>Ga0209830_10000098_pt1 | contig 100897 bp, 79 predicted proteins | sample ArcticOcean_MG_C_12_FD_187439 | JGI IMG/M metagenome (GOLD analysis project Ga0209830, IMG submission 187439) | Marine microbial communities from western Arctic Ocean - ArcticOcean_MG_CB8_130 (SPAdes) (version 2) | ecosystem: Environmental > Aquatic > Marine > Oceanic | place: Arctic Ocean...
GCCGCCCATCTGCTGTTGCATTTGCTGCGGGTTCATTCCAGGCTGTTGCGCGAATTGCCCTGCCATCATGTGGCCGCCCATCTGCTGTTGCATTTGCTGCGGGTTCATTCCAGGCTGATGCGCGAATTGCCCTGCCATCATGTGGCCGCCCATCTGCCCGCCCATCTGCCCGCCCATCATCCCGGCGTCAGCGTGCGTCTCGGGTTCTTTCGGCTTGGGTTTAGGTTTCGGAGCGCTCACCCCTATTGAAGCGCCGAGGTCGCCAAAAGGATCAGGCGAGCTCGGTGGGTCCACCACGCTTCCGCCAAATTGCGACGGCACCGTGGAGAAGCTGAACCCCATACCCGGCCCGACGTGCATCCCGCCCATTCCCGCCGCGCCTCCGTTTCCAAACTGGCCAAACTGCTGTGTTTGTGCCGTTTGGCCAAACTGCGCTTGCGCCGTTTGGCTTGCGTGTTGCGCGGGCATCTGTCCCATATATGTGTGCTGCGCGCTGGAATATGACCCCCCGGGCATCACTCCGACGCCACCAGGCTGCGTTTGCGTCGGTGCACCACCCATCATACCGCCCACCATCCCTCCAAATCCGGGCTGAACCGCGGGCTGGCCGCCGCTGAACAAATCGTCGCTGATCATTTGCCTCACCGCGGGCGCCGCGGCGGGCGCGACATTCATCGAGCCAAACATATCTCCAGGAACGCTGTGCGCCTGCGTTTGCGCTTGAGTCGGTGCCGCCGCCGGCGGGGTCATCGTCATCGCGCCGAACATATCAGGCGCCGCGGCGGGCGCCGGCGCTCCAAACATCGAGCCGAACATGTCCGGCGCGGCAGCTACCGGCGCCGTAGCGGCGGCGGCGGGAGGCGCCGCAGGTGGTGGTGTGATTTGCATGGATCCGAACATATCTCCCGCCACAGCCGCGGGCGCGGGCACTGGGTTGACCATCGTCGCCGCGGGCGCCCGCGCCGGCGCCGGAATAGCAAACGCGTTGTGCGTGCGCTGCGGTTCCGGCGGCTTCACCGCCGTCGGCGGCGTGTTACCGAACGCGTCCCAGCCGCCGTTACCCCCCGCGAACCCCCCATTTTGCGCATGCGTCGGCACGACCGCGGTCGCTGAAGTTGGTCCTGTGGCACCGAACACCGCTGAGAGCTGCGACACCGCGTTCGCCGGCGCCGGTGTCACGAACCCGCCGAGTCCAAAGGGATCCGCAAACGCCGGCGCGGGCGTCGGCGCCTGCGGCTGTTGAAACTGACGCTGCGCCTGTTGAGGCTGTTGAAACTGCGTCTGTACCTGTTGAGGCTGCGTGAACTGCTGTCCAGGGGGAGGGAAACCTCCAAAACTTGAGTGCTGTGTGACCTGCGGCTGCGGCGCGGGCGCCTGAGCCGCCGGCGCCGGCGCCGCTCTTTGTCCCTTGAATCGTTCCTCCACGAAAACTTGCCGAATGAAGTTTTGCAACGGCACGCGTTTGGTGTTCTCCACCATCGGACACGTGCGTTCGTTTTCCGTGCCGTACCACCCCGCCAAGAACTGCGCTCGCGCGGCGTCGTTTCCCACCTCGTGCATCAGCGCCACCTCTTCGTCCTTGAACAGCGAGTTCCCGATGGACTTCACCTTGAATTGAAACTCGCGATGTACGCCGGAACACGCGGTACACACGAAGGTGCCAAACTGCACGCAGGCGTACTGCGGCAGCCTTCCTCCGTGGCCCACGCACGTCATGCACTGCTTGTTACCCTCTCGCCGCGCCAATTCGCGCAACATCTTCTCCCTCTTAGCATCCGCCTTGGATGTCATGGTCGTCGGTCCCAGCCCACCAGCTGTCGTCGTCACCAAAAGCGTGTGCCTGAATTAGGCGGCACTTGCCAGCGCTTTTCGACTCGCCCGAATGAACCGTCGGACGTGAGAGGAAGACGCGGAGGTTTGTGCTGACGCGAACGGCGCGTCGGAAAACCGTCTCCTCTGTACCGAACCTTCGCGGCTAACCCTAAAACCGAACCTTCGCGGCGTGTGGGTTGGCGTGTCGTGAAGGACCTGGAGCCCTCTTCAAGATCTTTCTATTTCGGCAACGTTCATCACGAACGAAACAGAAGGTTCCTTTTCTCTTGCCGTCCAAGAATTTCGTTGGAGCGTCCTCGTAAGCCACATTGTGGTCGGCACTTCCAGAGATCGCGCGCGCGAGACGATGCCGCCGCCGCCGCGGATCCGCGAGGTGCGCGACAGTGACGATGAGGAGGAGGGTGACGATGATCTAGCTGATTTCGCGTTCGAGAAAGGCACGGGCATCGTCGGCGCCGACCGCTTAGCTCGTGTCAGTTCGGCGTTCGCGGAGGGATCGGGGTTCGACGCCCGAGGCGCCGACGAAAGCAAAGCGGCTGGGAGTTCAGGTGGCTTCGGTGACGATCCCGGGGTCGCCGCGACGATGGCGGTGGCGCGTATTATGTCCGCCACGGGCTCCAAGACTTTACCCCCCGGTTTGGTACGGCTGATGTCCCCGTACCAGGCGCACTACGACGAACTCAAGTTGCTTGGCAAAGGCGGGTTCGGTTCCGTGGTCGCGGCGGTTGGGCGGCTGGACGATCGACCGGTCGCGGTGAAGAAAGTGCACTTCAAAAGCGCCGCGCCTCCTTGGGCGAAGAACGACACCCTTGAGAGTCTACACGAAGAGCTGCTACGTGAAGCCAGGGCGCTGGCGCTGATGGACAACATACGGGTTGTTAAGTATCACGCCGCGTGGATCGAACCGCGGTGGGAAAAACTCGCGGCGATGGAGGGAGGGACGCCGGCGGGGGACGGACGGTCGTCCATCGCGGCGGGCGACGGCGCATTCGATTTCGCCTCGACGAAAGGTATGGGGTCCGGTATGGGAAATCGCCGCCCCTCGCTTATGTTCGCCAACGAATTCGATTCGGGTAGCGGGTCCGATTCATCGGAGGAGGATGAATCCACGTCGAGCGCGTCGTGTGTAGACACGAACGCGGACTCGGCGTCGGCGGAAAACACGCGGAACTCGCTTGACCTCCAAAACTTGCTCACCGACCTGTCCGTCGGCGGCGGCGACAAAAAGGTTTTACAGAAAGTGTGGACCTCGCCTGTGAAGGCACGAAGAAAGCAAAAATCATCCTTCAGTAATAATAACCAGAAACCGCGCTGGCCGTACACGCTTTACATCGCCATGGAGCTGTGTCCCGGCACGACGCTGCGCGATTGGATCCGGGTCCGGCCAAAGGGCGATATCCAAGCCGGCGCCGGGACGCACATTTTCCGAAGCACCGTGGAAGCGCTGCGGTATATCCACTCGTTCGGGATCATCCACCGGGATGTGAAGCCTGCTAATATTTTGGTGCACCGGGGGTCGTCCGAGCTTGAGCCTACGGTGAAGCTGATGGATTTCGGGCTCGCCGTGTTTGACACGGGCGAAACAAGCGACCGGGACGACGTGATTTACGAAGACGGTTTTCAAAAGGGGAAGAAATTTTCAGTCGGCGTCGGCACGGCGAGTTACTGCGCCCCCGAGCAACGCGCGGGGGCTGGTGTGTACACCAGCTCCGTGGATATGTACAGCGTGGGGGTTATTTTGGTGGAGATGCTGTGCGCGTTGGGCGCGGAGGCGACGGAATCGGAACGGGCGAGGCTCATCGCCGCCGCGAAACAGCTGGAGCTTCCGGAATCGCTCACGAAATCGTTCCCCAAGCACGCCGCGCTCGCGCGCGAGTTACTCGCCACGGACCCGACTGAAAGGCCCACAACCGCGGCGGTATTGAGGCGGTGGCCGCGAGTGAACATGCGCGCGGAGGAACGGTTCGGGGAAAAGCAATCTGCCGCGGCGGGGATGCACGCGCGGCTTTTGAGCGGAGGCGGCGGGTCGTTTCCAAACGGAGTAGGCGCGAGCGCCCGGCAAAACATCGGCGTCGCGGTCGCCGCTGCTGCGGGCGCGGCGGCGGCGAAAGTAGCGGCCGGAGGGGCCACGGGAGACAGCGGGTACGTGCCTCCGGGATACGGCGAGCCAAGAGCGAGTTCCGTTGAAATTGAGGCGGCGGCGATGAGCGCGGCGCTGAACCAGTTTAACATCAAGCGGTCGCAGTCGCTTCCCGAAGCGGAGTTAGCGGCGATCGCCGATGCCGTCGCCGCCGCAGGCGAAATCGCCGCGCTGGGAGGAGCGCGTTCGCCGAACAGCCCAGTGCGGCGTGCGGCGAGCCCGATGTTGCCCGCGTCCGTGCCGGAGGAGACCGAAGAAGAAGACACCAAGGAGAGCGCTTCGCGGGATGAAATGGAGGCTGAAATCAAACGGCTTCGCGAGCGCGTCGCGGAGCTCGAACGGCGGTGAGAGATTTTCGATAGTCAGTGTTGTCGTAGACGTGGCGATCAACAGCAGAGAAGGGTCTGGTGGTGTTAAAGTGTTTGATTTTAATAAATTCTAGAGCTAGCTAATAATAGATTTATTCTTGCTGGCTGCTGGCTGGCTGGCTGGTGGTGAATGAAGGCAATGAACCGGCAATCGTGACTTTGTTTTTGTCAAGGGTTGTTGGAATTCTGGAGAGCCAGACGCAACTCATCTTGCCTCATTCTAAAACTTTCAAGGTGACCCGTCAGTCGAGTACGCTTTATTGTAGATACTGTATCTGGTAGTTCCATGGCTTTCGTCAATCCCAACACCCAATGATTTTGCAAGGCTTCAGTGATAGTCATCCTCGCACTGGTATTAACCGTCAATAACCGGTGAACGCAGTCTTTTGCTTCGTCGCTGACGTGATCCCAAATATGATCTTCCATCGCATAATCACCCAAGCGTATCATCTGAAACAAAGACTGCTCGTCCTCATTGTCGAAAGGAGTGCTTCCCGACAGCAGGATATACAGCATGACACCTATGCTCCACATATCCACAGCGGGCGTATACGTATCCACGTTGGCGTCCATGTCAAGGATCTCTGGGGCTACATATAATGGTGACCCGCAGATCGTCCGCAGTTCGGAGTCATGCGAGAAGAATCGAGCCAGTCCGAAGTCAGCGATTTTGACTACAGCACTTGAACTTCCATCGGATAGCAGGATGTTTTCAAGCTTGAGGTCTCGGTGTACAATATTCTTGCTGTGAAGATATTTCATGCCTTTCAACACTTGATAAATCACGCTGCGTGCATCGGCCTCAGAGAAGTTCCCATTTTCGACGACTCTCTCGAGCAGCTCGCCACCTGAGGCAAGCTCTGTAACGATGAAGACTTTCAGTGGCGTCACGTATGCACAAAGGAGTTGGATAATGTTCTCGTGTTGAACCTCCGACAGAATGAAAATCTCGCGTTCCAGCGAAGCGTCTGTGGTGCAGTATTTACTAAGGTCGACTTCTTTGATGGCGACTTGCTCTATGGTTGTCCTGTCGAATCCTCTGTGTACAACCGCAAAAGCTCCAACCCCAATCTGCTCTTTCACTTCAAACCTCTCATAAAACGCATCCACACTGTGCCGGAACACTAGTGTTTCGTTCATGGCACACTCTTCGCGACGTGCCAACGCGCAGCGGCGACTGCGTATTACAAGTAGTTGTCACTACCTTTTTCTTTTCTTTTCTTTCTCCGGATTTTTGACGCCTCGATTCACTCCTGGTGTCGCGCCCCCGCGAGCGTCGGACCTCCCCACGCGGGGGCTCCTGGTATTGGTATAAATCCACGCACGCACGGCAATTTGCCGTCCTTGACAAAAAAACGTACGTACGTGAGACCACGCACCGTATATGACTCGGAAATACGGTCCAGGCTCACGATTGCAGAGCTCCGTTCTCTTAGGGGTAACGTTAGATGCCTCGGAGGAGGACATCAAGCAGGCATATAGACGAAAGGCGAAAATACTGCATCCGGACACGTCTACGGTGGATGGTCACGTCGACGGCAGCTCCTTTGCTGACTTGTGCGAAGCATACGAGTGTATGCTGCACTTCTCGGGAACATCTGCTCAAGCAAGTGATGATGATATTTATGGTCCTGCGATGCGAGCGAGATTCGAGGCAGCGAGGCGTTGGCGTGAGCGGCGAGGGACACACTTTGACACCTCGAGTGCCGCAAGGGTTAACTCGGGACCGGGCAGAGGCACGACAAGTGCACAGCAGGAAAGGAAAGAACATCCTAGCACCCGTCCGCAAACAGGCGCAGATGATACCTTCCTTGAAGAAGTTTTGTCCCGACAAAAACAAGCCAAGATACTGTCACGTGCAGGGGCGGGTTTTCACAGACAAACACGCTGGTCACTTCCAACGATAGTTTCAGACTTAGTTCGTTTATCGGCACGGATGCCTCGCCAGACGAAAATCTTTGTTTGCTTGACCAGTTGTGTAGTCGTTACTGCAGCAGCGGCTGGGGTACACTAGCAATAGAATACGTCTGTAACTTAAAAATAATTAACAACTTCCACCCTCACCGCGCACCGGCGTTGACGATTCTCCGGATCTCCTGCGCGAACGCGTACGGGTCTTCGTGTTTCGTGACATCGTCGTTTTGATCGAAGTCGAGTTTTCGAGTCGCGAACTTTTCGTCCCTCGCGGCGAACGTTTCCAAACCGACTTTCGTTTTCATTTTCGTTTCGTTCAAGCCCGAGCTCGTTTTGCGCCCCGAAAACGAAACCGCCAGCGCCCTGTGAATCGGTCCGTCGCACACCCCCCATTGCGAGTCACACACACTCCCCCTGGTTGCGGAATCATCCAGAAACGCGAGTGTTTCCGTGTGCGACGCCAGCAGGGTTTTACCGGTACTGACTTCCAAAACGCGCATGTCCTCCGCAACCGGGCTCTTCGCGACGGAATACCTTTCGGGAGCGTTTGTTTGCGCCGCGACGCGCCAATCGCGACGCAGCGCGGTGTCCTTGTCCCTCACAGCGCTCGTTTTGCCCGCGGACATGGACACGGAGAAGAGCATCGTGGGCGTGTTGAATTTCACCACAGATGGCGCCATGCCTCGCACCGCCCGCTCCGTGGGCGTCAGCGGCGGGCGACGCGCCGCCACGGCGCGTTCCAGTTTCGCGAGAAAGTCGGCGCTTTCCACTTCTTTGCTCCGCGTCGTGTTTTCGAAACGCCCGGTAACAAACGACTCGCCCTCGCCTCTGTCGCCGCGTCGCGCGCCGAGACGGTGTCGTCGCCTCGCGCGTGCCTTGACTGATACTTTGTTTTCAACACGTAAATCATTCGAGTCGTCCAAACGCGCCGAGTTGTCATCCTCCCCCGCGCTCACGTCGGCGTCCGACCCGCCACATGCAAACTCGAAACGCGCCGCCGCGCTTGCGTCGGAGCCGCCTCCGGGGGACAAACGGAACCGGCGCGCGTCATCACTCGCGTCGAGTGCGTCGTGACTCATTGCTCTTGAGTGACGGGAAACGTCGTACCGCCGCACAACGGCAGGAGGACTCCTGCCGCACGTCGCGCACGCGTGTCCGTGGCACAAAGGCGGCGTCGCGGGAAGCGGCGTCGCGGCGGCGCGCGTGAATTCCACCAGGTCCAGACGAACCGCCGCGCGTGCCGGGTTCGTTTCCTCCGTTTCGCCGTCTAAACCGAAACCGGTTCGAGGCCGGGTCTTGGTTGGTCCACCGCGACGGTTGAGTCGCGGTGGTAGGTGTGTGTTAGGCACAGGAGTCGCGTTAGGGCTGTCGAACTCGAACGAATCTTCAAGGGATACGTCGTCGGCGATGGCCGCGATGGCGGCGGCGACGCCGCGTTCGTCTTCGCGGAAGTCAAACAGCGAACGTCGGCGGATGTTACCCCCGCGCTCGCGTCGCGTATCGGGCGACTCGGACGGGAAGTCGGAGTGCGAAATCGTGGGAATCGGTGAGATTCCCGCAAAGTCACAGGCGTGCGTGTTGGTGTCCCCTCGCGAGGGCGTGCCCACCGCTTCGGCGCGCCACGGCGTGGACGCCTCGGCGCAAAACGCCGCGTACAAACCGTTCTTCACCGAGTCGAACTTGTTGGACGGCGAGAGGTGGTTTTCTTTTTCGTTTTCGTTTGTTTCGCCACCGTGTTCGACCCCGCGCGTGGCACGGGTTTCGCTGGCTTCTTTTTGGACGACACGAGCCATGTTTGTTTCCGGCACGACGTTCTCGTCGCCCTCGTCGACGCTCGCGAAAACCCTCGGGCGAGTCCGCACGCCCCGCCCAAACGGCCGGCGCCGCGGCGGAGTCAGCGGGAGCCTGGTTTGGGCTCGGCTGAAACCTGTTTCGCCGCCCCGGTGGGCTACGTCGAATTGAGGAGACCTCAGGTCGGGTGAGCCCGCGCATGGCATGGGGGAACACACGGAAGACGACGGTGAGTCGCCAACCGCCGACCCCGAAACGTCCCCCGGTGACGGCGACTCTTCCTCCCACACCGGCGAGCACAGCGCCGGGTCGCGTCCTCCCAAAACCCTCGCCACTTTCTCTTTCTGGTCGAAATAAATCTGGCACCGCATCTCCTCCAAATGTTCCGACGCGAGTTTAGCGACGCGCGTCGCCGCGACGAGTTCGTCCTCGGAAGACACGTCAGACGCCGCGTCGTCAATCTCGTCGTCCACATTCTCGGGAACCTCAAACGCAGCCGGGGAGGTGTTCGCCACTTTCTCCACCGTGCATTCCGCGAGATCGCGCGCGCGTCGCTCCTCCACATCCATCGCCTCGAGCGCGAATGCGGTGTTGTCTTCGGTGTTGTCGCCGCGAGCTCCGCGTGTCACGGCAGTCCCATCTCCCGTCGCCACGCCGCGTAACGGAAGAACCTCGAGAACGTCGGGGAAGTTGATCTTGTCCAGGCGCGCGCCGGTCTCGAACGGACACGCGGGGCTTGGCTCCCGCTCCCGCGACGCGGGCGGCTTCATGTGACCCGCCTCCATCGATACCCGTGCGCGACGCGCGAGGACCGGAGAACGTGCGTACCTGGAGCGCACGACGAAGTGTCGGGGCCTCCGAGAAACTGTCAATTACGTTTTCAAGCCAACGGCACTTTGTCGTTGTTAGTCTGGTTGTCTCCACTTTCTTCCGAGCACTCAGATCCTGGGTCACGGCCCATGGCGTCGTCGTCGGCGGTGCTTAGCCTTTCCGAGGCGGGCATTTCCCCCCAGGTGGGTGTCCCTCCCGGGGAGGACGTGCTCGACCCCTTGTTCGCCCCGACTAAGGAGGATGCGCTTCTCGTGATCGACGTGCAGTGCGATTTTTGTAGCGGAGGCGCTCTTGAGGTTCCAAAAGCCACGGACATAATTCCGGTGGTCAACGCCCTGGTTTGCAGGTTCCAGCACGTGGTGTTTTCGCAGGACTGGCACCCCCCTAAACACAGCTCGTTCGCGTCGCAGCACGCTGGGCGCAAACCGTGGGACGAGGTTACGATGAGCTACGGGAAGCAGACGCTTTGGCCGGACCATTGCATACAGGGTTCGGCTGGTTCGAGTTTCCATCGCGATGTAGCAATTCCGGAAAACGGAATGGTGTGCCGCAAGGGCTGCAACCCGCAAATCGACTCGTACAGCGCGTTCTTCGAGAACGACGGACGGACGTCAACGGGGCTCGAGACGTACGTCCAACAGCTGGGGGTAAAACGGGTGTTCGTGGTGGGCGTGGCGTTCGACTTTTGCGTGCGGTTCACGTGCCAAGACGCGGCGACCAAATGCGGGCTATCGGTGGTTTTGGTGAGCGACGGAACCAAACCGGTGGGGTTACCAGGGTCCGTGGACGCGACGAATAGGGGGCTCGCGGACGCGGGCGTGCTGGTGCGTGGCGCGCGGGAGCTGGGGAGCTTGAGTTAGCTGTGAGAGTAGTACCGGCAATAGCGGCAACGAGGAACGAGGAAACATTTAGGGTAAAAAATGTAAAACAGCACACAGAGATCAACACGACACCCACATCACGTCTCGCGTCCCGTGTTGCTCGAGACCACGATCGGTCCGAGTTCTTTAGCCCCCTTCTTTCACCCAACGGACAGGTCGGAAGCGTAAGCATGGGTGGCACCGCGGGCCAGCGCCGCGCGGAGAAGGTGGAGCGCGACCAGGCGAAGAACGATGGCGCGTCCAGCGCGGCGAAGAAAGCGGAGGATGATGCGTACTGGGAAGCGGCTGGCGCTGGGGTTAAGAGTAAGGCGCAGTCGAAACGCGACGCGAGTGATGCCGCGTCCGACGCGGCCGCGGCGAATCGTGCGGAAGCCAAGCGTCTTGCTAAAGCCGAGGACGAGGAGATGGCCACGATGGGGAAACCCAAAGGTAAGGGTGGAGGGAAAAAGAAGATGACCAAAGGTACGTTTGCACGAGCCGCCTCGGCACCCGCCGCCGCCGCTTCCGCGAATCGTCACGCCTCGTCATTCAATCCTCCTCCGGAGTTTCTTTATCGTCTATCCATCCCTCTAACCAAACCCCCTTTCAGCTGAGATCGCGGCGATTGCGGAAACCGAGGCGCTCGCGCGGATGAAAGCCAGGTTCGCGAAAGCCAAGGAGGACAAGAAAGAAGTGAGCGCGGAGGATTACGCAAGAGCCGTGGATGTGGTGAATGACAACGCTGACGAAGACAACGTGGGTCAGGCGTCGGGTGTGGACGCGGCGGTCGCGGCGATGAGCGCGTTGAGCGCGAACGGCGCGCCGCCCGCGCCGGTTTCCACAAACATGAAAGCCGCGTTCGCGGCGTTTCAGGAAACAGAACTGCCCCGGTTGAAGGAAGACAACCCGAGGTTGAAAAAGAGCCAGTACGACGAACAGCTGAGCAAGATGTGGAAGAAAGATCCGCGAAACCCGCAGAACTTCCCGAAAGAGTGATTGACGCGCTATTCATAGCTACCCTAATATTACTTCTTGTTCCCACCCGAGACGGCGTTTTTCGCACGTTCCGCTAACCCTCGGAACAAACCTATTCCCTTGTTTATTTTGCTCTTCGCGGCCGCGGCGTTGTACAGCGCGCTTTCCAAGTCCGCCTGTTCCGGCCGTCGCTGCATCGCCCCAACCTGCTGGTATTCTCCGGCGTCGTTTTTTACTAAAATTCTCCACGGCGACCCTTCGGGGGCGCCGCCTCGAACGCACTTAAAAACCGCACCCTCCGTCGTCGCGCCGGTCACGCCTTGTATGGCGAGGGGCAGGTACGAGTACACCACGGAAAACGAGTTCGCAAACAGCGCGGTTTTGTCAGGCACCGTGTCACCGGGCTGTGTAGACTGTCGAAACGTCACACCCCCGTCCCCGGCGTGGAACCACTCCACGTTCACGCCCACCACCGGCCTCGCCCCCGCCAGCTCGGCGACCCTGAGCGCGGAAGAGAGTTGGTCATCCGCCACGCCCACCAGCGCCACCGCGCCATTCCCCATCGCGAGGTCACACCCTACACCTCTCAGGGCATCGTCGATATGCACGTGCTCCCTGATGTCGTCAGCGCCGACTGAGGTCTCTTGCGCAGCGGCAGCGTCGCCGTAAACCGCCGTGCCTACCGCGCCTCCGCGACACGCCCCAACCACCATAGCCCTTATCTCCCTCGGTGCGTCACTCGCGAGCGGGAGCTCCACGGCGACTCGGGTTGGGGCCACGGCTTTGCCGGTTGATTTGCGTTTCTTTCCCGTTTTCTTCGCGCGTTTCGCACACACCGCCGTGATAGCCTCGGACGCTTGCGCGAACGAGTCCTCGCGACTCACAGGAGGCGTGAGTGCCATCTCCGTGGTGTCGAACTCAACCGCGTTCCGCACGATCGTCGATCGCGACACCGAAATGGAAGTGCGTCTCGGAACGGGAGCCACAGACGGAGAAGGCACGCGCGTGGACGGCCGAGCCGCCGTGGGCGCCACATGCGCAGCCAGTGCGGCGAGCGACATCGGTGACCAAGTAACACCGGCGCGGACGGCTGGGGAGCGTCGCACACAGTGAGGATGGACGACACCGTTATCCTTGGACGTCGCAGAAAATCGATGGACGATTTCGTTCGGTGTTTTCGAGGCTTTTGTAACGCCCGAGGAAACAAGGGGACACCAACCACAACGCCGCGACACAACCCGCAGCACCACCCCGACCGCAAGATGACATCCAAAAGGAGGCGTACTACTGACACTTCAACGAGTGCTGACATCGCGACCGATACGCAAGCCGCTCTCCCGGAGCTTCCCCTCGATATTGTTGTCACTCACATCCTCACTAATTTGTCTGATCCGATAGACCTGGCACGGCTTCGCGCGGTGAGTCGTGGGATGCGCGACGCGGTGGCAGCGACGGGGCGTGAGATAAAGGAGTGTAGTCCTGAAGATGCCGCGGGACTTGGATATGTAAACACGCTGCAGCACAAGCTTCCCTATAAGCCATATAGCGAGGGCATTGAGGACAGGATGTGGTTGAGCGCTTTGAAGGGCGGACACCTCGAGGTGCTGAAGTGGTTGCGTTCAAAAGGCTGCCTGTGGACCGAGCGCGTCTGCTCGGTGGCGGCGGAGTGCGGGCAGCTCGAGATACTAAAGTGGTTACGTGCGAATGGTTGCCCGTGGGACTGGTGGACGTGCTATGAGGCGGCGAGGGGCGGGCACCTCGAGGTGCTGCAGTGGGTGCGCGCGAACGGCTGCCCGTGGAACGAGTTGACGTGCTCGGGGGCGGCGCAGAACGGGCACATCGAGGTGCTGCAGTGGGCGCGCGCGAACGGCTGCCCGTGGAACGAGCATACATGCGAGGAAGCGGCGTCGGGCGGGCATCTCGCGATACTGAAATGGCTGCGTGCGAATGGGTGCCCGTGGGACGCTAGGACAATCATGTGTGCGCAGGGGAAAATGCATAGTGAACGGCACCTCGAGCTGCTGAATTGGGCAATCGCGATCGGCTGCCCAGAGCCAGAGAGCGAAGACGATGATGAAGACGAGGGCGAATACTTCGAAGAAGAAGAATTACCTTTCATGATGGCTGATATGTTGGAAAGCCATGCCAATTACTGGCGACTCGAGGAAGAATACGGGAGCGAATATCCTTTTTGATAGATGGTACCAGCAGCCAAAACCAACGTTTCCATCCATCCTCTCTCTCGACACCGCGTCGCCGCGCGATGCGCGCTACGCCCAGCACCCGAACGTCGCGTTCCCATCCGGGCCTAGCACTTGCTTCGGGACAAACAGGGTCAGGTTATTTCGCGTCCCCGCCCACACACGCACCCCGGGTGTCGTTTCCACCGCCACCGCGGACGCGACCTCCGCGTCTCCGTCCGCGTCGACGTTTTTCTCCCGGCGCCACACCCGCTTCCCGGTTTCCAAATCCCATACCGCGACGCTCTCAACCTCGCGTTTCGTGGACGGCCGTCCCGGTAACGCGCGCACCACGTGTGTCTGGTCGAACACCACCACGCGTTCGTGCGTGTCCACGGCGCACCGCCGTTTCGTGTCGAACACGATTAACGGCGATCCGTTCGCGAGCTCGAAAACAGGCGAACCGGTTTGCCGAACGTCCCACAACCGTAACCCGCCGTCCGCGCTCGCCGCGACGAACGTCCCGGGCTTGGCGCGCAGGGCCTTGAGATCGGTACAAAAGTTGAACTGCGTGTGCGTGGAGGTTGATTTCTTGAAATACGAAGGGCTGGGGGTGCGCGTATCCACCGTGCATATGGTTCCGCACCTCAGTCCCACCGCGAAAAGCTCGTTTCGGCGATTTTCGGTGGCGTTTTCGTTTTCGTTTTCGGTCGTGTCGACGACCCCGCCGCGAACGTCGCACGCCACCGCCACCGCGTCACCCTTGAACCGCACTGCCGTTTTCGGTCGTTCCACGCGCCCAACCGCCCTGCCGTCCCGGACGTCGTAAAGCAGCAACCCAAACGACTCAGCGCAACACGCCACCGTTCCCGTGGGTGAGACGTCGGCGTCGAAGAATCCGGGGCGCGTATTTTCCCCGAACCGCCCGGACGAGTCGCCCGCCGCGAAGAAGTGCGTGTTCGAATCTTTGTACTGTTCCGTGAGACGCGCTCGTCGAGTGCCACCCACGCCAACCGTCAGCGCGCAACACCCTCCCGGAGGCCGCGCCGTGTCCCTGCTCTCACCGTCCCCCGTCAGCGACGTTGATAAACAAGCGTGCGAGGTTTGCGACGTTCCCGTTTCGCCCAACTCGTCGTCGGAATCGTACGCGTCCAGGCCGAACAGAGACGCGACTCCCGAGTTTTTCACGAAGCGCCAAGAAACCACGCGTAACCGAAACGTTTCGTGTGCCCGAAACGAGCTCCCCATTTGGTCCTGGTTGAACGCGCAATCTTCGTCTTCGTCTTCCGAGTCGTCATGAGGGGTATTCCCAGAGCGCAGCGCGGTGTCCGCGTACCCGAACCGAGTTCCGGACGCGTCCGCGCTTCGCAGCGGCTTGACGAAGGACACCGAGCGACTCGCGTTCTGGCGGTTCCGGGTTCCAAACGAAAACGCCCCCGCGCACAACACCCGGTCGGGAAATGACGACGCGCGGCGCTCGTTTTGCGGTGTACCATTTACGGAGGCATCAAAGGACCCTGAACCTGCAAGCCCGTCACGACCAAACCCAACTCGTAACGGCTGTACGCACAACTCGAACCCGTGGCCAAACGAGGTCGCGCGTACTTCGCCAACCAGGGTTAAACTCTTCAATTGTTCGCCGCGCGCGGCGGCGACGATATCTACCGGGGTAAAGGCTCTTCGCCCGATCCGGTGCGCGTGCGTTAAGCCCAGCGCGCGTGCGCGAAGGGTCTCGAGCACGGAGGCGCCGTCACTCACGGGTTTTGTGTCTGAAACGCGTTCTTCAGTCGCGGGCGGTACCGCCGACGCCGACGCCGCGTGTGTGTTTTGAAAGCCTCGCCCTGACGTTTCACCGTCTCGCGCCGAAGACACGCCACCGCCTCGTTTCTTTTTGCGGCGTCTACCATCCCCCGAAGAATCTCGTGCGCGTGACGACGACGCGCTCCCGGCGCGAGCTCGTGAGTTCTCGGGGGCGTTCGCGCCGAGATGGGTCCTGTGCGGTTCGGTGGTTCGGTTCGGTGGTTAGCGTCTGACGAGAACGAGATTGCACATGTTTTGCGATGCAGCCGGTCGCCAGGGTGGACGCGTGTTCGCGGTCGTACCTGCTCAAATCGCGCGCCACGTTTTCCTGAGCCAGAGCGAAGTATCGCTGTCGCTCCTCGTCCCAGTAAAACCCGGGCAGGTCACGCATCCCACAGTGACCCCGACTCTCGGCGCCGCCCCTTGTGTGATGAGAAATTGGAGAAAGTGAAATCGAGGAAAAATCGACGAAAAGTTTTAAGTCCAGTCAGCTTTTCCGGATTCCGTGACGACTGGAGGCCGGTCTTCACTCTTTGAAGCGCCTTCCGACGCTCACCTACTTCCACGCACATCGTCGAACGCCCCTCGCGTCGACCTTTAAATCAAAACCAACCGCACCACCACCAAACGCCCGCCATGTCCTTCGCTACCCTCGTTTCCAACGCCTTTTTGGTGCCCAACAAAATGCGCGTTGCGAAGAAAAGTGTTAACAACGCTTCTCGCAACACCGCCACCGTGGCGGTACGTCCCAACGCCCACCCTTCCCAATTTCCGATGCGTCCGAGACACACTCCACGAACACAAGTATCCATCCCGCGTGGAGATGCCATGTTCGAGTCGTGTCAAACACGCGTCTCGACGGAACGATTTCGTGCTCCAATCGACACAACGACCTTTCCCGCGAAATCGAACTGACCAATCAAAGGAGGTGAGACCCAAAAAAGCTGACGATTTCCACTTTCCGTCTCCGACAGGGCACCGGCAAGGGTTTCGTGGGCCACCACTACCACAAGGAATCGGCCCCGATGGACGTGAACTACTCGAAGCACGTTCCAGGTGCGTGTCCCGCTCGCGTATTATCCTTTCGTCGCTCGAGCGCTCTCCGTGGAACCGTTACGGGACCGCAAACGCGTCCTGACCTTTCTCCCCATCACCCACCCAGGCTACGACGCCATGTCCCGTCCCCAGAAGTACCGCGCGCGTAAATCCGTGAAGCACACGGTGGTGAAGATGCAGGAAGACCAAGGACAGAAGAACGCGGTGCGAAACACCTCCGACGTCGCGAGAAAGGCGTTTTCGGCTTTTCAGGACTGCGTCGAGCTTTGCGAAGGACCGGAGTGCGTGCAGGAGTGCAGGGTTGAGTTTGACCAGATGTGAGCACCGACGGGATGACTTTTCTGGTCTTTTGATGCCCTGAAGCCTTGAAATCTAAGCTGGGTAGCTACTATCCTAAGGGTGCGTGTAATGTACTTCTTCGCAAGCTGCAAGCGGCAAACATCTGTCGTGGACCAAGCCTTGAACAGGTACCGGCGACGACCCCGGGCCCAAACTTACAAATGTGGAAATGTCCTTTTTACTTTTCGTCAGTCCCCAGAATTTTGAACTTGACAATCGAGAAAACGCGGCCAGCATTCGCCCTTCCCTCGGCAACGGACCCTTCTCGTCTCGCAGTGCGAGACGCGCGACGTGCGCGCCGACCGCCTCGCCCTCGCATCGCACTCTCGCCTCGAACGCGTGCTCCGCCCCCCGCACATCCCTGGAGGCGTTCGAGGTCACGCCGAGGCCTGATTCAATTCAAACCGTGGCTGTCATCACCGAGGCGAGTCCACTTTCCAGATGGTAAACAGGCCCCCCGAAGGGCTCGGTGACGCTTTGCTCCTCGTGGATGCCATCTTGGACACCGCGAAGGATCTTAAAGCGTCGTTGAACCAGGCGAAACGAGCCCACACGCCCGCAGCACTCGCAGCTGCGTCCCAAACCTTGCCGCTGTCCCGAACATTAGTGGGGTTCTCGCGAGACGCATTTCTTTTGCTCAGCAAATCGGTGCCCGCTTGGCTGCCATCGGCGCCGTCACCGAAGACCACGCGCGCCGCTGATGCGAAGTCCACCGCGAGGTCGCTACGTGCTTCCTTCTCCACGTCCGACGCGACGAAGAAGCCTTCGAAACTCGCGGGAGGACTCGCGACGGAAACCGCCGCCGCTGCGGAGGGGAAGAAAAACAAAAACATCGCCGCGGCGCCTGCGTCCCCCGAGACCGCGAAGCAGCCTGATGCGTTGGAGGCGCTAGAGGCGTACGGAACCCCTCTGAGTGTTAAGTCGGACACGGAGGATCTAGTGCCCAGAGATTCGGAATCCTCGCCCACGCCCACCGCGAAGACGACAAAAACCAACGTCCAGACTGCTTCTCAAAAAAGACCAAACTCCGCGAGCGTTCAGCGAGTCAGCGTGATGGACAGCGCGACAGCGGCGAGTCGCGCGCGCGCTCGAACTCGGCCTGTGTCTGCCACGAGAGGTGCTAGTTCATTGACGGCGGGGGGGAAAGGAACGCCGGCGGTGACTTCGACGGTTGAGAGTCGTTTTTCCACTCCCGGCTCGGTGCGTTTGTCCACGCCGTCGTTCACGCGATCCGCGCTTCCGTCGCCGCGCCTGGAGCGGTCCACCGCGAGTACCGCCGCGGTGAGCGAGACGTTGATGGTGAGACGGGCTGGTATTGGCCGGCCTTCGTGTTTGATTCACCGCAGGCGCGTCGGTGTATCACCCGATCAATCCGCATTGGAGGTCATGGATTTGCTCAAGGCGGTGCAAATCAAACTCGCCATGGGCGCGCCGGTGGCTTCGCTGGTGGACGTCGCGACGGGTGCGGAGCTCAGCTTCGCCGCGTACGCCGAGGCAAAAGACCGAGCGTTTCCCACGGGTACCACGTACATGGCGCTCACAGCAGCGGAGATGCGTACGGCACGTGTCACGTCGGCGGCCCACCGCGCGCCCCCCCGGGTTCCGAAAGTTCCAAAGTCTGTCACGAAAGTCGACGACTCCGCGGCGAGAGCCGCCGCGCGTCGCGTGCCGCTCGCCATGCCGTCGCCTCGCCGGTTGACCGCTCTCGCGGCGCGCGGCGTTACCTCCGAGAACGCGAACGAGGAAGCTTTTGCAGGTCGGAAGCGCGAGGAAGAACCACCTGTCGCGATGGCGGGGGCTGGAAATGGAACCCCGCCGCAGTCTCCGCTGAAAGTTGCCGCGGCATCTCCGCGGAAGCCGATGATGTCCCCGGCGGCGAACGCCGCTGCGTTGTTGCGCGCGTCTTCGCCGAGTAAACGCAGCCCCGGCGATGGCAAACAAATGCGATTCAATGACGACGACGCGACGGAACCGGCAGTGGAGCTGAAAGTAGAGGCAGCACCGGTGGAGCCGAAAGTGGAACCTAAAGTAGAGCCGACAGTAGTAATTGTGGAACCGGTGGTGGAGTCTCGCGAGTCCGTGTTCTCGCGGTTGGGTTCGCCGGGAATGCAACCGAAAGCGGAGCCGAAAGTAGAGGAACCGAAAGCGGAGGCGAAAGTAGAGGAACCGGTGGTGGAGCCTCGCGAGTCCGTGTTCTCGCGATTGGGTTCGCCTGGAATGGAACCGAAAGCGGAACCGACGACGGAACCGAAAGCGGAGCCGAAAGTAGAGGAACCGGCGGAAAACCAACCGACGAAAAAGAAAAAGAAGAACCGAAAAAAGAAGTAAACCGCCGAGACGCGTGGGGAAAGGGTACGGTACAGGGTATAGCCCCATACACTTGTAGAGTTATCTATGTAGAGTATTTATTACGTATCGAGTTTTTTCGTATGTCACAATCGTCGTTCTATTCGTCTCCCTGGTTCGTCTCCCTTGCTAGCTTCCCACCCCCCATTCTCAATCTTCGTACTCGCTCAGGTCGAAAGTCAGGACTTTGGAACAAGCGCCTTCCACGTCCCTGCTCACGCCGACCAGGGAATCGGCTTTGTCGAAGAAGTAGTCCTTTAGGGAGATAACAATGGACTGGCACGGGTGGCCTTCCGATGCCGCCCCCGTGCCGTGGCTTCTGTTTTTAATGAACGCCGCCATCTTTTCCACGTTGGTTTTGTCCAGCGCGGCGTCGATCTCGTCCAGCACGAAAAACGGCGACGAGCGGTAGCTGAGATAAATAAAAGAAAGTAAGTGTCAGTCGTGTCTTGGGCGTGTATTGGACGATGTATGGACAACAGTCACCGTAATCGGGCCTCCACAGTCACCAGCGTTAGAGGTAAAACGGGCGGTGTGGCGGATTTGGGAAAGCCTGGCCCACACGCACCTGTGAATCGCGAAAAGCAGCGCCAGCGCGGCCATGGTTTTCTCGCCCCCCGAAAGCTGCTCCATATCCCGGAACCGCTTGGTGGGCGGCATCGCGGTGAACTTCACGCCGTGGTTGTACGGTTCTTCCGGTGATTCGAGTGAGAGGTACGCGGTACCCCCGAGGGGGTGGGATTCGGACTGCGTCAGCTCTTTGTACACCCGGTCAATCGCACTGGCGATGTGTTCAAACGCGGCCATGAAGGTTTCGGTGCGTGTTGTTTTCAGCGACTCGAACGCCTCTTGCGCGTGCTTGGTCAAACTGCGCTTCAGTTCCAGGTCCTCCGCCTGCGCCAGCTCGCGCTCCTTGACGCTTTCGTACTGATCAATGGCTTTCATGTTGGGTTCCAGCTTAGCGAGCGCGGCGAGTTTGGCCTCGGTTTCAACACGGAGCTCGTCGTCCAACCGCTCGCGGTCGCTCGGCCGCGGCGCTTGCTTCAACCGCTGCGGCAAGTCGTCGTAGTCAAGCACGGCTTTGAACGCGGCGGCGCGCCAGGCGCTGCCTGTTTCTTTTTCGGCTTCGGTGCCATCCTCGGTATTCATGGCGTCGTCGTCGTCGTCGTTGTCCTTCTCGGGGGCGGGCAAGGCCAGGGTTTCCTCGTCCGCGTCCCCATCCGCGCGTGGGAGCGATAGACGCTCCATCCTCGACGCCGCGATGATATCTGCTCGCTGCTCGCGCAACGCCTCAGCGGCGGCTGTTTTGTTGGCGATGACGCGCTGGGTTTTGCTCCCTTCCGTGTTCAGGGTACCGTGTCTTTCCCGCAGGTCCCTGATTTCCGCATCCACGGTGTTCGCTTCGGTTCGGGCGGTGGACGCGTCCCTCTCCCAGCCTTCCACAAGAGCCTTGGCCTTTTCGGTGGTCGCCTTCGCGGTTTCGGCGGCGGCGGTTAACCGCGCCAGCTCCGCGGTGGTTTTCGCAATCTCAGCCTCCGCCCTGCGCTGCGGGCCGACCACGTCACGCGACCGCTCGAAGTTCAGCTGCTCCGTGAGCTTGGCGCGCTGCTGCGTGAACCTCGACCGTTCCTCCGCCGAGCGCTCCTGCGTGTCCAGGTTGTGCGCTTCGTACTCGCGGATGTTCGCCACGCCGACGGATTTCGAAAAAGACGCGTACACGGCGTCCTCCACCGCGTGTACTTTTTGGTCAACCGCGCTTAGGGCGGCGCGCGAAACGGCGCACGCCCGTTTCGCAGCCTGCAGCTCGGGAAGCGCTTTGGCGAGCGCGTTGTCGATGTTGGAAAGCTCCTTTGCCAGCTTGTCAACCTTTTCGCCAGCCATTTTAATGTCCACCGCGTAGTACTGCGCGTCTCTTTCCAAGCGCGCCAGCCGCGCCGCGGCGGCGCGCTCCTCGTCCACCAACGCGGCGACCGGTCGCAGTTTCGCGAGCCCGTCCTCCGCGGCTTGTCGGTCCGCGCGAAGCTGATACGATAAAAAAGAAAGTGTCAGTCTCGTATGGGCAATCAGGGAGGCGGAACGTGGTGATTGGGAAATACTTACCTGCTCCACCTCCTCCGCGTCGAACCGCGAGGCTTTCTGTTCCAAACTCCCGCTGCTGCCGCCCGTCATCTCCCCACTTTTCTTGATCATCGTGCCGTCCACGGATACGATCTTGAACCGGCGGTCGCCGCCGAAGGTGATTTTCTTCGCCTCCTGGTGCGTGTCGCACACCATGGTGTCGTTGCCGAGGGCGTAAATCATGGCGCGGCCGACCGTGGCGTCGAAGTGCACCACGTCCAGCACCAGCTTCGCGGTGCCTCCCAGACGCCTCAGCGCCTCGTCCGGTTCGTGCACCTTGATTTCCTTTAACGGCAGGAACGTCATTGGTGAAACGCGCTGTTCTTTCAAGTACTGCACGCACTCCTTCGCGGTTTTTGAGTCATCAACAACCACCGCGTCCGCTTCTTTTCCAAGCACCGTGATCACGGCGAGGTTGTACTTCTTCTGGGATACTTTCATCAAATCCGTGACCCGGCCGTGAACCCCGGGAAGCAGCCGCTTCATCGCGGTGATAGCCTCGAGCGCGCGCGTTTCCCGCTCAGTCTCCTTCCGGTCCGCTTTCGCGGACCGAAGCTTCCCGCTGAGCTCTTCGATTTTGTTGTTGAAGTGTTCCTGCTTCGCGCGGGATTTCCGCTTTTCGTTCTCCAGCGCCTTCTCCGTCTCCTTGGAAGACGCCATCTCCCGGCGAGCCTCAAGCGCGGTCGATTCGAGCGTCGCGAGTCGTGATACCTCGTCATCCCGCGCCGCCCCCAGCGCCGTGGACCTCGACTCCAGCTCCGTAACCGTCGAACCCAACCTTGACTCGGTTTCGCCATCCGCTTGCAGGGCGTTGACCAGCCCTTCCCGTTCCTGTCTCAGCTTGAACGTCTTCGCGCCGGCTTCTTCTTTTTTCTTGTTGTACTCCGCCATCTGGGCCTCGCCGAGATCGAGCACAGCTTTTTTGCCCTTCTTCTCCAAGTCCTTCTCGAAAACCTGCTCCGCGGCTTGCGTGTTGCGCAAATCCTTCTCCAGCCGCGCGATGTCCACCAAACTCTGCGTGACGTCCGAATTGTACTTCTCCAGCTGTTTCGTCGCGAGCTCGAGTTTCTTGTGGCCTCGCGAAATCTCCTCGCGCGTCCTCACCGCGCCCGAACTCCCCCCATCCACCTCGGACTTGTGCGTGGCGATTTTCCTCTCCAGCACCAAAACTTCCTTTTGCCGCGCCGCTTTCAAGGCGCGCTTCTCCTCCATCTCCGAAAGCGCCGCCGCGACTTTGGCGTCGTGCGCCGCCAACGCGCGCTCCGCCGTCTCAATCTCATCCGCGTGCCGCTTCACGTCGAAGTCGATGTGGAACAGCTTGAACAGCACGTGCTCCACCCTCAACTTGTTCAGCTCTTCCGTCATGCGCGCGTGCCTCTCCGCCTCCTCCTTCTGCTCCTTCATCTGCTTGCGCTGCGCGGCGAGGGTTTTGCGCTTGGTGAACGCCGCGTGCTGGTCCTCCTCCGCTTTGGTGCGCGACTTCATCGCGTCTTCGTAGTCCTTCTTGATATCTTCCGACCCGCTGATTTGTTCAATAAGAACGGTCAGGTCTTTCGGGGACTTGCTCGCCACGGACTCGATGTCGCCCTGGAACACCAGGAAGTTCCGCGCCTTGACCAAAATGCCGTGGCTTTTCAGCCGGTCGTTGTACGCCTCGGCGGGACACGCTTTGCCGTCGACTTTGTACTCGCCCGTACCGGCGGCGGTGATGTGTCGCGAAAACACAGTCTCCACGCCGTCCTCGGCTTCGTACACCAGCTTCACGTACGCGGTGCGTCGCGTTTCCTTGTCCGCCAAGTCGAAGGAATACACCAAATCCCTCAGCGCCGCGCCCCTGAGCTGCGCGGATTGCACGCCAAGCACGAACGATATCGCGTCCATCAGGTTACTCTTGCCGCTGCCGTTGGGGCCGATGATGGACGTGAACTGCTTGAACGGGCCGATCACCTGGTGGCCTTTGTACGACCTGGGAGGGAAGGCAGGAAACGGGGGTCAGCGGTGAGAGGACGCGGGCGGGGTGGTCCCAGGGAAAGCCAGATCTGGCGACAAGGTGGAAAGAAAGGTGGGGAACGCGCGGGGAGCGCCGCGGGTGAGGGGCGTGAGAGGGTGGCGTGGGACGTATCGGGTACGCACTTGAAGTTTTCGCACTCCAGGCGGGAGATCATCCCTTTCCTGACCGTCATCGCGCCCTCGTCAGCAGAGGCGGCGACCATCGCGGCGTGTGGAACGCGTGGGGGTGCCAACACGGAAAATCACACGGGTCGTTGCTTTTTCGCCCGGCCGCGCGAACCCGAACCGTGTCCGCGGCAGGGAAGGGGCGACGCGGCGGTGACGCGCGGCGCCGGTCCCGCGGTAAGCGCAGGCGCGTGCGCGAGAGACGGACGGAGGTCGGTCCCTTCGCTGCGCGTGCGCGTATGTGAGGATGCGGGATGAAGCTGGGCACCTCTCGAGGAATTCAAAAAATTGGAGCGTTCAAAGAAATCGGTGGCCGACTTCACTCGTATTTATCGAAAAACTGATGGGTGTTCGACAGTTCTTTCCGCGCGTCTGAAGTGGCATGTTTCGAACCGACGAGAGCTCGGGGCTTCTCGACGCCAACCGACGTCGAGGTGTCGGCGGGGTCCCTCTGGCTCTGCAAGCGGCCATGGCCTTGGCCGTGGGTCTCGCCATAGCCTTTCTAATTTATCACATCGTTTCGCTGCCCAGTGAATTGATGGATGTTTCGACTCGGTGACACTCTGACTGAAGTGTCTACAGGGCACAAAACACTCGGCTAGGGCCGTATAGCAGGAAACGCGCACGAACGCGTGTGTCGTGAGACTAGTTTAGCTTGTAATTATATCCCAAAACACACGCAGAGTAGTTCAACTGAGGCTTGATGGGGGACGACGGAACCGAATTCAGGCCATGATTTGGCTGTTTCCCGCCCATGATCTGTTGACGCAATAAATCGCCAGTCTGTGCACACACACGCGACTTCGAAGTTGTCCTCGGGAGGGCCGGCCGATCTGCCCGCACTGTTTCGGACGCACGCGCGTCGCGCCATCCAAAGGACCCACCATGGCGTCCAAAACCAAGGGGCTCAACTTAAAGCACATGGCTGGTAACCTGGACTCGAAGTGCGTGTCCTGACACCGCGCGCGCGCGGGCATCATCCATCATTGATCGCCGCCTACACTGAAAGCGACTTTTTCGAACGGCACGGAGTTTGTTCCGCCCGTGGTTGCTTGTGTCGTCGCCGCACCACCTTCACGCCGCCTCATCCCCGAATCGTTCTCGACCTCACACACTGACCCGACCGTGTGAAACCTCCTCTCCCACCCACCTCACGTCCCCACAACACTCCCCACAACAGAGACACCGGTGCCGCCACCAAGGATTACGAAGATTACTTCAAAGAAGAGGACGACTCAAAGCGCACTGGGAACTACGCGGATGTGGTGAACAAGTACTACGACCTGGCGACTTCGTTTTACGAGTACGGCTGGGGCGAGAGTTTCCACTTCGCGCACCGGTACAAGTGGGAGACGTTACGGGAGAGCATCGTGAGGCACGAGCACTTCCTCGCGAGCAAACTGAACGTGAAGCCCGGGGACAAAGGTACGTACTTGCATTTCCCAAATCCCAATTGCATTTCCCAGATCCAACGACTGTTTGCCCATACACGACTGACACTTTTCTTTTACAATCAAAGTCCTGGACGTTGGGTGCGGCGTGGGCGGGCCGCTGCGGGAGATCGCCGCGTTCACGGGCGCCTCGGTAACGGGGTTGAACAACAACGCGTTCCAAATCAAGCGCGGTGAGGAGATGAACAAAGCCACGGGACGACACGACGACTGCGATTTCATCAAGGCGGACTTCATGAACATCCCCATGCCGGACAACTCGTACGACGCGGTGTACCAGGTACGTGTTGGGGCTTTCCAAATCCAGGCACACTGTTTACCGCCCCTCTTTGAGTGCACTACTCGTGACGTACGGGCGCAGTTGCTAGTGCACTACGACCGTACCGTTTACCAGGGCCCTGTGGTAAATTGACACAGCACTCGTGAAGTGACACAGTACTGTGACACAGTCCTACTATGGTAACTGTTACGAACCCACACTCAAGACTGCCCGACTGACCCTTTTCTTTCCCACTCGCAGATCGAAGCGACGTGCCACGCCCCCGACGCCGTCGCGTGTTACGGCGAGATTTTCCGCGTCCTGAAACCAGGAGGCGTCTTCGCGTCGTACGAGTGGTGTTTGACGGCCAAGTACGACCCGTCGAACTCTACACACCGAAAAATCCGGCAGGAAATTCTAGTGGGGAACGGCCTGCCCACCGCTCGCACGTGCGACGACGTCCTGGCGGCGATGAAAAAAGCGGGGTTTCAAATTCTCGAGGAGATCGATTTGGTGAAAACCGCCGACGTCGCGTGGTACGAACCCATCGACAAGGACCGGTCGTGGCGGCCTTGGCGGGATTTCTGGAGTTTCAAAACCACGAATTGGGGCAGAGCGGTGACGCACTACCTCGTGTTCGTATTGGAAGCCGTGGGGATCGCGCCGAAGGGGTCCATGGGCGTCTCGGGGTTCCTAAAGAAGGGCGCCGACGGCCTCGTCGCGGGCGGCAAGGCGGGCATATACACCGTCATGTACTTCACCGCGGCGAGGAAACCGCTTTGATTGGGTTTCGGCTTCTTCTTTGAGGCGACGAACAGGTTTATGATTCAGGACGAGGCTGGGTTCCGCTTACTTCGTGCGACAGGCGTGGAGTAACTCCAGGGGGTTGTTTCGCTTTTCAATAAAAATACAGCTGAGTAATACACATCCGTCGGGTTCTTTTCCACTACGTAATCACACCGGCGCGCCGTACTCGGGCGCTTTCCGAACCGCCCCAGCTTGTTTCGGTCCGCATGCCGCCGCCGCCAATGGAACCGCCACCAAGCCACCCACGATCACCAAAACGAAGTGCCACCCGACCGGGTACGCGTGCCAACGATCGCCGAACGCGGCGGACGCCTGCATGGATGGGGGGAAAACAGTTAGTTTTTTTTGTGTCAGATGTTTTTTGGAGGTTACACAAATGACCTGGGATGCCGGTGTGCTTGTGGACGCCCGGCGGCCGGCTCCCGGGTTCAAGTCGCGAGACGTGGACGTGAGAGACAAAGACACGGTTGTGTTTTGTGCGTACCGTGTCGTCGCCGTAGTCCGGAATCGCGTCGGGAATCGTGTCGTTGCCCCTGAGGATGTCGTTGCCCACAGAAATCACGCCCTTTTCCTCGGGCGTGAGATACACCGCAGCGTCCCTCACAGCTTGCGCATCGACGTCGAAACCCTCGGGTTCGCCCGCGGTGTCCTGGCTCGCGGTCGAAGCCAGGAGTGCGAGCGTCACCGCGAGGAGCACGAAAAACCGTGTCGCGCGCATCGTGTGGCGCGCGGAGGCGAGTGACGGAGATTGGAAGCCACAAACACCTAAAGTACTCAAAAGCATCCTTGAGTTTCGGCTGCAGCAAACTGCAAAAGTTCGTCACTCCCGCAGGCGCCGCGGAGCCATGGGTGACTGCCCGGAGACGCGGCTTCCAACGCCGACGTACGTCCCACCGACGCCACCGCCACGACTAACGCTCGTGAACGTGTGGGTCGCTGAGGTGGATAAGCGCCAGTGCAACCAAGTGGTACGTCGCGTTCCCCACGAAAAGCGCCGACTTGGACGCGCCGAGATGTGCCTCCGCCGACACCCCGCCGAAGCACCCCCCGTTTATCTGCACCGACCCTGACACCCGACCCCGATAATTGATTCGCATCCAACAGCTCAAGGACGTATCCGCCACGCTCCCTCTGCCGGATATGCCGCACGTGAAGCGTGTGCGCCGCGTGGCGCCCGGTGACGCAACCTCGGAGTCGCTGAAGATGGTGCTGTGCGTTGCGAGTGTTTCGGTTCTTCGCGACGAAAAAGGAGCGGGAGCGGCGGGGTCGGTGGACACGTGGCCCGCGGCCGCGGACGCGCTCATCAAACGGCACGGGCTTTGTCCAACGCGCGCGCAAGTTCCAGGCCTCGCGCCGGGAACGCGCGAGCAGTGGGAGGCGTGGAACGAGGTGTGGCCCGTGGCGTGGCAGAAACCCAACCGGCATCTGTCGGTGACCGCCGAGGACGAAAGCGTCGGCGCAACCGACGCGGCGGAGATGCGCCGGTGGATGTCAAACACGCTTCTGTTGGCGTCCACCCGCGGTACGGGGGACCAAGGTGGTGAACCCGAAAAGAAAAATACCTGCGTGGGAAATGCCGTGATTCTGGTGAACCCGGCGACGCGGACGATCGTGGCGGTTGGCGTGGACGCGACGAACGGCTGGCGAAGCCGCGCGGGGACGACGACGACGACGAAGGATGACCACCAGTTATTAGACCGTGAAACACAAGGCAACACGACGACGACGACGCACCCGCTGCGACACGCCGCGCTCGTCGCCGTCGACGCCGCGTCTGTGGCGGATATCCAAACGCACGGTCTGGATCACGACCCGCGCACTCTGTGTGCGGCGGATGCGGGGTTTGGCACGGATCGCGACGGCTGGCGAGGGGCGGAGGAAACGGAAACAGAAACGGTTGGCGCGAAACGCAAGCAAACGCAAAAAACGACCCGAGACCCTCGGCCGAAACGTCTTGGCGAACACCTCACCGCGTCTCTCGGCAGGCCGTATTTGTGCACCGGGTACGACGCGTACTGCGCGAGGGAGCCTTGCGTGATGTGCGCGATGGCGCTGGTGCACTCGCGAGTGCGGAGGGTGGTGTACGGCGCGCCGAACACAGCGGCCGGCGCGCTGGGCGGACACTGCGCGCCTCCGCTTCACGGCGAGCGGACTTTGAACCACAGGTACGACGTGTTTTCGTTCGGGTTGACCGAGGACAGCTTGCAACTGGCGGTGAACGCGGCGGCGGTGAACGACGCCGCGGCGACGAAAAGACGCGTTTGACGTTTACGGAGTACGTAATACGATTCTTTTTATTGAAACGCGGCTTGGGTGGGAAAAACGCAACACCGCTCTCGTCGCGAACGGCTCCACGTCACTGCTCGTTTGGGCTCGCCGCCGCCTTCTTTTTCCTCCGGTTCGTGTTGTAGCAACTCATGCAAAATTTAGTTCCGGGCTTGTCTTTGCAGTTGATCCACTTAATGGTCATATCCGTCCCGCACTTCACGCAAGTCGTCCCCGCGGCCGCGGCGACGTCCAACTGGTTCTTCTGGTAGCAAGACACGCAAAATTTAGTTCCAGGCTTATCTTTGCAGTTGACCCACTGAATGGTCGTATCCGTCCCGCACTTCACGCACGTCGTCCCCGCGGCCACGGCAACGTCCAGCTTGTTCTTGTCGTAGCAATCCGTGCATATTTTAGTTCCGGGCTTATCTTTGCAGTTGAACCACCTAATGGCAGTATCCGTCCCGCACTTCACGCACGTCGTCCCCGCGGCCGCGGCGACGTCCAACCGGTTCTTGTCGTAGCAAGACGTGCACAATTTAGTTCCCGTATCTTTGCAGTTGATCCACTTACTGGTCGTATCCGTCCCGCACTCCCCGCACGTCGTCCCTGCGGCGATTTCGATGGCCAGTTTCTGCGAAAAATATGGAACTCGAACGACGTAAGTCGAGATGAAACAGCTTGTGACGGAAGTCATCATGCCTATGAATGTCGCTAGGGCAAGGAGAGAGAAAGTATGAAGAATCCTGATATGCGCACCTCTCGCACGGAACACGGCATGCAGTACCACTCGTCCTTCTTGAGCTTGGACTTAATCAATTGGCTTGTATTTGCCCCATCCTTACCGCAACCAGAGCACTTGCCACGGCTGACAGCGAGCTGTGAAAAAGAGCACCGCGGGTGTTGGGGTCAGGTTGTGACGACACAAAGATTATGAAATATTGACGCGTGGGATCGACGCGCGTGACGTACCTGTCGCATGTAGCAAACGTAGCAGACCGGTTTGCCTTTATCATCCTTGTTGGCGTACCACTGACTCGTCTCCGTGGTTTCGCACTCGGAGCAGACCAGCGCGACGCCCTGCGGAGGAATGAAAGTTCGAGGGTGAGTTTTACACGCCGTTGACGGGCAACGAGAACGGTGCAGGCGAATGGGTCTTTGAGGCCTCGCATTAATGCGGAGTGCGCACCTTTTTCGTCCATCGTTCGGCTCCCTTTACTTCGGAGACTCACTGTGTTTTTCAAGTTTGCGTCGAAGAGCGAAAAGAGTTTTGTCAGCAGACGGCGCTTTGGCAGGAGAAATCGTAAACAAGGGAAGCACGCACCTGCGGGGAACATATTCACGGCGAAAAGCTTCGCCTTCCGCAGGTATAGACTCGTTGCTCGGTGCCATCGCCCAACGTCTGGGCGATCGCGTGTCGCCAAGAGCACGCCCGTGCCTTCGTGCCTGGTCCATCCAGATGGAGTGCTCGGTGTGCCGAAGCGCGTGCGGTTTGACACGACGTGACACGAATCCGGCGAGCGCGGAAGGTTCGCGTGCGTTGTCTAGGGAAACGCGCGTCGTTTCGAACGGCCGGCGGCTGCGGGCGGTACTCGTGGGCATCCGCACCACCGCGTGCAGCCCCGACATGCTGAAGCACGCCATCGTGCGAGTCAAGAGGCGCACGCGAGATCTGATTGTTCAAACACATCGTCGTAGGCTAAAAAACGTGACAGCCTTCGCGAAAATAACAATGTATGTGCTTCACGCCTACAGATATCACGCTCTCCCTCATACATTACGTGTTTCTTTCCTTACAGGTCGGTGATGCACCCCTGGCTCGCCGAGGCGACGAGCTTGATGTACTTGTACAGCGTTCCTGATGTGGCTTCCAGGGGCGGCGCTTTCCAAGCCGCTTTGCGCTTGGCCCACGTCTCGTCGCTAATGTCGAGGGCGTTCATGCTTCTCTTTTCCGCGTCGATTTCGATGATATCTCCATCCTCCACTAAACCGATTCTGCCCCCCTCCTGCGCTTCAGGCGTGACGTGTCCGATAACGAATCCGTGCGAGCCACCTGAAAAGCGCCCATCCGTGATGAGCGCGCACTCCTGGCCCAGTCCGGCGCCCATGATCGCGGACGTCGGGGTGAGCATCTCGGGCATCCCGGGACCGCCTTTCGGGCCTTCGTAGCGAATCACGATGACGGAACCCTTGAAGGACTCGGAATCCGCGGCGAGGGCTTCGAGCATTTCCTCCTCACTGTCGTAGCATTTCGCGAAGCCTTTGAAGTACAGACCCTCTTTGCCCGTGATTTTAGCCACGCTGCCCTCCGTCGCAATGTTCCCGAAAAGGCACTGCAGATGGCCGGTTGCTTTGATCGGCTTCTCCAGGGGAAGAATCACTTGCTGGCCGTCGGAAAGGTCGGGGCAAGAAGCCAGGTTCTCCGCCAACGTCTTGCCAGTGCACGTCATGCATGTGCCGTCGATCAAACCGTTTTTCATCAAGTACTGCGGGGGGGATGTGGGTTGGGACAAAGACGTGAGCGCAGGGATGGATGGAAAAAGAAAAAACGTCGACACCGCCGGCGCGGAAAAAAATACAATAAAACGGCCACCAACCGTTCGGGTTCAAGCGCGAAACGTCCAAAGGAAAGATCAGGACTGTTATACGGATTTATCGGCATCGCCCTGGGGGAATCGTCCGGGTTCCCGGAGATTCCCCGCGGTGGGCTATTGAAGGGGAATCCAATAGTTTCATCGTTTCCTTCCTTTGTTTTGTTTCGCGACGTTTGCGCGAGACGAAGCGCGGTTCCTCAAAAAAAATCAACGGGGACGGGGTGAAACAAAAAGAAACGAAAACGTCTTCGCACCTTGAGCACCCCCGGCGTCCCTCCGACTTTGTGCAGGTCCTCCATGACGTACTTCCCTGAAGGTTTCAGGTCCGCGATGAAGGGGGTTTTGTCGGACACGGCCTGGAAGTCGTCCAGGGTAAGGGTGATGCCCACGGAGTGCGCCATGGCGATCAAGTGCAGCACGGCGTTTGTGCTTCCGCCGAGGGCGATGATGGTGACCATGGCGTTTTCAAACGCCGCGCGCGTCATGATATCCCGCGGCTTCAAGTCGATCTCCAGCAGGTGCCGAATCGCCTTGCCTGCCATGAAGCACTCGTCCATTTTCAACGGGTCCTCCGCGGGAATGCTTGAGGAGTACGGCAGGGACATCCCGAGCGCCTCGATGCACGACGCCATGGTGTTCGCCGTGTACATCCCGCCGCACGCCCCAGCGCCGGGGCAGGATTTCCGGACGATTTCCGACCTTTCCTGTTCGTCAATCGCGCCGGTGACGAACTGCCCGTAGGATTGGAACGCGGAGACGATATCAAGGGGCTCGCCGTTGCTCGCCATCCCGGGCTTGATCGTCCCGCCGTACACCATCAAGCTCGGGCGGTTCAAACGCCCCATGGCAATGATACACCCCGGCATGTTCTTGTCGCACCCAGGTAACGAAACGTTCGCGTCGTACCACTGGCCCGCCATCACGGTTTCGATGGAGTCCGCGATTAAGTCTCGGGACTGCAGGGACATGGACATACCAGGTGTGCCCATGGAGATCCCATCGGAAACCCCGATCGTGTTGAACCGGAAACCAACCATGTCCTCCGCGTACACGCCCTCCTTCACTCGCGCCGCCAAATCCATCAAGTGCTTGTTGCACGGGTTGCCTTCCCACCAAACGCTGGAAATCCCAATCTGGGGCTTGTTCATGTCCTCGGGCTCCATGCCGACGCCGTAAAGCATGGCCTGGTGGGGGAACGGGAGAAGGCGGGTCGGGGTCGGGTCAGGGAAAAGTCGTGCGTTGGAATTGCGAGTAGGTTTTCGCCGGTGTGCCAGGGATTAGGGATTTGGTTTTCGGTCGGATCGCCACCCGGTGGTCGCGTCCGGGGTCACGGAAAAGCGCGATCGAATCGGCACGATCGAAACGAACGTAAACGTCACGTGGACCGCGAAGCCACGCACCTGGGACGCGCCCTGGGACTTGGGCTGGGTTATTTTGCGGCTCCACTTGTTCAGGTCATCGACGGGGCCTTCGGGCATGTTAATACCCGGCCTGTACGCCTCGGCGCGCACGACGGTTCCGACCTTTCCCGCGCGCTGAGCGCCAGCACGGCGCAGGCGGGAGCCGCCGATGTGCGGGCGCGCGGAAAGGGCACCGACGGAGGCCATGTTGGATCCTGGCAGAAAACAAGTGCAGCGTCGAAGTGCAGATCGATTTGCGATCGACGTGATCGATGTGTCGGCGGCGCTGAAAGCGCAGACGAGACGAAAACGATTTTGCGCAAAACGGTTTCTTGTCTTTGTTTCATCCTTTCTCCCCCCTCGCTAATAAGGTCGCCGCGATCGCCGCCCCCGCCTTGTTCCCCGAGACCCACGCGTTTTCCACCCCCGGCCCCAGCGCAAAGTCCCCGCAGGCTCCGAAATAACAAACCGGGTCCCACGCGAAGCTTTTCGTGTCCCCACCACCGTTCCCCCAGCCGGCGTCGGGAAATGCGTGGCCCCAGCGTTGCGTCCGCGCGTGTGTCACTCGCGCGGGTTTCATTTTCGAAAGCGACGCGTCGGTCAGAACGCGGATGGTTTCCTTTTCCATCACTGGCGTGACGTTCGCCAGGTACGCCTCGGTCTGGGGGTTGTACGCCCCGTCTACGCTCAGGGGCAATTCCGCGACCACGGATGCGGCGTATTGTTTCGTGGAAACCGCCGTCCACAGCGTGCCGCGCGCGTCGTCGCCTGCGAAGTACCCCTCCCGGCCCGGTTTCCCCGAGTCTCGCACCAGGAGCTGGATGATTTCCGACCCGGTGACGACGACGGCATCGAAAGGGATGTCATCTGGGCTGTCAATCGCCAGCATCAGCGAGAAAAGGGAAGAAGGAGCCACCGCGGCCATCGCTCGCCACGTGGATTTGACGTTCGCGAACTCGCCGCAAAAAGCGTCGCCGTCGCGCTCGGCGCCCTCCGCCTCATCGCCCAAATCGCCCATGATTGAACACGACCCCGGGGTTCCCGTTTTCGCGAGCATCACGTCCGTCGCGACCACCGCGTTGAACTCGCCCAACACCCTCTCCGTGGACCCGACGTGGTTTTCGTCAAGGCGCCGGCCGTCCACGCCCGTCGCGAGCCACCGCGCGGGCGGTTCGCGTCGGTGCGTCGCCGTATTTGGCGTCGTGTTTTCCGGGTGTTTCTTGTTCGCGTCCGGGTCTCCCTGAAATCTCGCAAGTTTCGTCACCGCGCACTGGGGCATATCCACCACTGTTTCGTCGCGAATCAGGGTTCGTAGCCCGTCGCACAAACCGCGCATAGTAGGCACGCCCACGTACACCTCGTCCGAGGCGAGGAGGCCAAAAAAGTCGACGTTGCCGTCGCGCGTGTTGTTACTTTTTTCACGCAGGGTCCCGGTACTCGCGTCGAACGAACCGAAGCGTCCGTGCCATCTCGCGATGTGTCCTGACCGCTCCAGCTTCGCGCACGTTTCGCGGAACTCGGGGGACTCCGCGGTGAAGAACTGGCACCCGTGGTCGAACACCATGGCCGGGTCACGCGTCGTGGTCGTGGTGGGGCGAGACGACGAAGCCCTTCCTCCTCGTCCCCTAGATCCTTGGTCGATGAGGTGCACCACGGGACAATCCGCCGCGTTGGCGATCACGGCCGCGCAACTCAAACCCGCGACCCCCGCCCCGATGATCGCCACGGGCAAACGACCGTCGTGCGACATCGACTCCCAGCACAAAGTGACCACGCCAGTGCCGCGCGATGTGAAGATTTAAGTCGTGGAAATATTCTCACAAAAAGGAGGTTCAATACCAGGTGCAACGGGTGGTAAAATACACGTATGAGCTTTACATACCCTAAGTGCACGAGCGCGCGACGACGTACCTACATAGCAGGTATTGCACATTTCGCGCGCGGGGCTGTTGGAAGCGCTGATGAATTATAAATAGACTAGTACGTACGTAACACCCGCTCATGGCTCGCTTTCCGGGTCGCTCCAGGGAAACACGTTTGGCGACGTTTCCGTGCGCGCCGTGAGAAGCTCGACGCCGGCGGCCGTGACCGCCATGGTGTGTTCGTACTGCGCGCTCCTGCTTCCGTCTTTCGTCACCGCGGTCCACCCATCAGGCCAGGTTTCGTCCCGAAAATCCCCAGCGTTGATCATGGGCTCTATGGTGAACACGTGCCCACGTTTCATGGTCCCCACCGCTTTGTTCCGGGCGTAGTGCGGGATGTTCGGCGCGCAGTGAAACAGCGTACCGATGCCGTGTCCGCAGTACGACTTCACAACCGATGCGTTCCTCGCGTGCGCCACCTTCGTCACCTCCTCGCCTATATCCCGGTATCGCGCCCCCGGTTTCACCGTCGCGATTCCCGTCTGCAAGCACTTGTACGCGGTCATCATCAGCCTCAACGAGTTCGCATCACAACGTCCCACCGGCACGGTTTCGTTCAAATCGCCGTGGTACCCCTTGTAGAACGCGGTGACGTCGACATTGAGAATGTCGCCGTCCACCAGCAACCGGCCATCCGGGACGCCGTGGCAGATCACTTCGTTGACCGAAGTGCAGCACGATTTCGGGAAGTTGTAGTAGTTCAACGGGGACGGGTACCCGCCGTGCGCGGTGATGAACTTGTGGCAGATCAAATCGAGCGCCTCTGTTGTTACGCCGGGGCGCACCGCACGTACGGTCGCGTCAAGCGCCCCCCTCGCCACCACACAACACTCCCTCAACGTCGCCAGCTGTTTCTCGTCGTATTGATAGTTTATCTGTTGCAGTTTGCTTTCGACTTCCGATACCGGGTTCGCGGTTTCCGCGTAATCGGGACGCGGAACGTGCGCCGGGACTTCCCGCAGGTGTAACTCATTTCTGGGAGTCATAATAGGCGCGGGCCGTAACTCGCCTCCCCACTCAAACGAAGGCATGGTTTCCGACCGGCTTCGGCCTCGTCGCAGGCAGAACAGCCACGGTTCGCTCGGGTTTGGATTTTCGGGGCCGTGTTTCAGCTGCATCGCCCACACGCTCGGCGCCGCCGGGTCCATGACGATTTCGGAAACGCTTATCGTGACGGTGTCGTCTATTTTGTCATACAAAGCCCCTCGCACCACGTTCGTGCCGCAGGACAGCGCGACGGACACCAGGACGGCGTATTCATTACTCGCCGGCGCGAGGTCGGCGTTTGCTAAAACCGCGAACAATGAAGTTTGCGTTTTCGGCAAACCGCACCCGATCGCACTCTCCATGTCCGCACCAGTCACAAGACGGCACTTGGGGGCAAAGGCCTTGTACCGCGCCTCCGCAGGCAAAGCCTTGGCGCGCTCCATCACCGTCGCCAAGCTCTTCACCGCCGCGAGCGGCGCTTCGAAGAACACGGCGCCAGTTGGCGCGTTAGGATCGGAGGAGGCGGCGCGAACTCTGGCGACCAAAAATTCGGGCACACCGGGATCGGCCAGGGCGGCGAGCAATGCCGCCGCCGCGGTAGTGGCCTCCGCCGCCTCTTCCGCGGGCGTCGGCATCGTCCGTATCCGGCGTATTAGGGCGAGCCCGAGACGAGGAAAGCCGGTCGGCGTCCGGCGCGTGTCGGACTGATGGAACCCTTTAGAACTGACTGAGATGACTTTCAGTTTTCGGTCGAGAGCTCGAAAACGACAACCGAACGAAACGAAGGAGGGCGCCCGGTTGCTTGAACTTCAGTCCACTCCTCAGAGGCACCCCGTCCGAATCGTCGGACGTCGTCAGCGCGTGCGACGATGTCGGCGATGACGACGTCTGCCGCCCATGCCCCATGGCGTGCTCTGCCAGGCTGCAGAACGCAAAGTCAGGGTCGGCACCGAATTCGTGCGGCGATATCCGGTGGGTCGGGCGAATCCCCGAAAAACACGAGACCGGCGGAGGTGTTCCTGGCGTGCGTCCCCCTGGTCGGCTTCGAAGCCCTGGGCGCCGTGCTCGGGGAGGCATATCCAGCGCAACTGGAGCACGTCATGGTGCTCGTGCGAACCCACGACCGCGTGGATGGTGGTGGAGACACATCCGTGGTTGTGTGTTACGACTTTTTGCCCATCGACCCTTTAGCGCCGACCACCGCGGCGGTCCTGCTCGGCGGCTACGAAGTGCCCGGTGACCTGCGCGCGAGACCACTGCGCGGTGTGCCTTCACGGCGATGCTGGAAAGTGGGGACACACGTGGTACGGGATTGTCAAGTCGCGGAAATTAAATCGGCGACGGGGACGGGGACGGGGACGCCGCAAAAAAGAAACATCGACGCGCGCGCCGATGCCGAATCGTTTCAGTCGCGATACGATTCGCGGCTGTGTTTGTTTGGGGACACGAAAAACACGTGCGTGGAGCACGCGGAGGCGCTCATAGAGCACCTAACGGGAAATGAAATAAGGTACGAAGACTTGATACGCACGCCGTGTAATGCAAATGTGAAGTGATGATGTGTAACGAAAATGCTGGTCCTGTGTAATGTAGTTGCGTGTAGAATCCCGTGCTAAACACGCAACCGCACGCTCGAGGCGTTGTCATCAAGCCGGCGGTTTCCCCACCGAGGTCAACGCTTTCCCCCACAGCGTGACGCCAGTTCCTTTCCCAATCGCGTCCCCGGATCCTATTTTCGTGAGCCCGCCTTTGAATGACTCGACCCCGCGCGGTACCTCCGGCGGCAACGCTTTCAACACGTGCGAGTCGGCGAGCAACCACTCGCACTTCTCCTCCCGCATCGCGTGCACGGTGTTCTGCGCGTTTGTTTCCGTGTCCCTGGAACTCACATCAGGCAGCACGATCGTCCCGCCAACGTGCGCTGCGGCGAGAAACCCGAACCCGAAGCCCATGGGGTGCGCCAAGGGAACCGCGACGCACGTTTTTTCGCGCCTTCGCGTGGCAAGCGCGCGCGACGCCGCCAAACCGCAACCCACCAAAGCGCCTTCCCTCGCCGCTCGCGATGTGGAGAAGTAGTACGAGGTTTCCTGTTGCGTCATGACAGGCGCCTCCTTGCCCCGAAACGCCTCCAGCAGAATGTCGTAATGAACCACCGGGTCTTTCAGCGCGCCGCCGCCCACCGCGATCGGTTCGTGCTCGCCAATCATGGCGCCCGCGACTTGCGCGTCTTCGTGATGCACGATCGTGCCCCGGCAGGAGACCTGTGACAACAACTCCGCGGTCTTCGCGGTCTCGACGTCAGCCCCCACCAGCGCGGCCCCCAGCAGCGCCACAAGAAGCTGCTCGGAGTTCTCCAGCCTCGCCCCTAGTCGTTGCCCGGGGGCGTATCCCATCTCGTGTAACCCCGCGGCGAACCAGCGCGCGCGATCCACGAGCTCGCCGTACGTCCACCTGGTGTCCGACGAGGGAACCACGAGCGCGGTGGTTTCGGGGGAATCGCCGAAACGCGCGTTGACCAAGTCCGCTACGCGCGAAGCAGGCACGGCGCTGGACCCCAGGTGGCGTCGCGCCACCGCCAGGGCGGCCGAGCGACACAGCATCGCGCGGACGTGCCTGTGACTGATTCGGTCGGCGGTGTCGCCGGGCTTTTTCGTTTTGGCGCGAAACCGAAACCTTTGGCCACATCTCAATCACAAGTGCGCGCACCCGGGGCCGTCGCGCGATGCCTCCCAACCGAATTCGGCGGGGAAGGAACCCGCCCTCCCTGTAGTTGACTTGACGAATGATGACGACGACGTTGACGTCGGCGCTAAGCCTCTTTCCTTGCCCGCGGGTTCGGCCACACCCGCGGTAGATTTGTCGCAGCAGATCAGCTCTCGCAACGAGAAACACGCGGCGATCTACCAGGCTCGTGTCAACCCCGACGCCGATTGCCTGGTGGTGGGCGAGTCCGCCGGTAAATCCCTGGCTCCCGTGCCTCGCAACAACATGTCCTCCGCCCTGGAGCGCGTGGCGTTTTGGCAAGGCCGCTCGCAGGATCGCGTGGCTTGGCATGGCCGGTCCCAGCGTTTGGACGAGGAGCTTGAACCGACGAAAGAGGAGGACGACGAGTCAAACGTGGTGTGTTTCGGGAACGTGGAACTCAAGGTGGTTGGCATTCAGCAATACGACGGCGTTGTGAGCAAGCGTGAGCAGTTACGGCTGGTGCGTGAGCCCCTGAACCCGTACGACCGAAACGCGATCCGCGTGGATAACCAGTCGCGCGAGCAAGTCGGGCACGTGTCCCGGCAGCAAGCATCGGTGCTGGCGCCGTTGCTCGACCGCGGGTTTTGAAAAAAGTCGTTGGCGTGTCAGTGTCCGGTGTCGTGAACAAGTTCCAGCAGCAAATCAACGTGTTCTGCTTCGGGCTTGCCGAACAGAGGCAAGACGCGACGCGCAGGTTGCAGCTCAACAAACGCGATTTCGCGAGCGCCGGGTTGCAGTGGCCGGACCGCGCGACGTGCGAAGCCGCGAACGTTGAGTACGGGCATGCGGATGTTCCAAAACTACCTGCCGGCGCGGCGGGGGGGTCACCCGGATTCAGCGAAGGTGCGGCAGGCCCGGGTGTTATGAACCAAGACCCGGGTGGCATCGACGAAGACGCGATTGCAAAACTCAGCGAGAACGACCGCGACGACGCGCTTTCGTCTTTGTTCGACCGCCTGGAGGCTGAGAAGAGTATATATGTATCTTTAATATCATCAACTATGTGCTTATACAGTCGATACACACGCGGTCTATTGCGCGCCGCACGCACGCAGGGTCGCAATTCGCGAGTCGGTTTCCACGCGTTTCGCTTTCATCAACTGTAAACCGGGCATCTGCGCTAAACTCTTTTCAGAGTCGTGCCCTGGAAGTACAAGGCCTCCACGCGCGTCTCCCGCGATTTCCTCAGCCTCGCCTTCGCGCGCTTCCCGGTAGGTCCCGCACCGTGGTACCCCGCGGTCCCACACCCCCTCGTACGCCCGTTTCTTGTTTTTAAACAAGTGCACGCCGGTGCCGTGCTTTTCGTCGTCCAGCCACCCCCCAAAAAAGACGTCGCCGTTCGCGAATCGCATCACCCCCCGGCCCGTCATCGCGTTCTCCACCCAGTCCCCTTCGTACACGTCCACGCCGGGGTGCTTTGAATGACTCGATTCAGCTTGGCCACTGTTCGCGTGTCTTACCTGATAGTCCTCATCCCTTGCATCCGCAAGTTTGGTCTGGCGTCCGCGGCCGTGTCGCTTCGAGTTCGCGAAGTCGCCCTCGAACCGCTGGCCTAAAGAGTCGTGGAAAACGCCAAACCCGCTTCGTTTCCCGTCGCGCCACTCCCCCACGTACTCCGCCCGGTGCCTGCCGTACTCCAGGCGCCAAAACGTACCATGGCCATGCCGGGTGTTTGCCACCCAGTCGCCCTCGTACACGTCACCGTTGACGTAAACCATCTCGCCGCGGCCTGCGGGGATTACATGTACAGAAATGGAGGTGCCAATGCAACGCAGGGGAACACAGGTCAGCGCTTGTTTGGTGTGAGCTTCGTGGGCGCGCATAACCAGGGTCTCTCTGGGTTTGTCAGCGACACAAAAACACAACACGCACCGTGCATTTTGTTTCCCGACCACTCTCCTTTGTACTTCTTCCCAGAAGGGAGGTGGATCGTGGGGCGGTGGCCTTGCTTGTCCGCGGGATCCGCGTCACGCGTCATGGAGCCGGATTAGGCACTGAGATGATGACACGACCGGTAGGGCAACTCCGAGGCGAACGAACGGAGTGTTCCGAAACCGAAACACGCGCGTGCGCGCACGTCGCACAGAAAGGGTCTCCGGACGCGAACGCGTCGGGGCGCGGCCGAGAGTGACAGCTCCGGGCTCGTAGTTGTCCAGGTTGGGTCGAATCAGACGCCGAAAAACGAAACCGAAAACAGCTTCCGAGAATTTCGGGACGCCCGAGAAAACTCGTGGCTCTTGTGGCTCGTGGCTCGACAAAGCCACGACTCCGACCACACGACGACACGCGCACGTCGTGTGTTGAGGCAGAGGTAAAGCCGCGATCGCGCATGCGACGACCGGCAACTCGACGTCCCGAACCCTCCGCCATGACCGACAACGAGCCCGCTGACCCCGACGCGATACTGAAAGGCACGCACAGGTGGGTGATACCGAACTGGAGGAAGGTCGAGCAAAGGAAACTTGTCTCCGAGAACTTCTTCGCAGGTGGGTCGGCGTGGCAAATGAAGGTGTATCCCCGCGGGTACAAAGATACTCATAAGCACGTTTGGGTGTACCTTTTTGTGATAGATACGGATACCTTACCCGACGGCTGGGAGCGGCTTGCGAGTTTCGGCTTTACAGTGGAAGGCGCCGCGAAGAGCGACGACGAGGACGAAGCCACTATAAAAGCTTGATCCGTTCGCACGGGATCCGTCAGTGATTATGAGGCCACGTTCAACGCGAAACTTAACAATTGGGGTTATTATAACCTCGTATCTCAAGCAGACATGAATGATCCGACTAAAGGCTTGGTGTCACGCGACGATACCGTGGTGATCACCACAGAGGTAATGGTACGGAAAAAGAGTATAGAGGTGACGTGCACGGAGGCGGCGGCGGACGGGGACCTCGGGGCGCTGAAATGGTTGCGAGCGAAGGGCGCGGCATGGGATGAGAAGACGTGCTCGGTGGCAGCTTCGGGCGGGCACCTCGAGGTTTTAAAGTGGGCGCGCGAGCACGACTGTCCCTGGGATGCGACGACATGCAAGAGTGCGGCTCATGGTGGACACCTCGAGGTGTTAACGTGGGCGCGCGACAACGGCTGCCAATGGGGCTCGTGGGCGTGCCCATGGAAGCCCGGGCCGGAGCATCTGAAGGTACTGGAGTATTACGTCGAGGAGCAGAACCGCACTCCCGAAGCCATCCCGGGCATTCCCCTCGAAGTCGTTATCACGCACGTCCTCATGTCGGAAAATCTGGAACAAACGGATCTCACCCGGCTTAAAGCAGTGAGTCCTGCGATGCGCCACGCGGTTGCGGCTACGGGGCGGAAGGTGGGACCTCCAGAAGACCCCGAGTAGGAGACGTCTTCAGGGAAAAAAAGAGACGAAATGGGAGGGAGAAAGATGACAGCACACGCGGGTACGCGACCATCTGGGATAGACAAACGCGGTTTCGGGTTGATAGTGAACGTGCAAAGAGACGCGACGACGAACAGGGATAGACAACCGCGCCCGGAAGGCAAAGACAAAAACGTTTTCGTTTTAAAAAGTACATCTTCGTTTCGTGATGTATATGGCTACTTTATGTATACTCTCCCTCCGCTAAAACTGTCCTCATTTATGCAGGCTTGAGGACCAGAACCCGTGCAGGCCCGGGGGCAGGTGGTCTTCCATCGTGACTGAGGCGACCGGCCCGTCTTCAATTTTCTTCGCGTCAAACACGTGCAGCACGGAGGTGTCGTCACCGGCGTCGTTAACCACCACGGTGACCCACCCGTCATCTTCATCCACCCCCCCCGGCTTGGGACAGAAAATAGGTTCCTGCATAAACGCCCTTTCGCCGAAATACCACACGTACTCTTTGGATTTAGCCCCGACGGCACTTGACGTCTCGAACTTCACCAAGCACTGATTGGGACCCCAAAGCACGTCATCCTTCACCGCCGCCGCCGCCGCGTACGTGAATTTGTATTCCTTCCCGGTGAACTTGTGGTTCATGTGGGGAAATTCCATGACTCGGTTCGAAAGCGACGCCTGCGCGCTCTTTTCGTTCCGCACGTCGATTTCGAAGCGCGTATACTCCACCCTCGTGCCGCCGTTGTAAAATGCGGGGGTCACGGAATCGAGATTGATGCCGAAATCCATAAACGTCCACGGCGCCGAGTCAAACACGACTTTCGAGGCGTCGTCGCCTTGTTCAAACGCGTTGACGTGATGAAAGAAAAACTGGTTATCCACGGGGATTGCTTTTTGGCCGATAGCGCGGGCCTTTTCAGTTCGCGGGAGCATGTGACATATCGCGGGTTTCCCTTCCTGGTACCCGATTACCTGCGCCAGCGCGCACTTCGCGAACATGTACTCGGTGAGCAGTTTCGGAAGATCAAGTGCGGTTGGGTTTTGAATCAGCATGTACCAGTTTTCCGTGACCAAACAGTCGTGGAACATCCCGAACGTGGCGTTCTGGACGCCGAAGGGCGCGCGCGCCACGGGCTTACCCGTCGCATCCCACTCGTAGAAGCAGCACTTGTTCGGCTGCAACGGCTGGTTCTGCGCTTCGATTGAAAACGCGATGAGGCGTTTCTTCGCGGGGTCATCCGCGTCCGTGATCCGGTAGTGCGCCGCCATCTGCGGGACCTCCAGGGCGTGGCCCAACACGCTGTCGGCTTCGCCTTCCGTTCGTAACGTTTTCGGGTCCATTTTGTGCGGCTTGCCTCCTTCCCAAAGCGCGTAAAGCTCCCCGCCCCAATCCACGACTCCCGTGTTTGCTACGTTTTTCACGTCAAAATCGAACGGGTTGTAAAACGAATCCCCCTTCGGGTTTCCAATCGCGAACGCGCCTTTGTAAAGCATGCGCTGCGCTGCTTGTTCGTCCGTGAACCCTTTGGTGCCGACGAAGTTGTGTTTGAACGTCAGCTCGCCGTTTTCGAACGCGACAGAGTACACCAACCCGTCGCCGTCGAAAAACTGGTTCAGTTTCTTGCCGAAAATCTCAAGCAAACCTGGAGAGATAAAAAAGAAAGTGTCAGTCTTGCAAGAGTGCCAAAGCAATCTTGGACACCGGTCTCCGAGACGAGAGACACCACCACGTATAGTAGAAGTATTCGTGACACAACAGTCGGCGAAATATGGTGATTGGGAAATACTTACCAGGTCCGTTTCGGAACAGCGTCCCGGTCAGTACGGTCGGGATGGTACCGGTGATGTTGGCTTTGGCAATCGTCCTCGGCGCGCTTCCATCCGTAGTGCTCAAAGTGGTGTTCCGGTAAATAGAACGCCAGTCGTTGATGGTCTGGTTACTGGGGCCCCACGACCCATGGGCAGGCGGCGCCCCCGGCGCCAAAGGCTCGCGAGGTAAATCCCACGCGGGTGCGTAGGATTTTTTTGATTGTTCGGTGGCGGAAGTGGGGGGTTCGCTGACCGCGGCTCTGACCACTGAACTGCGAACGCGTCGCGCGCGCGCGGCGGTGGAGCGAGGGCGGCGGGAAAAGGAAACACGCGCCCCGAAAGCGGCCGCGGGGGGCATGATCGACGTCATCTGCGTGCGAGGAAATGGCAAGTGTCGACGTCGACACATCCAATATTTGTCCGTCCAACGAAAGTGTAACTTACGCGTTCAACTCAAAATTCGACAGGCAAACAGTCTGCGAAAACCGTTTTGGCGTATGCTTTCGATTTCCTCTTGCCGCGAAAAAGACGGCACTCGGTGGAAAGAGAGACAGCGCAGCCGCCCTCAGTTCCGCTCGCGCGGCTCTCCGGAGCGATGGGGCGGGTCAAGGCTTCCGCACCCGCTCTCGGTGCGGGTGCGTTGAGGGCAAGCTCGAAGGGTTCGCGTCGCGGCGCGACAGCCTCGACCGCGACCGCCGACGATTCTCTGGCGCCTACTTTGAAGGTGGCGCGCAAAAAAAGCCTGAAGTTGCAGCGCGTTGGTACCGACGCGTGGGTGGTGCGAGGCTTGTGTGACTCCCGAGAGTGCGCCTCGATTCGCGACGCCGCGGATGCGCGCGGATACGAGCGCGCCACGAGCCGCGGTCCTAAATTTGGCGAGGCGAACCGAAACCACGGAAGGGCTAGGTACCACGACGAAATCCTGGCGCACCGATTGTGGAAGGACACGGGGTTGGCGGATTTGCTCACCGCGGAGTTACCGGCGGTGCACGAAGGCCCGTGTGTTGGGCTAAACCCCGCGCTGCGGGTGTATCGATACGCCCTGGATGAAGTGTTCGGCGCGCACTACGATGACTTCGCGGTGGTGGACACCGGGGTTACCGCGTTTACGTTCCTGTTGTACCTGACGGGCGAGGACGGGGAGCAGGAACACGTAGTTGGCGGAGAAACGGCGTTTTTTGCATCGTCAGCGGACGGCGCCAACGAACTGTTCCGAGTCCCACCGGACCAAGGCGTCGCGCTGATATTCAGACACGGCGCGACGTGCCAGCCACACGCATCGCTGCCAGTGCGAAGAGGCGTGAAAACCGTGTTGAGGTCGGACGTCGTGTGTCGGAAATGAACAAGCTGCGAAGAGCGGAAGGTATGTTTTTTCTCCGAGTGTAATTTTAAGAGTCTACGTTTACCAACTTTTTCTTAAAATGTGTCGACGTACGTCACACCGCGACGTCTTCCGACGCGTCGTCCCCCCCCCAAAACGTCGTCCCTGCCACTTCTAGCGCCTTTTCCGTGTTCGCCAATGCCTCCGCGATGCCCGTATCCCCCGCGCCCCCGCCCCCGCCCCACCGGCGCAGCAGCTCCGCCGCGTCCGCCGAGTCGCCCAAATCAAACGCGTCCTTCGCGGCGCGGAGTACGGTTTGTTTTTCCGGCGCGCCGAGCGCGCCTGATTGGAAAAGAATAAATGTCAGTCGTGTATGGGCAATCAGTCGGCGAAATGTGGTAATGGGAAATACTTGCCCATCACGAGGGCGATCTCCGCTGCTGCCCTCGCGCCTCCCTGCCCGGGCCTGGTGAGCGCGCGCACCGCGGCGCTGACTCTTCCTGAGGCGAGGTGCGCCTTCGCGGCGGCTTCCGCCCCTCCTCGCGTTTCCTCCGCCGCCGCGAGCGCGCGGCGGGTTTCCACCAAAGCGGGGTCGTGTGGTAACAACCGCGCCGCGGCGAGCGCCGCGGCGTCGCGTTCAAGGCCTCCCCGTCTGAGGGATGCGATGGCGCCTCGGACGTCGTGCAGGGATAGCCGTAAAATTGCAGCACGTTGGTGTTCCCCTTTCGTCTCCAAACGGTCGGCTTGTTTCGTGGCCGCGTCTTTGTACAGAAAGAGGCCGCCGCCCACCAGTGCGGCGAGGAAATCGGCCGGAATCGGTCCGTCGATTGCGGCGAACAGGGTATCAGCCGCTGTGGCGAAGTCGCCTCGGAACAGCGCAGCAGCGGCGGCGCGCTCGGGAGGCCGGAAAGCCGCCTGGTGTCCGGAAACGTGGTCTGAAGCGCTGGTGCTCTCGGAGGTTTGGTATCGCCGCGCGACGTGAGGGTCGTTTGGTGCGTTGTTATCGGCGTTACCGCAAACGTCCGCCCGCGCCTCCGACTCGCCGCCGCCCGAGAAACGTTCCTCGAGCCTCAACAAACGCATAGCCGCCTCCTGCCCGAGGTACAAACCCAAGCCGTGAGGGCCGTACCCGGCGCTTTGGTCGTCGATGAGCTCGTCGTCACTGGCGTCGTCGTCAATGAGCTCATCAGTGACATCGGATGGAACACCCGATTTGCTTTTTTGACGCGACAACATCCGCGCTAAACGCACCGCCGCGACACGACCCGCCGCGATACCGTCGGGCGTGCTTTCCCACGCCGGCGGCTTGATGATACCTCGGCCACCCGTGCCCTTGCGTTTCTTCTTGCCTCCCCCTGCGCCCGCGGTTGTTGAGGTAAAAATAACGTTCGTCGGGTTGGACGACCCGGCCGTGGCGTGCAAGGACGCCGTATCTTGTCGTGTTTCGTCATGTTCGCCGCACGCGGAGTCGTCGCCCTGCGCCCCCGAGGCGCTCTTTTCCTCCGCGGGGAAACTCCCCGCCCCCGTACTCTCGCGTTCCCGCGCCAGTTTCCTCAGCTCCTTCTCCTGCTTCGCCCTCCAGGTCGCCGCCGCCTCCGCGGCAGGGGAGTGAGTTTCGTGGTCCACCGTCCAGGACCGGACGGTCTGGTCGTCCGACCCGGTGACCAGGCTGGCGGTGGGCCTTCCTTTGTTCCGCCGCCCAAAACTCGCTCCCGCCCACAACGCGAAAAGCGCGCGCCCCTCGTGCCCGCGCATCGTGGCGTACGCCACGGGGGCGCCGCCCACATTCCACGCCCTGGCGATGCCGTCGGCTCCGGTGGTCACCGCGATGGCGTCGGCGGTATCGACGGATGTGTCTCTGTCGCTGTCGCTGTCTTGTTGTGTCCGCGGCGACGCGAAAAGACGTGGGCGCCATGCCACGTCCAACAACGCGCGGCGCGACGGCGGCGCGGACCACGCGACCGACCCGGCGATGCCGTCCCACACCAGGAACGAACCGTCCCCTGCGACGCTGGCGAGCCAATTGTGTCGTGTTGAGTCACGAAATCCCGCGCTCGGGTGCCAGCGCACCGCGGATACCGGCTTGGAGTGCTCCGTAACACGCCAACTCGTTCGGAATGCGAAGTCGTGGGTTGGAACCGAAACGTCCCTGACGTGCGCGCTGACACTCCCGTCGCTCCACCCGACCGCGACCGAGGGAAACGCGTCAGCTGTAGAAACATCGCTGCCGCTATCTCCAGGCGCGATATCCAGAAACGCAAACGATGTGATCACCGCGGCTGCGGCGGAGGCGTCCGTCGACGCCTTACCCAGGCTCGCCGCGTCGTGAAACCGCATGGTGACGTCCACGAACGCGCCGCCGCCGCCGCCGCCGCGCTTGCGTCTTCCCTCGGGCGCGGCGAGGGACACCCACCGCCACAAACGACCCTCCCCCAACGTTATGAGTTCCCTTTTCCCAGACGAACATACACGAACCCACTGCGCCCCGGTAACAGCACCCGCGTGGCAATCCCGCTGCGTGGCGTGCCGCCCCCCCCCCGCCGCGTCCACGGTCACCACGCGCCCGTCCTCCAGACCAACCGCCAGGCTGGCGAAGGACTCGCCTTGCGCGTCGTCGCCGTTCGTTTCAGACGCAGCGAAGTCGTCCACAGGACACCACGCCAACCGTGTTGCTTTCGTTTGAGGCAAACCGCGCCACAACACGGACGAGTTGCTAACGTTGGTACCGCTTGTCGAGCTCGGCAAAGCCGTGCACGTCACGTTCGCGTCGTCACCGCCGCCGCCGCCACCGTCGGGCTCGGCCAGGTTCAAAACCCGAACGCTTCCGTCGCCGCACGCCACCGCGACTCTTCGTGGGTCTTCCGGGTCCAGCGCGCCGTGGTACGCGAACCCGCCCAGACCTGTGACTTGCCACATCTTTCCACGCGTCTTCACGTTCCAACATGAAATCGTGCGATCCAAGGAAATGGTCACCGCGACCCCGCGACGCGACACGCTTATTCCGAAAACGGTCTTCGAGTGCCCGTCGCCCGCGAACGCGCCGGGCGCTTGTTGCGTGGCGGGTTTGTTTCCGAAGTCTGACACACCAGGGCAATTAGTCCGGGGATTCAGTTCACCACCTCCCCGCTCACCTCCTGTTGCCACCCCGAACAAGTCGTCATCAAGGGAAACGTCCCAGCAAAGCAACTCACCGCCGTGGCTCGCCACGACGAGCCGCGCGACGTCGGCGGTATTTTCGGTTTCGGTGTCGTCGAGAGTTCGAGCCCCGTCGATTTCGTCACCCTCGCCCCCCGCGCACCACGCCAGCGCTACCCACAGCCGGCCGCGCTGCTGTTCGGAAACGTGCCCGCCGCATTTGGGAAGCACAAAAGTGCGACGCAAACTCGTGCGCTCGCCGTCCCAGGTCCACAGCGTGACGCACTTGTCCCGGGACCCCACGGCTAAAACGCAAACGCCGCGCCGGTGTTTATTCGAAACGATTCGGGTACCGAAAGACGCTGCGGTCGCGCCGTCGGTCCTTTCGTCGGTCCTTTCCTGTGTCTGCGTCCCATCCTCGTTTGTGTCATCCTCATTTGTGTCTTCGGAACCTGCATTCATTGTATGTACCACGGGCAGCCACACAAGGCACTGCACCTCCGCGGGTCGCGCGGGGAGCCTTTTTGGCGGCGCGCTCGCCTCGACGTCCGCCACGGCGAGGGCGCCGGATTGGTGGCCAATCGCGACGTCATTCGGCGCCGTCGCGTTTGGACTCATCGCCACCGTCAACACAGGAGAGTTATCAAGGGAATGCAGCGCACGGATTGGCCTTTGTTGCGTTTCTTTCGCATCATTGCCTGTGCCTGTGCCTGTGCCGCCCCCGCTGTTCGTGGTCGCCGCCCCGAACCTCCACACCAAACACTTTCCGCCCCGGTCCCCCGAGACGCACAAATCGGGCACGATCGGGGATATGGACAACGCACTGACCTCGGTGCAGTGCCCTCGTAACACTCTCAGACACCGCAACGAGTCTGTGTCCCACAAACGCAGGTTGGTGTCCGCGGAGCCGGACACGAGCAAGTGCGCCACCCCGCGCTGGCGACCGAAGCCCAATGCGGTGACCCGGTTGGTGTGGCCCACCAGGGTTCCCACAAACCGTCGGCACGCGCCATGTGTTTCCTCGGGCCGCACGATGACCACCGCGTTGCGCGCGGCGTACGCGTACAGAGTACCGTCAGCACCTCCCCAGTCCCCGAGCGCGGACCCGTACCAGTTCGGGGCGGGGGGGATCGCAATCGAGGACTCACGTCCGGTCGCCATCGGGACCGGACCGCCGCCGCCCGCGCGTGCCTCCACTGGCGAGTGATGAAAACTTCGTTGAAGCTTTGTGAGTTTTCCGAGACAAAAACGAGCGGCGGCGGTGCGCCCTGGGGAGAGTCGGGAATACCACAACGCGAACAAGGGTTTAGCGGGAACAGGGTGTTTAACGGTACGCGATATTTCATATAGTGATACGCGCGGTAGGCTATGTCTAAGTCACCGGACGGTGGAACCGAGGGCGACGCATGGACAGGCGGTTCGTCGGGGCGCCTCCTGGAAAAGCCGGCAAAAGCATTTTGTCCCTCCTCCGTCACCCCTCTCTCCACTGGTTCGCACACGAGCAGCACTTGTAAAAGTTAGTCATGGGCTCGTCCGCGGACCGAATCTGAATCTGCATGAAGTACGCCTGTCCGTGGTCGCACTTGGGACACGTCGCGGACGTTTTGTCCACGTTCTTCCACGCCTCGTCGCCCCCGAGCACGTCGTCCACTTCCTTCGTCTCGCAATGCACCGCGCTTCGCACGGTGGTCGTGATGTCGTACGCGTACGGGCACGTCTGGCAGTACAGCTTCAGCCCGCCCCCGTACGGCGAGTGGTCCACCAACAGCATGTTCGCGCACGTCGGGCAGAACGTGAGCATCGCGCCCACCGCCCGACCGCGCGGCACTCACTGATTGGAGGCGAGGAGGCGACCAATAACTCCCAAAATATGTTTTTACCGAACGTGGGCCTTCACTGCTTCTTCGACAGTCCAACGCAATCTCACCAATCACTGCGACTCGCGCGGCTTGCCCGCACACGCACCACCTCGTCCAGCATGGCGGACCCCACGGAGGAACAAGAGGAAGACGGCGAGGTGCGTGTTGACCTGCTTTCCGGTCCCCCGTGGCGCGCGTCCCCGTCGTTTGCCCGAATCTGGCGTGTCGATCGCTACACAAAACCCTAAGCCTAATTCCACCTCTGACCCCCACGTCCATCCCACTCTTTCCAGGATTACGAGGAGGTGACCGACGACGAGGAGGACTACGAGGACGACGACGAGGAGGAACAGGCGGGCGAAGAGGGCCCTCCCCCCGTGATACAAACGCCCGCCGCAGCGGCCGCGGCTGCTGCGGCTTCCGCGCTAGGCCCGAAGGATTGGGTGGGTTTGCAGTCCATGCCCGCGCAGACGCAACAAAGCTTGATGGAGGCGCTTAGCGTGTTACGTGCACAGAACCAGACCGAGATGACGGTTGTTTTCGTTGGGAAACAAGGTGCGGGTAAATCGTCCACCCTGAACAGTGTGCTAAACGAGCGAGTGGCGCAGAGCGCGCCGTTCCAGCCGGAGTCGCTGCGGCCGCTCCTCGCGTCGCGACAAGCCGCCGGGTTCACCGTGTCTTTTTTAGACACCCCGGGTTTAATCGAAGGCGACCAGGTATCACAGCGAGGCCTCGCTTCCGTGAAGCTCGCCATGAAGGACAGGGAGGTGCACGCGGTGGTGTACATGGACCGCCTCGACGGGTGGCGCGTGGATAACGCGGATCGCGCGGTTTTCAAGGCGCTTGACGAACACTTTGGCCGCGAAATATGGAAACGCACGATTCTCGGGTTCTCGCACGGCCAGCTGTCCCCGCCGAACAGCATGAACTACGAAGCTTATGTCACCGGGCGCGCGGACACGGTGCGCCAGGCGGTCCGTGACACTCTTGGTGACGCCTCCCTGGTCCTGCCGCACTGCGTGGTGGAGAACGGCAGCAGATGCGCCACGAACGCGGCTGGCGAAAAAGTCCTGCCCGACGCGGCGCGCACGCCCTGGCTCACCCAGTTCGTCAAGACGCTAGTGGACGTGAGTAAAAAAGGAAACCCCCTGAAGTTCGACCCGGAGAAGAACTACGCGAGTTCGAACGACCCGAACAAAAAGAAAAGGCTGCTGGTGTTGCCCCTGCTCTTGCTGCAAACGTTGGTGCTGCGACCGCTGCTTGTGCGGCAGATCCGCGCGGATGCCAAGTAATCGAGAGATGCGATGTAAAAGGAGGGAGGGAGGGATGATGTTGCGGAGGATATCAGGAAGCAAAGCGAGTGGTGCGACGGCGTATTAGGCGTCGCTTACGCGCATACGAAAGAAAAGGAAGAGGAGTAGGTTCACGTGTAAACAGAACACGACGATGTACGTCACATAATGTCATGGCCCTTTTTCGACCTGACAAAGTCTTGTCACACTCTTTTGTCTCCCGCCAAAACTCTCGGATTGGTCACTCTGCGCGCGCGCGGTGCGGTGCCGACCGCGGCACCGCAGTCACTGCGCGATGCGGGAGGGGGCGCAGTTCGACGACGAGGGGCTTCCCGTCGGGGTCGCGCCCAAGGGCGGCTCGACGGACGTAGCGACACGCCCGCTGGGCGCTCCATTTGCGTGCACGTTCCAGGTCGCGGAGGCCAATGGGGTGGGCGGCGTCGGGTCGCGACCTCCACGAGACGTGGTGCCGATGCCGTGGGAGTATCGCAGGCAACGCCCGTTGACGTACACGCAGAACACGTTGTACGACGCGGCGTCGTCCTGGGCGTGGGACGCGTTTACGTACGCCAAAACGCAGGAGTACCCGCTCGCGACGCTGGCGCGATTCTTACTCGTGGAACACAGCGGCATCGCGGAGCGACTCGGCTTGGACCTTCCCAGGCTGGACAAGTTCCTGCTCGCCGTGGACTGCGCGTACGCGTCACCCAGCGTGAACCCTTCCGTGGAAATCGGGGTGCCGAGGAAAGTGCTGCCCAGAGGCGCCGCCGGGACGGGCGGCGAGCTCGGCGCCGGGTGCGGATTCGTGGGGTACCACAACGTGGTGCACGCGTGCGACGTGTTGCAAAGCGCTTACGCTTTTTTGATGCTGGGAGGCCTCACGTCATGCTTGGGTGATCACGACCAACTAGCGCTGTTGGTCGCGGCGATCAGTCACGACGTGGCGCACCCCGGCGTGGATAACGATTTCTTGCAAAAAACGGAAAGCGAGTTGGCGCACCGGTACCACGGCGAGTCGCCGTTGGAAAGGCACCACGCCGCGGTTACCCACGGTTTGATGCGGCGCCCGGAACTGAGGTTTCACGGGAACATGAGTGAAACCGACGCGGACGCGCTGGAACTGACCGTTCGCGTTTTGGTGCTCGGGACGGATATGAGACAGCACTTTGCGCTCATCGACCGGCTGAAGGAGTTCGTAAACGCCACGAAGCCGCCGCCAACCCCGCCGCCCACGCCGCCGCCAGAAATCCCGAGCGACGAGGAGTCTTCGGACGACTCGGAGTCGGAGGTGGAGGAGGCGCCGAAAAAAAAAGGGCAAAGCGCCATGGCCGCGGCGATGGGCATCCCCGACCCCGACGCGGAGGAGGTTGTTTGGTGGACCTGCGCGACGCCTGGGCCGCACTTAGCGGCGAGCGCCGCGGCGACCGGCGATGTTGATTCTGCCGATTCGGCCGATTCGTGCGCCACCACAGCATCATACAGGCTTCTTCTCATGACCGCCTGTTTGAAAGCCGCCGACCTCGGCCACCTCGCGCGCCCCCCCGAAATCCACCGCGTCTGGACAGAGGCGCTCCGGGACGAGTTTTTCGCGCAAGGCGACCGCGAGCGCCGGTGTTTCGGTTTCGTCAAGGCGCCAAACACGCACGACCGGTACTTCGGCGGCGGCGGCTGTGACTCGGATTCGGATACGCTCCGGAATATCTCGATTGAAAAAGCCACCTTGGCGTTTTGCAACGACTATGGCGTGCCTCTTTTCGAAGCCCTCGCGTGCGCGGCGCCGCTGGCGGAGCACCTGGCGGAGCGCGCGCGTCAGAACCGGGATTCGTGGTCGCCGGAAATCATGCAGGCGAAGCGAGTAGCGGCGGATAAAGCGGAGGCGGCGCGGCTGGAGCAGGAACGGGTGGATTTGATGTTCGCGGATGACGAGGCAGAGGCAGACGACCTGGAGGAGACAACCATGGAGGCAGAGGGCGGTAGCCGGTAGTATTTTTGGTATTTTTGGAAACGCGAGACGAGCGCTCTTTGCGGTCCGCGCGCGATTTTTTCGTGCATCATCACCATTGAAATGTGGGCACCGAAGTAGCGCTATTCGACACGTCGCTCTTCCGCACCTTCACCTCACTCTCGCCGACGCGTCTTGGAAGGCACTCTCGCCCTCCCGGTAGTCGGGATGGAGGACACACCCATGACGGAGGTATCCGATGCACGGTGGCGTGATACGCGATGGGTTTGTACCGAGTCGCTTGAGCCTGCGACTGCGTCCTTGATAGCCTCGGATGAGCCCGAGCGGTTTCGCCGGGCGGTGATCGAGGTGGAGCGGGCGCTGGCACGGGCGCGCGAGAACGGCGATTTCAGCCCCCTACACGCTCGATATTCCGGAGTCATGACGTTTTTCTCAGGGAGAGCGCAACTCGCCCCTGATGACCTGCGAAGGTGCGCGCACGTGTCTCTTGACGCGCTGCACGCGTGCAGTGGCGACGTCAGCGCACAGGCGCGGTGGGGCGGCATGGCGACGCGTATTTTGGAGACGTACGGAGACTCGCTCGCGCTGCGCATCGAGTGGCGTCCTTTGTACGACATACTCGCCACGTACTTGGGTGGTGCAACCGAGGCGTACAACGGCGCGATTCCAACCGCGGTGCACATCGCCGTGGTTTCGCGTTTGGCGCAGAAAGCCAGACGGCACTTCGCCCCGGATGCGCCTGCCCAGATCTGGCGACTCTTGAAACCTAAAATCCGCGCGCTGGACGAGAGCGCGTGCTTCGAAGGCCTGGGTTTGCTTCACCTGCTGATGCCGTGTTCCCGTGTGGGGAAGGAGACTTCGAGTGGAAGACAGGGGGACGGCGGTAACACCGAAGACTCCAATCAATGGCAGCTCTGGTTCGACGAGTGGTTAGAGATGCTTTCATGGATGCCCACGAACCGGTTCTGGCAGTGCGCGTGGTTTGCAATTTTCGCGCAGCTCGCGAAACACGACGTGGACTCACGGCTTGACTGGGGCAAACACAGCGGCACTCTGCACACCGTGGCGCTGTGGTTCATGGAAGTGCCAGTCGCGGGGGGGGAAGGCGGGTGTCCGTTCGGTCGGAGGACCTCGAGCAGGGCGGCGTATTTATTTTCGCGGTCGGTGAACGACACGGAACAACGGGCGAAGTTCGCGGCGAAGGTTTTGGTGTACCGCCTGGCCACCGATTTCGAGACTGAAAACAACCCATTGGAGGCTGAAAAAGCAACCGCCGCGATAGAGGCGATCATGGACGTGCTTGAAACGTACGCGCACCCGTCAAACGCGGGGCGCTGGACGAACACCGTGGCGACGTTTACGTCGCACGCTGTGAAGTACGCGCGCAAACGAATTGCGGGCGCAAAGGCCGCGGCTGCGGCGGAGGGCGATGACGCAAACTCAAAGCCAACGCGCGCCGCGCCACACGCCTCCGCGCGTACGCGCTTCGCAATCGCGACGACTCGTTTGATCGACAAAGGCATGTACAGCAAGGTAGCCGCCATGCGTTACGCGAGCGCCAGCGCGACGCGAGACCTGGCGTATATCGAGCCCGAAATCGTGCTCCCGCTTGTCATGTCCCGCTTCGCGCTGGCCGTCCAACACGGCACGGCGACGCACCAGCTCACCGCGGCGTTGAGCGTGTTGACCTCCGCGCTGCGCCCCATGCTGGTGGCGCCTCCTGATTTATTCGCGTCTGAAACGTTCGCGGCGGTGGGCGTGTTTGGGGTTGGACAGTTCCTGGAGTTCGTGATGCACGCCACGTTGCCTGGGATCGACGCGAACGACCCGTCGAAAACGTTGGGAGTGGTTCGCTTGTACGCCGCGGTGGTTTCTAACATGAGCGTCCTGGCGGACCCCGGCGCGTTTCCCGGGAACGAACAAGCGGATGAGGTTTTCCCGTTCGCGTGGAGCGACTGGATCAACGCCTTGTTGGATAGATTTTTCGTATTTTTCGAAAACGTGGACCCCGGAAACGCAGGCAAAGCGGACGGTGCTGATAAGCACCGCGGTGGGGCCGGTGCTGACGGAGGCGCGTCGTTTCTGATGGGGAGCTCGTCGATGTACTCGCCGCTCGTGCGTTTGGTGTTCGCGAGGGTGGATCCTAAATTGCGCGAACGTTTGGTCAAGCGAGTCGCGCGCTTCGTCCTGACAAGCACGCACAGCGGCTTGACCCACGAAGTGGGCCAGATGGTGATGGCCGCGGCGACACAGGCGCCTGAAGAGACGTCCCACTTCCTCACGAAGCCGTTACTGCAGTCGCTCACGGCGGAGGTGAACGACGTCGCCGCGCTCGCGGCGGAGAAACGGAAGGCGGAGATCGACAAAAACAACCCCGACGATCCCGTCGCGTTCGCAACCGCTCTCGGTTCCGGGTACGAAATCTTATCCCCCACCAAGGAGGCGAAGTTACGGTGGCAAACGGGTTTGCTAGGCGCGGCGCTACACTACGGCGGGCCGTTCGTTTTGGCGCTGCGAAACGACATCGTCCATGTTTGCGACGCGTTGTTCAACCTAAGCGCCTCCACAAACGCCACGCGGCTCGGGGAAATGGCCGCGCACGTCACGTCGCTGCTGTGCGGCGCGCTCACCGGGACGTACATCACGGATTTGTTCACCGCGGATTGCGATTTGAGGAGTGAAATTCCGTTCCCCGCCAAGTGGTGCGTTTCGAAAACGGTGGGGAAGGAGATGAAGGAGCAACACACGTTCACTCCACGAACCTTCACCTGGCGCGCGCCCGGACCCGACGAGCTTGCCGCGGCGCGGGAAATCGCGCAAACGGAAATCCACGCGCCGTGCAGGTTACTCATGGAAGATCCATCTTCCCTGTCCAAGTCTTTGGTCAGGTCTTTGCTCGCGCGCATCGGGGGTACCGCGAGCGGGTTCCGGCTGCGCATGGGGGACTTCGATTCTGTGGTTTGTGCTGATACGCAAGGTGGTGATTCCCAAGAGTACCCGCCGCGCGTGATCGGCGGTACGGACGCGGCGGGTCCCCCCGTGCCGAAAGAAACACGCGAGGTCGCCGCGCACGCGATCGCGTCGGTGTTGGCCAACGCCTCCGTGGACGACACGGAAACCATCGGGCTGGCGCTAGCCGTGGCGGAGGATATCCTGGTGCCGAGCAACAGGGATTACCGCGGGTGTAAAGCCGCGTTGCGGACCTGGCGCGCGGACGCCGTCGCATTGACCGAACCGGGGTTTGGCGCTCACGACGCGCCGTTTTCGAAAACCAGGCCGCGGTGGTTACTCGGCGAGTACACTTTTTTGCGGTTCCTGTGGAGAACCTCACAGTCGGCGTACCACAGGGGGGGGCCGCTTTCGGAACCAAGTGAACACCCAGCGTACCAAGCATTGCTCGGGGAAGTGAAAAGGCTCACCGCGCACAAGTACGCGTCGGTGCGACATCACGCGCGGGTTTTAGTGGAGCAGAAGTGTAAACGATTCCCCGCCGCGACCGCGGCGCTGGTTGCGCCCGCGCGCCTTGCGCTGGCGCAAACCCCCGGGGACGAAGACCGCGCGGTCGCGTCCTGCGCGTTGCTGAAGTGTACCCCCTCCGTGAACCGCATGCGGTGCGACGCGGTGCGTGTTGCGCGTTTCCCAAATCAGGCGGCACACTGTTTACCGCTCCGTGCGTGCACTGATATTTACCAGTACTGGCAACTACTGCATACATCACAGGTGCACTGTTTTATCTCTCAGCTGGTGACTGTTTGTCCATATATCGCTCAATATAGAGCACCCACACTCGCCGACTCGGGACTGACACTTTCTTGTGAAATCTCAGGCGCATTTCCGCGCCACGGTTTCCGCGTTGCTGTCGTCGTCGCACCACGACGCGGAGAAGGCGCAGACGGCGATCAACGAGGTTTTCCTTTCCGTGGCGATTCGCTTTTCGCGAAACGGAACGCGCGGAGGTCCCGGCGGCAGACTTCTGGAGTCACCGTACCAACAGTCGAGACGCGACGACTTGGACGCGACGCGCGATTTGCTGTACTCGCTGATGGCGCCCGCTTCCACGGATCAGGTCTCATCGCCTTCGGTACCGGCCCCGGGCGCGGGGTTGCACTGGAGCTACGCGCTGATGGCAAACGCGTTGCTTTTGATGCTAGCGCACCCCGAGAGTTTCGCCAGCGCCGACGCCGAAATCGCAAGACTAACGACTTACTGCATGGCTTGCGTTTTAGGCCCAACGAAAACCTTAAGGCTCCCCGCGGTGTGCGCGCTGCTGATGGTGTCGCGGTACTCCGCGTTCGAGCGCAAAGGCGGGGGGGTGGAAACCCTGCGCGCCGTGCTTTCCCAGCCCGGCACGCTCGCCAAGATTGTTGCCAACCTCGGTTTGTGTCACCACATCGAGCCGTCCGTCTCTGGTGGCGGCGCGCGAACCTCACGCGCGGACGCGCTGTTACAAGCCGCGGAGAGCATGTACGGAGCGGGGGGGGACATGGCGGGATCGCCTTGGCCGGTGCAAAAGGGTGGCGCCGTGGACCACGCCGGGACCAACGAAGGCGCGCACTTCACAGTGGCGTGCGCGCGGTTGTGGAAGCTCTTCGCGCGCGTCGCGCCTGAGCACGTCGGGGCTGGTTTGGAAGCCCCGCTTTTGTTCGCAGCCTCCGCGCCTGGCGACCGAGGTGCCCGAGTCGCAGCCGCGGAAGCGCTCGCAGGGGTGCTTGCGAGCCCGCACGTGCGCACTAACTGGGCGGCGCCTTTGTTGCTCAAAACCGTCGCCGCCGCCGCCGCCGAGGAGAGCGAAGAGTGGCTGCGCGCGGTGCGGTACGCGTCGCGCGGGGAGCAAATCGGGGAGGGGTGCGAGGACCTGTTGGCGGGGGTTTTGGCGGCGAAGGAAACGTCGTTTTCATCCACCACAGCTCGGGAGGCGCGTCGGCTGGAATGCGCGCTGGCGTGCGTGGCGCAGCTCACGGTTGGGGACGCGAGCGCGCTGACGCAAAGCGGCGTGGCGTTTCAGGAAGCGCTTCTCGACGAGCTCGCCGCGTTTGGCACGCCGTTAGCGCGGGACTCCCGGGCGGTACGCGAGGAAGCCGCGAAGGTAGCGGGCGCGCTGGTGGGCGCACACCTCGTGCCGAGTGGGTCGCGTCACGCGCTTGATGCGTATCAAAGCGGTGTCGGCGGTGTCGAGACGGGGTTGGTTGACCCCGCTCTACGCTCCGCGCTTGCGCGTTTGGCGGCCAAGTCCCGGGAACTTTTGCGCCTGTTCGTGGCGAGCGCGGCGGAGGCGACGACGGCGGCTCTCACCGAACACCCGGCGGAGGTTTCCCCGAATGACGGGGAGGGGAAGGACGACACGAGTAAGGAAACGCAAAAGACGACGGACGGAACCGGTGTGTATCAAAAGAACTGGCTGGAGGGTGTTTTCCTGACCACGATTCAGCTCGCGAAGCACGGAGAGGTTGCCGGTTTGGCCGTGTCGGCCTACCTGGCTGACATTTTACCAACAGTGTTGCGCGCGCAGGAAACCCCCGATCGAGATTTCTCCCTAGTCGCGAAACGGTGCTTGACGTATTTGAAGTACCACGTGTTCAGTGATTTGCGCGCGCTGGACAAAGCCGTCAGCGCGATCGTGGTTGGTTTGAGCGACGAAAACTGGCACGCCCGAGCCGCGGCGCTGAAATTAACGCAAGCGTTTGCGTTTCGCCACGCGTTTGTGTTAAACGAGTCTCAAAACGCAAAGCTAAGGACCGCGGTTTGCGAAACCCTGGAGGACCCTCAAATCGAAGTCAGGCACCTTGGCCGGGACACGGTTGTTGGGTTCCTCAGGGGCACGCATCACGTCTCGGGGTCTGGGAAAAATCTGCGCTTGGCGCTTGTCAAGAAAGCGAAGGAGGCGAGGGGTGATGGGAATGGGAAACGGAAAAAAACAGAAAAAGCGCCAGGCTCGGAGTTTGAGTTGCGAAACACCCACGGCGCATCCTTGGGCCTCGCCGCCGTGGTGTTATCCAGCCCGCACGACACCCCGGAGTGGCTTCCTCCGGTTCTGGTTGACCTGGCGTGGTTCGCCACAGGGTCGTCGCACTCGCTTGTGGGTGAGACCGTGCGGCACGCGTTTGGGGAGTTCAAGAAGACGCATCAAGACACGTGGGCGGAGACGAAGGAAAAGTTTACAAACGAACAGTGGGAAGACGTCGCCGCCGGGATGGAACTGGCGCCGTCGTACATCTCGTGATTCCGGGCTTTTCGGGTGGGACGGCGTGTGCGGGGGGTAACCACCGACCCGCGCGATCCGCGGTGGGAGCTCAGACCGTGGACGGACGAATGGCGAGTCCTGAGTTGTGAATATTTAATAGAGTGCAGTCGATTTTCGCCCTCCGCATTTATCCGCGGAAGACGAATGTTGAGAGGAAAACGCGCTTGGATGCAAAAAGAAGGAAAAAATTCAACCGCGCGGATGTAAAAAAAGAAAACGCCCCAATTCTCGGATCGGAAGTTTCCACGGCGCATGTTTCGACATTAGTTTGAAAATCACCAAAAAAGAAACGTTTTGCTAAAACAGAAGTTTCTTGTCTTGTCTCTTTCCTTCTGGAGACCGTGGAAACCTTTTCGCAGAGGCGTTTCCAGAAAAAACAAGACTAAGCCTAGTTTCAACGGGGCAAGCGCGCATAGTTCGCGTCGCGCTGCTTCCCCCTTGTGAGGCATGGGGTCGCACGACTTCGCCGGCGATTACACGCAACTACCCGGCGGCGAGTTAGAAAACGTCGGTGCGTGCTTTGTTTCTGTTTCTGTTGGTATCGCGCGCGTCGACGTCCCTTTCTCGCGCTTGTGTACGGGACGGTCCGATCTCTTTCCCCCAAAATGCGATGTTTCACGTTACCTCAGAGACCTCCGCTTCCGACGCTGTCACCTTCCTCGCCCTGCTGTTGTTCTTTGTGTTTTACCGCGCCCAACTCTTTCCCACCCTTCACTCTCGGTTCCACGCGCAGCCGTGGCGCGTGCCCAGGACGGACGCGCCGGGCACTCGGATCAGGGGCGGCCCGAGCGTCTCGTAGCGATGTGTCCAAAGTGCAGCTGCCAGCTGTTAATACCGCCCGGCGTTCCCACGGTGGCGTGCGGCAGTTGCGGACAGGTGATCTCGCCGGTGGTCAACGGGAGCTACGGCGAGGCGATGGGCGCGCCCGCGCCCGCGCCCGCGCCTCCTAGCAGCGAAGGGAAAATAGTAAAGTGTCCGCTGTGCGGCGCGTTGCTGCAGGCGCCCCCCGGCGCGAGCCTCGCGATCTGCGGCGGGTGCCACCAGGTGATCGGCATGCCCGACGCGCAGGGCGACGCGCTCGCGAGGGGGCAAGACGGCGCACATGGAATGGCGCCCGACATGTCGCACCAGCGCGAGATGACGGCCATAATCTCGTGTCCGTCGTGTTCGCTGCAGTTGCAGCCGCCCCCGGGGGCGCCGCTCGTGGCGTGCGGCGGGTGCGGGCAAGTGATGCAGGTGCCAGGGGTGGCCCGTCTCGAGTGATCGTACAGAACGGCCTTTGGGACCCGTGCTGTGAATTTGGGGGCTGAACACTGAACTTCAGTTCAGTTCCCATCTTGCAAAGAAACAAGAAATACCGAACCGAAAATAGATGGCCACGGCAGTAGGAAAGACAATAGAGTGTAAAGTGTTGAAGTGTTTGAAGATGATGCCCTTGGTACTGCCGTGTGGAATATGCACGACGTGACCCCAGCTCACGAAAATCAATCAATCAATTTTAACAACACGGGTCAGCAGGGTTGCTCGAAAGATGTGTGTGTGATCTCTCCATGTTTTCCGCCGCACCGACAACGACGCGACGACGTTGCCGCATCTTATTTTCCGAGCGCGAGCGTGAGCTCCGCTTCGCACGCGAGTTCGTCTCCCACGAAGCACTGTCCCTTCATCTTGGCGATGCCGAACCTTTTGTTCATTTTCGTCAGGTCCACGCGCATCACGAGTTGGTCGCCGGGCACGACCGGTCGTCGGAACTTGACGCCGTCGATGCCGGCGAAGAAAAACTGCTGTTGCGTGCCGCCTTCGTCCGCCGCGTTGGGGTCGAGCATGATCAGCCCCCCGACTTGCGCCATGGCTTCCACCATCAACACACCGGGCATGATCGGCCTTTGGGGAAAGTGACCGGGGAAGAAGTTATCGTTGATGGTGATGTTCTTCAACCCGATGGCGTACTTGCCTTGTTCGATCTCGATCACGCGATCGACGAGAAGGAAAGGGTAGCGGTGGGGAAGGAGCTTCATGATGGCGTCGATGTCCATCTGCATGGGAAGCGCCTTGCCCAGACCCTTGGCGGCGGAGCCGACGGGGGGCTCTTCATCCTTCGCGGCGAAGCACGCGACGCCGCGGCGAGAGGAGAGCTTCGCGGAGCCGGAAACGACGGGCCCGCGAGCCACCGACACGGGGACCCCCTTCGCCTTGGAGGCTCGGGGCGCGCGCGCGGACATAACAGGTGCGGCGCGCGTGCTGGAGGCGGAGAGGGCAAACATATCTGCGTTTCGGGAGATGCACAGTGGGAACGGGATGAGTTTCACGGACGAAGCGTTGGTTGTCGGCGGGGCGAGGTTCAGGTCGAGTCGGATGGCCCGCATGGATAAAATCCGCGCGGTTTGGTTTCGTGAAACACGACGGTCGCGTTCCGAGCGCGATGCCGCGCGTTGAAGACCCGGAATCGAGAACGCGCGCGACGAGAGGTACGGACGTACCTACTGAGGGTTGGATCGACCGGGACGTGACGGGCGCGTTCGAAGTGAGAAGTTGGAAGGAATGCCGAACGCGAAAAAGCGGGAGGTTTTGGAGGTCCGAGGAGAGTCAGGAAACCGAAACATTGGACGCATCGAGATTTTGTTATATTAGTCGAATGTTTCCTACGATGCGCCATCGCAGTATCATAGTACGTGATGATAGTAGGTGACGATGAAACACAACGCTTCCCTGTGTGATGAACAACAACAACGCCCCGTTTTCATTGACTCAATACACGTACGGAATCAGCCGGTACTTGACGATCGCGCAGTACTTTTTCCAATCGTCGCCGTATTTGGCCGCGCACTGTTCGCCGTCGCGCAGATCCCGGTGGAACAGCAGCACGCCAAAGTACGCGACGTAGAAGTAGGGAATGGGCGATTTGAACCCGCATGGGAGGCACCACGCCCACGCCATTAGCCAATCGCCTAGGTAATTAATATGCCGTGCGATACCCCACCACCCGTCCACTAAAAGTTTCGTTCCGCGTTTGGTGGGTAAAAACTTCAAACGCGCGACGCTCGCGTGGCGCGGGTCGGTGCGGAACGTGTTTTTCTGCCCGTTGCTTCCCCGGAAAATGGCGTATCCCAGCCCTTTTATGGCAAGAATCACGCCAATCGCGTGTAAACTCAACCCAACCCCGTGCTCCAGGATGTACCGCGCCTGCAACGAGTACGTGAACGGCACCCAGACCAGATCGCCAAACACCAACATGAACCCGAACCCATCCGTGGTGACGTCCATCGTGGTTAAAATCGCGGGCTCGAACCACAGCGCATCTGCGACGTACAGGGCTTGGAAGAGACACACCAGGGCCATGGGGTGCGAAACTTGGCTTGTTTTCAGAAACTGCGCGTGCGCGAATCCCAAATCAAGCAACAGCCATCCGATCAACCCGGGCGTCAACTCGCAAAACACCTTCAGGTCGAACAAACCGCCCACGCGCGGGTTAAGTTCTCGGCCGATGAAAAAGTCGTACACATGGTTTCCCGTGTTGCCTCCCTTGGCTAGAAGCTTTTGGCCTCCTCCTCCTCCTCCTCGTCTCGGTGCTTTCGTTGTTTGTGCACAGAAGGAGTCGAAGTACAGCGCGAAGGACGCCGCGAAGGCGAAAAGAACCCCCGCGGTTAAAAGGGCGAGGAAATTTTTGTGCACCCAACTTAAATCCAGGGTTTCCGTGTAAACGCCAACCGCGGTGAGGCAAAGTGTCACGAGCAACACGGACATGCCATTCAGCTTGTACGTCAAGCGCGTACCGTCCGGCAAAGGCGTGCCTTGCTTCACGGTGCCGGGCAACACGAGGTGCAGCGCCACGCAGTACGCGAACCACCCCAGAAACACGAAACACGCATCCACCGAGAACAACGGCATGTTGCTGGGGGGATCGGGGAACTTCGTGGGGAGCGCGTCCAGGGACAAACACGAGTCTTCGTTGCAGAAAAACACCAGGCCGTAACACACCAACGGCAGGCCTATGACGATGCCCAACGCACCAGGAGGGCCCATGAACTCGTAGTGCGTGGTCGTGGTGCCCACAAGAGACTTGCCTTTGCCACGTGATTTGCTGGGCGAAGATGGGGACGCGGCAGACTTGGCGGTGGGGCGGAGGACCACGCCGGACTGGCGACGCGTCGTGACCATCGCGATCGAACACAGGTACGTCGGGGAAAGGAAGACGCGAGGCGCTCACCGGCGTCGCGCGCGCCGGACAGTGGCTGTGGGAGGAGCGTACCCCTCGAAGTAATCGTGGTGCTGACGTGCCGTGTTCCAAGAACGAAAACTCATTTCCGGTCGCGAGTACAACATTTGAGCGGTCGCGTTGTTACTCTCAGAACGCCGAGCGCGGGATGCTTTCCTAGTCTCACGTACCGGAACGGAACACCGTGTGCCACGTGTGAAGATCACTCCGGAGGCGGGCGACGCCGATGACACCGCCGACTTTTTCAACGAGTGATGATGCTTAAGAATTTGGAGGTTTACATCGAGGGAGAAGATGAACCTCGTAAACTCTTCAATGGGAGCCGCGGTCAAGTCGCTGGGTTTGCGGAGGTAAAGGGCTTGTTGCCAGAGCTCGAAAAGAGGCGTGCTGAACTAGCAAAAGATTTTCGCAGATGGTCAGCTGTACGTTGGTCTCTCTCGAGCGAAGAGTGTCGCCGGTCTGACGGTGTCTGGGCTCTCGTCGGCAAAGGTCATGGCAGCCACAACTGCAATATTGTTCCACGCCAAGCCTGAGGTAAATGTCGAGCAAAGATGGCGGCATCGCAAGATTGGCGTTGATGACGACAACCAGCACAAGGTGCTGAACAGCCTCATTAATCAGCGCCTGCCTCATCAAGTTGCTGAAAGAACCCTGTCAATGCACGAGCTGAAAGAGAAGTACGACGAGGAGGGCAGCGTAGCTGCTTGCGAAGTCTGCCGCTTGAAACTCCAGTGCTGCTTCGATGTCAAGGAGATGATCCGGAAACCAATCAGAAAACGGGTACGTGAGGATGCGGGTGCGAGTCCTGCAGGAGGCACGCAGCAGAGCTAATAGAATTATCGTGAGAATAGAAAAACGCACATCAGACGCACTACCCATTTGGACAGTTCGCCGCCCAGTGTCCTGAGATTGTAAAAAGAAAAGTCAGTCTTGTATGGGCAATCAGTCGGCGGAATGTGGTAAATGGGAAATACTTACCGGTTCCGTGGCATTTATAACACTCATCGCGCCCTCCCCCACCACCCCCGCGACCTCCTCGTCCACGACCTGAAGCAGCCGCGCCCCGGCCTGAAGCCGCACCACGACCTGAAGCCGCACCACGACCTGAAGCGGCCGCGCCGCGACCGCCGCGACCGCCGCGCGCGCGAACGTTTCGTTCGGGGGTGCTGTCGTCGTCGCCCTCGCGCGCGCGTGACCCGTGTGCGCCGCGCCCCGCCGGCGATGGGCGCGGCGATCGCGCCGGCGCGCCCGCGCCGCGTTCCGGGCCGGACGGCCCCCTCCCCCCCCCCCCCCCCCCCGCGGTTTCTCGGGGCGCGTCTCCCAGGAACTGTATCAACTCCTGCAGCCGTTTGTCGCAAAAAACGCACCCGCTCCACTGTTGCATATCCGCCCACCGCGGCGGCAAGCGCCGGGCGCGCATACGGAGCTCGACGACGTGCGCCCTTTGTCCGTTGCGGTCGGCGCACGCGTCATTTCCGCACTCCCGCATCGCGTCCACCGCGGCTTCCACCACGGCATCGGGAAGTCGCAAACGCGAAGAGCACCCCCTTACCACACCCGCGCACGCAATATCAAACGAAGAAGAATCGCCAGCGCCGGCGCGACAAAACAGCTCCACGTGGTCACCGCACGCGCCGCACCGGCGCACTATTCCCAATGTGTCGCCGAGCCCGCCGCCACCGCCGCCGTCGTCACCGGGACCGCCGTCTCCGTGTGCGCCCCCCGGCAAGAACTCCCGCACCGCCTGTACCAGCGTCGCTTTGTTTCGCTCCAGTTCCCGGAACGCGAGAAGCATGGGCGCCGTGGTGTTTTTCTTCGCCACGTCCACGGCAAGCCGTCCCGCCGCGACTTTGGACACGTCCGCTTCCGTTTCCGCGCGCTTCGTGGGAAGCCACAGGTGGTCCAGCCCGGCTCTTGAGTATCCCGCCACCAAACCCTCCCCAAGCTCGGTGGGCTTCAACCTGTTTTCGCCAACCTTCACCGCGTACCCGCGCTCGCCCACGATCTTCTCGATGTGCGCGGCTTGCGTGGCGTCCGTGCCGATTTGGTGGTTTTCCATCTTCTGTAGGAGGTCAACCTCCGAGAGCAACGCGGGGGCGGCGGTTTGGCTTTGGTCAAGCCGTAACGTGGTCGGCGTGAACTGCTGCCCCACGTGATACGTGGGTAACGTGTTGTTCGACCAGGAGTCGTAGCTAGGGTCCAGCCGCGGGCCACCGACCGGGCCTTTTCCATACACGTCCAGGTAATTCATCTCCTTGATCATCAGCCCGGTCGCGGTGAAGGCTTCGCCGCCCATCAACACGCGCACGGTGGTTTTGTGCGCCACCGCGGGGGCGGAACAGCACGCCAGAAAGTGCCGCGCGACGAACTCGTACACCTTTACTAAGTTGGCGTTCTTCCTTCGGAAAGTTTCGTAGTCGTTGCCGGACGCGAGCTTGGTGGGGTAAATGGGAGGGTGCGCGTTGTCGTTGTTGCTCCCGGCGCGCGGGCGGTGGAACCGGCCGTTGGAAAGTGCTTGCGCGTGGAACCCGAATTGAGGATGTCCGGCCAACGCGTCGATCGTGGTTTTGAAATCAAAGTCGGTTTGGAACGAATCTGTTTCCGTTCGCGGGTACGAAATGAAACCCTGCTGATACAGCTCCTCCGCGAGGTTCATGATTTCGTTGGGCGATACCCGGATGACGCGGTTCAAGCGCTTTTGCATTTCCAGCGTGTTTAACGGCAACGGCTGCGCGCGATTGGTCGGGCGGCCGGATTCGTCCACCACGGTGGCGAACGCCGCCGACGAGACGGCACGAAACAAAAGACCCGACAAGTCCTGGTCGAACAGCCGGTCCCGGGACCAAAGGAACTCGGCGAAACTACCGTCGTGGTTCGAGTTGTTGTTTTGGCCGTGTCTGCTTCGAGTCTCACCTCCATCCGCATTAGCATTTGCATTAGCATTTGCGTTAGCGCTACCAGGCGCGTGTTTCAACACGATTTTCCAAAACCGTTCCGGCACGTGCGCGTCGATGTCCCACTTCCTCTGTACAATGAACCCTAACGTTGGAAACTGACAAGGGCCGTAGCTCACCACCGGTTGTCGGTCCACAGTACCTCCGGGCAAAGCCACACTGTTTTGAAGCAACATCGTGGTGAACCGCGTGAAGGACGCGCCTATTCGCAAATCGATCTCCTGCCGCATATCAACCGCCTTGGCTTCGTTTTCATTCGGCGCCCGCAACGTGGTCAGCGCGCGGGTCACGTCGTTCCACGACAACGCGCTGAACTGCGCGCGTTTCACCACGATGTTGGGCTTGGCTTGCCGGCACACGTCAAGCACCTCGAACGCGATGTTTTCGCCTTCGCGGTCGCAATCGAGCCACAAAATCAACCACGCGCATCGTTTCGCTTCCTTCACCAAGTTCTCCGCCACCGGCCCTTTGTCCCGCGCGACTTGCTTTATCACGGGCGCGCCTTCGATTAAGAACCCGGGGTTACACGCGTGCCACGATTTGTGCTTCGGCTCGAAGTCAACCTCCATTAAATGCCCGGTCACGCTGGTGAACACCATCACGCACGGCTTGTTCTCCACCGTGTACGGGAACTCCCAAATCGCGTTGTACGGCGACGGGCCTCTTCGCGACGGGGGGAGTTGACCGCCGTTCAGGACACGAGAAACCTCCTTCGCAACCGAAGGTTTCTCCGCCACGTTCAGGACGCGGATGGGAGGCATCGCCGCCGCCACAGGGGCGGCGATGCCAAACCAACCGTTGGAGCAACCACTCGCGCGGAGATCTGACTGGAGGGTGCCAACATCAGATTGGAAAGCACTCGTCGGCACTGCGTCAGCCATTCAGCGCCATTTTCGCGCGCGCGGCCCGAGGCGCGATGGCGTCTCCTCGCCGCACCGAGCGCTGGTTCCAGCAGCTCGTGGGGGATGGGGACATGTCACGGCGTCGGCGCGAGTACGCCGCGCTTCGCGAGAAGCACAACACGGACCCGCGAGGAGACGCCGGTGACCCGTTGATGGCCACCGAAGGCTCTTCCTGGGCGTCGTACTTCGCCACGCAAGAAGTTCGCAAGACGATCGTGCTGGACCTGGAGCGGTTACACCCCGGGGACGATTTCTTCGCCTCAGGCGACGTACAAGGTGCTCTGTTGGATATCCTCACCGTGTGGGCCCTGGAGAACCAAAGCGTGGGGTACCGGCAAGGCATGCACGAGCTCGCGTCGTTGGTGTTGAGCTCGCGCGCGACGGACGTGCTTGGCCTGGGCCACGCGTGGGGTAGCTCGTCCGCCCCCCCCAACGACCCAGTCATCGACGGCGCCCCCGAGCTCAGTGCTTCGTACGTGGAGCACGACACGTACGGCATGTTCTGCGCGATGCTGGGCAAAACGCGGGTCGCAAACCCGGACGCGCCTCAGGAAACAACCCCCATTCGCGTGGTGGCTTTTTTCGAAGACGCCCCAAACAAAGCCGGGTTTGACAAATCGGAAGTCAAACGCGCGTGCGACCGGGTGTTCCGCACGCTCGGCGCGGTGGACCCGCCGTTACAAGCGCACCTGGTGAAACTCGGCGTGGAACCGCAGCTTTTCCTGTTGAGGTGGTTCCGAGTGCTGTTCTCGCGGGAGTTCCATTTCGACGACGCGATGAAGGCGTGGAGCGCGTTCTTCGGTCAGAATGAGTTGAAACCGAAAAAGAATGACGAAAAGAAAACCGAAACCGAAACCGAACCAAGCGGGACGCCGCGCGACTTGATTGAAGCGTTCGCGGTGGCGATGGTCATTTTCCTTCGCGAGAATATCCTTGCCAGTGACGATTTCGGAACCGTGTTGCGTCGTTTGCAGAAATTCCCGCCCGTGGAAAACATCAACCACCTCATCGAACGCGCGTTGGCGATCGCGCCGGCGGTCGGCGACCCGCGCGTTTCCAACGCTTCCAACGCGCGTTTCGCTACAACCAAAAAAGTAAACGTAAACGATTCGCTGTCGCCGGAGATTCTCGGCGTGTTCGGGAGCCTAAACGTGAACGGGGTGCCTGGGGCGGGCACTGCCGCCGGGCCTCCCGAAGCAACAGCGCAAGCCGCTCGCGAAGCCGCGCGGGAGATGTTCAACAAAGCGAAGGAGACGACCTCCGCGGGGCAAAAAAGGGCGGGCGAGTTGTTCAAAGCCACCAAGGGTTTTGTCGGGAGTCTGATGAAGGACTCGAGTTCCTTCGAACACGGGTTTAGGAGACAAGTCTCGGTTACCGAGAACGGCGTGGCAGAGGGGAAACACGGCGAGGGGTTTGAGATCGGGGAGCGACGGGCCGCGCCTGATGGCCCGGGCGACACACACGGCCGTCCAATCGCCATCACAGCGTCCCCAGGGGGAGGCGGCATCGGAATAGGGTGGATCGGGGGAGGGAAGCAAACGAAAACGTCCTCTTCCGAGTTTGCGAACGTTTCTCTGGACGATCAAAGTCACTCGAGCCAAAGCCCGGGCCCCATGCGTGTGGCCCGCCGTGCGCCTTCCACGACGCGTCGCGAGAACCTGAAAGCCCTGGAGGTTTCCGTGGCGAACGTCACCGCGGTTTTGGCGTCCGGGACGGTCACCGATTCGTCGGTGGAGTCGAGCCTGCGCGACGTGCAAGCGTCATTGACGCGCGCGATCACCGCGATGAGAGAATGAATGATGAGAGACGACGAGAGAGAGCGACGAAGGTTACCTTATAAAGTACATGTAAAATCAATAATAGCACACCGCTACAGCTTGAGCCATTTGTTTCGCGCCAAGTCGCTCAGCACCTGCGCGGTGTGCGCGTGCCCCCTGCTTTCCGCGATTTGCCGCGGCAGCCGGCCTTTCAAGTCGCATTTCAAAATGTCGGCGCCGTTTTCGAAGCACCACTTCGCGGCGTTCGTCCGGCCGTGCGCGGCGCACCACAACAGGGGCGTCAAACCGTCGTTGTTCCGGATTTCCATCATGTCAAGCAAGTCGTGGTGCATGGGATAGTTTCGTAGGGCGATTTCCGCGATTTGCCCGTTGCCCACGAAACCCCCTTTCACCGCGGCGAAGAGCGCGGATTCGTTGTTAGCGTCTAATTCGGCGAGGCTCTGATGGCCGTTTTCTTGCAACGCCAAATCGAAAATGGAAAAGTTCCCGAATCTCGCCGCGAGCATCATCGGGTTGCGTCCTTTTTTATCTCTAGCTTTCCACGCTGCATCGGGGCCTCCAGGCCAGACCTTGGCTAACGCCATGAAACACCTGTACGCATTTTCGTGTGGGTTCACGGAAACCGGGCCCACCCCGGTCGCGCACGCGGCGTGCAGAAGCGCGGTCAACCCGTGTTTGTCGATCGCCGCGACGTCGGCGCAAACGTGCGCGCCTTCGCCGCTTTGCTCGAACGTTTGACCCAAACCCTGGGAAGGATTCAGCAAGAACTTCACAGCCTCGATTTGGCCTTGACACGCGGCGTGCATTAGGGGTGTCATTTGCCGCGGCCCACTGCGCTCGCCAATCGGCGCGCCGCCGGCGACGAGCGCTTTTACGCACGTCAGTTGTCCTTGGCGACACGCCAACTGCATGGCGGTGATTGTGCGCCTTTCGTCGCCGCCGTCGTCGTACGGAAGCAGCGGACACTCCGTTCCCCGGATGATTTTCAGTAACATGGTGACGAACTCATGGTGCCCACCTTTCGCAGCCGCCATCAACGGCGTCTCACCGCCGATGGTGGGCCACTTGAGCAGCGCGCCGATCGCGCCCTCCGAATCAGTCACCCGCTTTGACCGTATCAGCAACAAACCCGTGTCAATCAACCCGCGCGACGCGGCCAGGGTAAGCGCATTCGCGCCTATCTTGTCCGTCGCCAGTGCGTCTGCGTCGTTCTCAAGCAACACCCGCACCGCGTGGTTCGCACCTTTGGAGGCGGCGCAGATAAGCGGCGTCGCCCCCGACTCGGTGCGACACTCGGTGGACGCGCCTCGCGCAAGTAAATCGCGGAGCAAATCCCCGTCGTCGCGAAGCGCGGCGAGCAGGGTTTCGGGGGTCAAGGTGGGGTCGTGTCGAGGCATCAGGGGCAGCGACCGGTCGTTACCAAACGCGTCTTCGCGGTATGGGACCTTAGGTCGTACGTTTTCCCGGTTCCCCGTGCTCCAATTCGTGGGGGTCGGCCACTTCGATGCGTGGTCGAAATCGTTTCGGGGGCGGTCCCCCCCGCTTTGACGGTTGAACTGTCGGTTCGCGCGGTGCGGGACACCGCGGAACGGGTCCCCACCGCTCATCTCGCGCGCGTAGTGCCCACGACGCCGAGGTCGACGGATGGAAAAAGCGCTCCAGCCACCGCGGGAAGCGCGTCTCGATGTAAACGTGGTGGTGGGTAGACGCGGCGCTTTCCCAGGGGTCTCTCGGGAGGGACGACGGAGTGCCGACATTTTCGTCGCGAAACGCGTGATGAGATTCGTGACCTGTGACCGAACCGGTCGCTTGTCGCTTGCCGGTTGACGAAGAAATCCGCGACCGAAAAAGCTCCTCCGCCGCCGACGCGGGTCCACACCACTCGCGCGCGTCACACCGCACATCGACGACCTCGGTTTGCGTTTTCTTTTGTGCGCGGTACCTCGACGTCCTCGGCGTATGGGTGCGCGTCGCGCTCTGCCGCGCGGGCTGAGCCGCGTGGTGTGGAGGCAGGCGGCGGGTGTCGTGGCTCGGCTTCTGGATGCCGATGGGTCTCGTCGCGGGGGCGCCAGTGTCAAGACCTTGACCCTCGCGCCAGGGGTCGCGGCGAAGAAGGTAACGCACGCGGTGGTGTGCGAGACTTTGAAGCACGTCCCGTTACTGAAGCTGGTGTTGGACGACGCGGGGGTGTCACTTGTGGACGATGTGGTGCCGAACCGCCGCCGCCGCCGCGACGCGGACGACGATCGCGACGAGACGAAGGACGAGGACGAGGACGCGGAGGATGACTCGGAAACAGACCTTGAGGAAACGGACGAGCCGCCTGCCGCACCGACCGGCGTGGCTAGGTCCCTGGCGTACGTTCTGTCCTACGAAGCCCTGTTCGGGGCGGGTTTGGAACCCGACGGCGAGGCGAAACCAAGTACCAACCATCAATCCGCGGACGGGAGCGCTGAGAGAAACGAAAAGCGCGACGTCGCCGCCGTGATCGCAGCGACGCGTTTGGTGGTGGACGCAATCGGCGCTTTGCAAAAAGCCGTGAAGAAACGCTTGAAATCGGGAAACCACAAAAACGCGGAGCAGTTTATGTTGGCGCAACCCGGAGGCCAGGCCCTGGCCGCGGTTCCCACGCACTCGCGGTACGCGCGGGTGAACACTTTGAAAACGACCCTCGACGCCGTCGAGCTTTTCCTCGCGAGGGGAGGCCTGAAGCCGACACGAGACGAACACGTCCCTGATCTCCTCGCGTTCCCGCCGAACACGGATCTGCACGACCACCCCCTGGTGAAAGATGGCCGGCTGATTCTGCAAGGCAAGAGCTCGTGCTTCCCCGCGCTCGCGCTTTTGGTGCGAAAAGAAGAAGGAAAAGAAAAAGGGGCGCACGCCCTGGACGCGTGCGCCGCGCCCGGCAACAAAACCACGCACCTCGCGAGTCTTGTGGGTGCTGACGGCAAGGTGTTCGCGTTCGACGCGGATGCGCGGCGCTTGAAACGCCTCACCGCGAACTGTTTGCTCGCGGGAGCGATGGCTGGTGGAAAGCACAAGGGCGAACACGTCAACGCGGGGAAATCGATCGTGGCGGCGCTTAGGGGTGACTTTTTGCAAGTCGACCCGTTTGACCCGAAATACGCACGCGTCAAATGCGTGCTCCTGGACCCTTCCTGTTCCGGGTCGGGGACCGCGGCGACTCGGGGTGACTACTTAATAGCCGCGGCGCGAGGCGAAGCCGTTGATGTGGGCGCCGTCGCGGAGTTTGGAGGAGCGCACACGGAGGGCGGGGAACAGAAGAAGAGCAAGAAGAGCAAGAAAACGACGGAAGAAACCGCAAACCAGGACGTCCCCCCGCACGTCGCGGACGCTCGCGCGCGAGTCGCGTCTCTGGCTGCTTTCCAAACGGAAGCGCTGCGGCACGCGCTTTCCTTTCCATCCGCGGAACGCGTGAGCTACAGCACGTGTTCCGTGTACCCCGCGGAGAACGAACGCGTGGTCGCGGCGGTGCTTCCCGACGCGATGAAACTGGGGTACACTTTAGAAAAGGCGCTGCCGAGTTGGCCGCGGCGGGGCTTGGTTGGGCACGGGCTGACGGACAGAGAATCCAATGCCGTGCTCCGGGCGGACCAGTTTCTTGATGACTGCGAGGGTTTTTTCGTCGCCGTGTTTGTTCGGAAAACGCCCTTAGGAGCGAAGAAAGCCATCGCGCGGGCGGACAAACTCGCGGCGGCGGCGCTTGAGGAAATCGAGGCGAAACGATTGGCGAAGAGAATGAAACAAAACGGATCCGAAGGCGTCCGGCCCGTGTACGGTAACGGGGGAGGGAAGAAACGGAAGAAAGGAGCAGGAGGCGCGTTGTTTCGATGAAGCGGATAGAGAGTTTAAATAACAAGCCTCTCTCATCCAATTACGCTTCATCCGTCACCTCTTCGCTCCATTGGAATGCCTCTTTTAAATATTTTATCGATAGGCCCAGTGACACCAGCGCCACGGGCGCCGCGCCTGCTTGCCACGGCATGTTCTCTGAATACCCCACGCCCCGCGCCATGAGCGCGGCGGCGAGGGGAATGCTCCCGATGGCGAGAAGCTCGCCGGTGATGATTTTCTGCATGCGGTTCGCGAGTTTTTCGGAAAGCGCCGGGGTCTCGCCGTTTGTCTTGGCGATGGCCATCTGCACAATCTTCGTGGTGCAGAAAAGCGACGACGACCCCATCACCGCGAACAAGCCCATCTTGACCCAGAAAATAGGCTCGTGCGCGTAGTACTCCCACCCCTTGCCGTACTCCGTGACTCGCAAGTACCCGGTGTACAGCACCAACACGCCGGCGACGCCGTACACGGAGTCGGCGATGACCAGCTTTTGCGCGTCATCCTCGGTGAGCCCGGGCTTCACCAGGAACTTCTCCGTGGTCAAGCTCGCCACGACAAGCACCAAACTCAGATAGTGGCCGTATGCGGCGAACGCAGACGCAACGGGGTTCACCGCAGCTGACGCGGCTTCGGGAAGCGCCAGCGCGGTGAGCGCGGTGAGCGCGACGAGGCCCAGGCCCTTGGAGTCAGCCTTGGTTTCGGCCACGGACAAGGAAAAAACCGTGGATTTCGTTTTCGGTGCGACGCGCCCTTGGGTGGGACGCGACGCCGCGCGGACCGCGACGACGCGGGCGCGGCCCTTGGCGAGGGTCACGCGCGCGGGGAGAACGATAATGGGGCTGAACGCGATGGCGGCCATGGTGACTGCGACGATGAGAGTGGCGGTGACGGACTGACGTCGACGGCGATCGCTACGATATCCACTTGGCAGCAGCTGTTTGGTCAAAAAGTTTTGGACTCGACGTGAAATTGCAAATAATCGCGCCCGCCGCCGCCGCCCGTGCCACTCCCATCCTCCGCCCTCGTTCGGCCTGACATCACCATGGGTCCTTCAAAACCCGCGAAGAAGAAGAAAGCCGGCGGGGTGAAGGTTTCCTCGCAAACCCCCGTTTTCGGCAGCATCGAGGACGGAGACAAGGATGAGTTTGACGAGTGCCTTTCGCAAACCCCGGATTGCATCCACGAGACGAACAAAAACGGGTGGACGCCTTTGCACCAAGCCGCGTTCAGCGGTGAGCTCGAGATGCTGAGCGCGTTACTCGCGGCGGGGGCGAAGATCAACGAAACCGACCACGACGGCGACACCGCGGTGCACTACGCCGCGGTGCAGGGCGAGCTCGCGTGCGTCGAGGCCCTCGCGAAGGCTGGGGCCAAGCTCGAGGTTAAGGACAACGACGGGGAAACGCCGTTGCAAGTCGCGAGCAAGAGCGTGAAGAAGCGGCTGAAGGAGTTGGTGGACGCGGCAGAGGACGCGGACGACGCGTAGCCGCGGTGAAACTTTAGTAGTTATGTAGCTGCGAGTAGGTTGAAGCAACAATTGAGATACAAAAGTCTGTCGCTGACTCTCTCGGTCTTTTCACGCGGTGGCCACGGACGCGCGCGTCGGCGCTTTCGCGCCGCGCGCCTCGCCGTCTTCGCCAACAGCGTCCCCGCAGCACCCCGGGGTCCACGGCTCGCCCGCCATGGGCTCGCCCGCTACGAACCGCCGCAACATCTCCAGCGCGTTCGCGGGCTGGTCCATGGGGACCATGTGCCCGCTTTCGCTCATTTTTAAAAACGACAACGCACCAGACTCGACGACGTCGCCCGCCGTTTTCTCGTCCACCACGAACGGCACCGGGTACTGCGCGTTGAACTCGTCCTGGCCTGTCCAGGGCATCGCCTTGACCCAGCGCTTGTTCCCCAGCCAGTTGCAAATGAAATCGTCCTCCCCGGCGTACACGAGCACTCGCAATCCTGATTGTAAAAAAAGAAATGTCAGTCTCGTATGGGCAATCAGTCAGTGGAATGTGGTAAATGGGGAAATACTTACCCGCTTCCAACATGGGCGGGATAGTGGGCTCCAGGTCGCGCATCCAATCCGCCATCATGTCGGCGTGCACGCCGGGCGAGCACGCTTGCCACTCCCTGTCCCCAACCCCCAGCGCGTCACGCGTGGATTGCTTGTTCAGGAACGCGTCCACGTGCGAGAAGTCGTAGCACAGCCCCGGAACGACGCACGGCTTTCTTACGTCGTACACGTTCACGTCGCCGGCGGCGGCGAGGAGTGAGCTCGGGATGGCCTGAATGTTGAAGGTAAAATGTGTCAGTCTCGTATGGGCAATCAGGGAGGCGGAATGTGGTGATTGGAAAAGGCCCTTACCTGGCAAAAGGCAACCGCGGCGGTGCACAGCGCGGATTTCGTGTCCGATTCGGGTGACGGGCCGTCCGGCCCGGCGCCACCGCCGCACGCGCGAATCATCTTTCGGCACACGGGGTACGCCCTTTTCGCTTCCGCGGTTTGTTTTTCGGTTACTAAATCCATCCCGAGCGCGTAATCCGCGTACGCGCCGTACTGGATCTCCGGTTCCGTTAACCCGTTTCCAACCGCGAGGCCTTTTAGCTTGAAAGACGGACCTTCGCCTTTTCGTTGCGCCTCGAAAACCGCGTACGAAACCGCGGGGACGTAGTGGCCCGCGTACGATTCGCCCGTGACGTAAAAGTCCCGGCCCTTCAACTCGGGGTGCGCGTCGCTGAATTCAGTGAGGAACTGAAGCATGTCCTCCGCCACGCGCTTTTCGTCGCGCACGGCATCCGCCGGGTCCGTGCTGTACGAAAACCCCGTGCCTATTGGCTGGTCCACGTAAACAAGGTTGGAGACCTGGTCCCACCCGAACTGGTTCACGGAAAGCGTGGCGGCGTCGTCGTTCACGACGTACGGGCCGTTTTCCGCGAACAAAGCGAGCTCGGATGAACACCCGGGGCCGCCCTGTGATTGAAAAGAAAAGAGTCAGTCTTCGTGATGTGTGTGAGTCGCCAAACAGCGTGGGATTGTGGAAATGCGACGTACCGTCATCCACAGCACCACTGGATCGGTGTCCCGCGCGTGTCTCGATTGGAAGTAAAAGTAAAACATCTCAGCCGCGGATGTCCTGTTTAGTTTGAAATACCCCGAGCTTCTTTCGAAGGGCGTGGGGTCGGTGGTTAACCGCCCGCGCGGCTCACCGCGTACCAAATGCGCCACGTCGAATGCCGAAAGATCTTTCTCCACCAGCCGATCGGACAAACGACGCGCGCCATCGCCCATGCGACGAAGCGTGGCGTCGTCGGCCACGCCCAGGGGGGCGCCGTGCGCGACGGTCGCGAGCGCGAGGCTAAAAAAAACGACGAAGTTTGTACAGCGGGGAGCCATGGTGTGCGTGGCACTGACGGGGCATCCCTAATCTCGAAGCGAGTTGTTGTTGCGTGCTTTTGCGTTTTGCCGCGAAAATAGTCAACGCATTCCGAGACGCACCCATGTCGAGACAGGGCGTGCCCTCCACCTCGTTCACCTCGTCCGCCCCGGATGGCGACCCTTTGGACCTCACCGTCGGGGCGAACTACGGAGTTCCTGAAGTGGACTGGGGCGCGTTGAAGGCGGACATGATCCTCGCCGCGAACAAGCTCGGGGACCATCTGTCGGTGCTCAAGGTGCGTGCCGCAAACATGCTTTCAAAACGGAATTATTTGAAAGTCAGTCCTATCAAAAGACGTGTGTTGAACGAGTCGGCGTTTCTCGGAAGCCGCGTTCCCAAGCCCGAGCCCGAGGCGTCCCCAGCCGTGTGGCCCGCGCCACACACGCCATCTGACGAACGCCATCTAACCCCGACCATGACTTTGTTTCCCAAACATCCGCAGATCATGGACAGCACATCACCCAAGTGGCCCGGCGTGGAAGCGGGCGTACAGGTACGTCGTGGCCATCTTTTCACCTCAACTTCCCCCCGTCGCGAAACGGCTCCAGACGCGCCACGAAACCTTCCACGCGCGCTTCCGTGTGATTCAACCCGGTCGTGTCCGACCGCGGATTCAAGGCGCGCACGCGCGGCAAGCAGCGCGTCCCGAGCCACAAGCACCACCCGAATCCAGTCGCGGACGCACGTCGCCAGGCTTGGACCCCCTTCCGGCCGGATTGATTGCACCGACACGGAGTAAAATAAAATACTGACTTGGCCGCATCCACTTTTTCGCACCTGTTCGTCCGTCCCCAGTCCATTCGCAACGCCGCCGGCGCGTTGTTCGACCGCGGATTCGCGCAACGTTCCTCCATCGTCCCGTTGATCTCCCGTCTGCGCGAACGCGAACGCGAGCTCCCACAAGCGCGCGCGGCGGTTTTGCAGCTCCGGGGTTTGCGGGAGCAAGACGCGGAGACGATGGATGGTTTGCGCGAAGACGCGGCTGTTTCGAAAGCGGGTTTCGACGACGAGTTCGCGGCGCGCACGCTCGCGGAGCAAGACCGGGACGAAGCGCACCGCCAACTCGAGTTTTTGGAAGGCGAACTGGAGGGTGTGCGTACACGCGAAGTGGGTTTGATGGACACGACGAGGTAAGTATTGCGTTTCCCAAATACCAAGACTGTTTGACCATACAAGACTGACACTTTTCTGGCAAAACTCCAAGGGACCAGGCTGAGCAGATTGAAAAAGTAACCGCGCGCCGAAACGCGCTGGACGACGAAGGTACGGCCTTGGGCGTTTCCCAAATTATAGACGACTGTTTGCCTATACATGACTGACACTTTTCTGGCAAAACGCACAAGTCGCGCGGGTGAGGGATTTGAACAACGCGCTGACGATTGAAGCGTCCAGTTTGCGGAAACAACTAGGGGAGTTACGGGACAAGCACTCGCTGGCGCTTGACGACGCGCGCAGGTACCGGGCGGACTCCGAGCGGAACAGCGAGCGGGCGGGGAAACTCGCGGCGCAGACCTCGGCGGCGCTGTCGGAAGCGGACAAGCTGCGAAAGTGGCAGGACTGGGCGAAATCGTCCGAGGTGACTTCTTTGAGCGCGGAGCTCGAAACCACGAAGCAGGAGCGTGATATGCTGACCAGAGATTTGCAGAGTCGCTTAGCCGAGACGCGACGCGTGGTGGCGCAGAACGAGGAGTGGGGACGGGACGTCAAGGCGTTACGGGCGGATTTGTTCGCCAGGGAAGGAAGACTGGGGCGCGTGGAAGCGGAGCTTGGGGCGACGCAGAGGCACTGTACGAAAACGGAAACCGACCTCTCGGTGGCGAAGGAACAGATCGACCGCAGAAAGGAAGAGCTGCAAGTCGCGTCAATGGACGGCGTGCGGTTACGAGGGAAATTCGAAACCGAAAAGCTGAAACACCAGTCCTTGGTGAACAACCTACGGGCGACGCAGTACACGGAAACCGCGGAGATGAAAACGGCGCACGCGCACGAGCTGGAAGCGGCGAGACGCGACGCCGCGGCGGCGTGGAGGCTCGCCAAGGAGCTTGAAAAGAGGGTTTTGACCCAAGCCACGCTAGCGACGTCAAACAACAAGAAATTCTCGAACGCCATGGCAATTGGAAGGCGGCTCACGGGGGAGCACGACCCGAGGGGGAACGGGCCGCCGCCGAGCACGCCGCTGGATTTGACGTGACGCGACACGTTATTTTTTAAGGGTCGTTGCGATTTGCGTCTCCTCAAATTCGAAATCAAAAGTGCATCATACCTACCCGTCACACCTTCATTCGACAACATTCACTTCCCCCGCGCCGCCGCGCCTCGTCGTCGCGGCGCGGGTTTCTTCGCCGCGCCCCCGCCTGTTTCCCCCACCGTCTGCTCCGCTAAAAACATCTCCTCCGCGGTGCGCACGTCCGCGCGCTCCGCCGCGTGCGTCGCCGCGGCTGAGATAAATAAAAGAAAGGGTCAGTCGTATGGGCAAACAGTGCTGGGATTTGGGAAATACAATACGTACCTGACGCGTCTTCCCACTGCGGCAGCGCATCGTAGGCTTCGTCCGCGTACCGAATGATGTTGCGCCGGGGAGGCGCGGCGCGGGCGCCGCGGGCGCCACGTCCCGTCGTCGTCGCAGGTTCAATCCCGGGGAGACCCAGTTTTTGCTTTTTAAACTTTTTGAAGTTCACCGCGGTCGGTTCAAGCGGTTCCGGGTCATCGCGGTTTGAACCCCCAGGAGGTCCATTCCTCACTCGCGGAGGAGGCAAGCGCTCGAACACAGTGGTGGCCTTGCCCTCCGTCACGTCCGCCGTGCCAAAGTTTGTTTGCGCAGGTCGCGACACGGCGTGAAGCGCGTCCGCTTGCGCCGGGTTGGGCGTCGGCGCCGCGTTGGGCGCTTCGTTTTCGTTTTCGTTTTCGTCTTCGCGCATATCGTCCCCCGCCTCCGCCTCCGCGTCCGTCACGTCGCCATCCGTCGTCGCGTCGTCCTCCTGCTCAGCGGCACCTTCTTCTTCTTCTTCTTCGGTGAACACCAGCCGCGCGGTGTACACCACTGGTTTCACGCACCCGAACTTGACTTCGCAGCTTTTTTTCTCCCCGCGCCTTCGAAGGAACACCGCGCCGTTTGTGTCACTCGCGTCCAACCGCACCCCATCAACAAGCACGCCAAACTTTGAGCAATCGTGCACGGTGACGCCGTTTTGACCCAAGCCCACGAGGAACGTACAATGCGTGCGGCTGATGGACGCGTCGTTGGGAATGTTCGCGTCGCAGTCCTTGCGCCCGACCGTGAGCCTGCGGGGGAGATGGGCGTGCGGTCAGTCTTTTGCGGGGAACACGCGTGGAAACGCGGGTGCCAACAATCGCGGGCGCGTGCCTCGCGCGTGGAGCAACACGGGAAGAACAAAAGCGTATCGCGCGGAAACGCACTTCTTTCCAGGCACCAAGGGTTTAACCACGGTCTCGGTGTCGCCCACGGGAAGGTGGAGGTGGTACGGCATGACGCCGGCGATGCGAGATCTGACGGAACAAGGATGCGTATTATTTTACAGCAGTTCAAATGAAAAATGACATTCTTGCGTGCGCATCTTGACTCGCACGATGGCGTGCTTCAACATGGTCGGGCTGCACGCGGTGGCGCGGATACCCGCAAGTACCGCCCGCAGTCGGCGGCCGTTCGAAACGACGCGCGTTTCCCTAGACAACGCACGCGAACCTTTCGCGCTCGCCGGATTCTTTTCACGTCGTGTCAAACCGCACGCGCTTCAGCACACCGAGCACTCCATGTGGATGGACCAGACACGAAGGCACGGGCGTGCTCTCCGCGACACGCGAACGCCCAGGCGTTGGGCGACGGCACCGAGCAATGAGTCTATACCTGCGGAAGGCGAAGCCGCTCGCCATGCATATGTTCCCCGCAGGTGCGTGCCTCTCTTGTCCTCGCTTGTTTACGATTTCTCCTGCCAAAGCAGCGTCTGCTGACTCTTTTCGCTCTTCGACGCACAATCTGGCACAGTGAGTATCCGAAGGCCGTCAATGCCGAACGATGGATAAAAAAGGTGCGCTCTCCGCATTGATGCGAGGTGTCCATGACCCATTCGCCTTCACCGTTCTCGTTGCCCGTCAACGGCGTGTAAAACTCACCTCGAACTTTCATTCCTCCGCAGGGCGTTGCGCTGGTCTGCTCCGAGTGCGAAACCACGGAGACGAGTCAGTGGTACGCCAACAGGGACGATAAGGACAAACCGGTCTGCAAGGTTTGCTACATGCGACAGATATGTCACGCGCGTCGATCCCACGCGACACTATTTCATATATTTGTGTCGTCACATCCTGACCCATTACCTGTGGTGCTCCTTTTCGCAGCTCGCTGCCAGCCGTGGCAAGTGCTCCGGTTGCAGTAAGGATGGGGCAAATACAAGCGAAATGCGAAGGTCTAAGCCCAAGAAGCACACCTGGTACTGCATGCAGTGTAGCTATAAAGAGGTGAGCATTTCACGATTCTTCTTTTTTTCTCTCTGTCTGCTCAAGCGATCCCGTAGGCATGATAACTTCAGTCACAAGCTGTTTCGTCTCGACTCACGTCGTTCGAGTTCCATATTCTTCGCAGGAGCTGGACATCGAAACCGCCGCGGGGACGAAGTGCGTGGATTGCGGGACGGATGCGACCACACAGTGGTTCGACTGCAAAGATGAGTCCGGAAATAAAATGTGCAGGCCTTGCTCCAACAAGAACCGGTTGGACGTCGCTGCGGTCGCGGGGACGACGTACGTGAAGTGCGGGACGGATACGACCAGTGATTGGATCAACTGCAAAGAAACGCCCGGAACTAAAATTTGCAGGGCTTGCCACAGCAAGAACGCGAGGAACAAGAAGGCGGCGATGGCAAAGGAGAAGTGACACGCGCCCTGGGAGTGAGACGTTCGCGAGGAGACACGGGTTGCGTTTCGGGTAAATACCGACGCTACCGTCGGCTAATAGTACGGACTAATGACTACTCGCGTCCACTCAAAACCTCAACAATTCCCCACCCTCCTTCCCCTCCACGTCCACGAGCGGTTTCTCATCCGCCCCCCCCACCCCCCAGGCTTTCAACACGATCGGCGTCATCACGGCGAGCATGCCGAAACAAAACCCGCGCCACAGCCCTAACATCCCCTGGTTCGGCGGCCCCAGCGCTAAGTACGCTCCTATAGGTATGCCCAACACCCAGAAACCAATCACGTCCGACATGAGCGCGGCGCCCAACCTGCCGACGCCTCGCAAGCACCCCGCGCCCACTACTCGCAGCCCATCCGCGGCTTGGTAAAGCGCCACCACAGGCAACGCCGCGACCGCGCAGTCGTGCACGGTTTTCTCGTTCGTGAACCACCAACATATTTTGTCCCCAAAAACCAGAAACACAAACGCATTCACCGCGACGCCCACCGCTCCTCGACACATCGCCAGCCTTGCCGCGGTCCTCGCGCTGTCGCCCTTCCCCGCGCCTACGTTCTGCCCCACCTTGATCGAACCCATCGCCCCCACCCCGAGTGGGATGATGTAGGACACGTCGGTTAAGCACTGGCCCGATAAACAAGAAAGTGTCAGTCTGGTATGGGCAATCGCAGAGGCGGAACGTGGTGGGTGGGAAAACTTACCTGAATAATAGCGTGCCCCGCCGCGTGCACGACGCCGCAGCGTCCCGCCATTAGGGACATCGCCGCGAACGCCCCAAACTCCACGAACATCTGCGCCCCGATAGCCGCGCCCCTGCGCAACACATCCAGCGCGCCTACCCAGTCCTCTCTTATCTTTTTTGAAAACGGGTTCACAGTGAGCGCCAGTTTGACGCTCTGCAGCGCTTTCCTCTCCGCCAGGGGTTTCGCGGCGAACCACAGAATCAGGAAAAACAGCGTCCACCGGCTGAAAACCGTGGACCACGCCGCGCCTACCAGGCCGTACCCTTGGATTTGGAACCCGGGTAGCCCCGCGAAGGAGCCGACGGTCACGCCGTCGATGAATATTTTGTTAAGCGTCACGTTCACCACGTTTGCCGCGGTGACTGCGGCGACGAGCGCGGCGAATTTGTTCGTCCCCGCCAGGGACAAACGGAACGTCTGGAACAGCAAAATGGGTAGGATTCCCCACGCCTCAGTGTGGCAGTACTGCGACGCCGCCGCGGCGTGCGCTGCGGGCTGGCCCAGCGCCACGAAAATGGGGTGCGCGGTTTGCATCACCGCGCCGCCCAGCAGCGACAGAAACGTTGCGGCCCGCACGCCGTGTCGCAAATACGTCGCCACCGCACCGGCGTCCCCCGCGCCGTGCGCCTGTGACGTGAGGGGGTCCAAGCTCCCCACGAACCCACTGGTGGTGATTATCACCAGCCACGTGGTGATACCGCCGAGGCTCGCCGCCGCGAGCGCGGCTTCCCCGACGTGGCCCACCATCAGGGTATCCACGATACCCATGGCCATCAGCCCCAGCTCCACCGTGAACACCGCGAGCACCTCCCCAACGGATCCGCTCTCCGAAACCTCCGGCCGGCCGGCGCCGCCGTCGCTCTGCTTGTCAGGGCCGTCAGGCGCGAGGCTCGCGGCGATCGCGCGCGGAGACACCGCCCGATGCGAGTGGGTGGGACGCGCCACCACGGATGGCCTTTGCCCTAAAACCCACGCGTTGGCGCCGGACGAACTGTCCCCGCTGGCGCGACGCGGCGCCGAACCACCGCCGCGTCTGTCCATCCCGCGCGGTGCACCCATCGCACCGGTAGGCGCCAGCGCAATGCGCGCGGCGCTCATCGTGGCACCCAGGGCGACTAAGCGCGCACCGCAAGCAAGGCGGTGCGGGGCAACTGACGCGATCGATGCCCGCCTTCGAAGTCGTCTTCGAACGCGTGCCTTCTTTTTGGGACGCGTTCGAAATCCATTCACCCTTCAAAACCCCTCCCTGCACCCATGCGAGCACCGACGGAAGCGTCGCGAGTTTCTCGAGTCAACGCCGAAAGGTCCACCCCAGTCGAGATCCCTCGCCACACCCGGTCGTGGCCGGACCCGGGTAATGGGTCCGGTTCCTGGGTCGTGCGTTCATTGGATGGGCGCTGTCTCGGTGCCCGGCTCGCCGCGGCGCGTTCTGCACGATGCCGTGTCAATCTCCTCCGTGTCGGACGAGCGGCTTCGTTCCGGGGACGACGCGGCGACGAATTCGTCGGCGTCCGGGTCGTCGGGCGTGGGCGGCATCATCGGCGTGGACGCGGTGGTCGCTGCGAGTTTCTCCACCCCCCACCACCCCGCGCCGCGCCACGCGTTCCCCAACGTCGTCTCCGACGACCTTCGCGCGTTACGCGAGAAGTACTTGGTGGGCAAGGCGGTGGGGAAGGGTGGGTACTCGGTTGTGTACAAAGGGCGTCGGGTTTGCGACGGGACGGCGGTGGCGGTGAAGAGGGTTGACTTGCGGGGGATGCCTGACAAAAAAAGAGAGCGGTGTTTGCGGGAGGTGCAGTTGCTTGGGAACGTGCGGCACGGGAACGTGGTGACCATGTTGGATTCGTTTCTGGATTCCAAGTTTTTGGTGATCGTGTTTGAATGGGCGAGCGGCGGCGATCTGAAACGGTTCATCAAAAAAAGACGCGACGCGAACAAACCGCTTGACGAACCCGAAACGTGGACCGTTTTCTCGCAAATCGTGGACGCGTTGGCGCACCTGCACCGAAGAGACGTCGGTGTAGCACACCGGGACGTGAAACCCGCGAACGTGCTCGTGGTGAACGGGGTGGTGAAACTGGCGGACCTTGGGTTGGGAAAACGGATCGCGCCGAGTCGCGAGAATCTCGAAACGGATTTCGACGGAAACGGCGACGGCGACGCCAGAAACAAAACGATGCGCAGCAAAGTAGGCACGCCCTACTACGTCGCGCCCGAAATAGTCCGCGGCGATCCGTACGGCTTGGCGAGTGACGTGTGGAGCTTGGGGTGTTTGCTTTACGAACTATCAACGCTGCGGTCGCCGTTCGAAATGCTTGGGCCGGGCGCGAACGTCAAGCACGTGTTTAAACGAATTGGAACCAACCAGTACGCGCCGCTTGTGGAGAACGGAAAACTGAGCCCGGTACTGGTGGAGTTGACCAGCGCGATGCTTCAAACCGACCCTTCCAAACGACCCACCATGCAAGACATCAAACGAACCTGCGACGCCGCCGTGCGCGCCTTCGCCATGGTGGACCACGAAGGCCAGACGCGGGGCGTGTACGCCGCCGCCGAGCTGGTGTGCGACCGCCTGTGTTATCTTTCGGTGAAAACGCGCGAGTGGGATGTCAAGTCCGCGCCGAAGAATGGGACGTTGGAGTCGGCGCTGGGGCAACCCGGGGTTTTCGTGGAGCCGGCTGCTTTTGAGACGGATGCTGTCCGGTTCACCCGGCTCGCGAAACTATGCGCGTGGCTGCTACCCCTGGCACAGGGGGAAGACACGCGAGCGCAAACTTTATTGCTCGTGTCGGAGCTCGCGGCGGCGCTCGAGGCGTACGCGTGTTCTGCCGAACCGGGTGACGAGACGGTTGGTGAAACGACGAAAGAGGTCACGACGGGCGTCACCACAGCGCTGTCGTCGCTCCCGCCGACACCCCCGAAAGGCCCGCCCCCGCCCTCGCTCACCAAGTCGTCCCCGCGTCGCGCGCGCGACGCCGGCGCCAAAGAACGCGTTTCGTTCAACGGAGAGGAGAAACGCGCGAGCGTTCCTTTGCAGAGCATTTCCGTGGTTCCCGCGGCCGCGGAAACCTTTCCTGAAAAAGAAAGTGCTCCGGAATTGAAAAAAGCAACAGCGGCCCCACCGCCTCCCCTCGCCGCGCTTCGCTCCTATTCCCTGACTACGCCCACGGAAGACGAGCTTGTTTGCTTCGCGCTTGCCTCGCGGCTCGCGGACGCGGCACGCGCCTGTGTCGGCGCCGACGCAAACGTGGCGCGCAAGCTGCAGTTCGCGAGCGCCGCCGCAGTGGCGCGGGGACACGGCTGGGCCGCGGTGACCGTGCTGAGCACGCTGTGCGAGTGCGCTTTTCGGAGGGTAGGGAGCAGTACTCAAGCCGTGGGCGTCTTGGAAGTCTTGGAAAAGAACAAGCAGAGCCCGCGGAAACAGACGCCAACGAAAAAATGGTCCCCGCGGAAACCCAAACTGGAGAAGTTTCCGTCTCCCTCCCAGTCGAAGAGGTCTCCAATCGGCGCGGTCAAAAAATCCCCCGAACCAAATTTGGTGGAGGAGGAACCGCATGTCAAAACCGTTTCGCTGTCGCCTGAAGTCGGAATTGAGAACGCGGAAACGAGGTTGGTTTCGCCGGCGCCGGTTAAAAAATCGGCGTCGCGGGCGATGCGCGCGGCCGCCGCGGCGCGCGCGCGTCTCGCCGCTCGGAACTCGTGGCAACGCGTTTTCGACGCCGGACAGGTGGAGGTGAAAAAAATAGTCATTAGTTAAGTAGCTTGAAGGTATACGTTTACTTTTACAACAATACAAGACAAGACCAGGATGATACTCCATGATACTCATCTACTCATCCCACTCACGAAATCACACTCGGCCTCCTTTTTGTTTCACGATGTGCGCTCCCTTGCTCAGCGCGCCGAACAAGTCCTTCACGTCGTCCAGCAACGACCCGCTTTTCTTGGACGTGCTTGCTTTGTCCATCATGCCTCCCCTGGCCAGCGTTTCAAGTTCCTCCGCCCCCAAACTCTCCCCAGTCACGTCAACCGTGGTGTTTATCATATCCGCGAAAGCCGCTTCCGCCTGGGCTTCCGAACTCGCGAGCCCAGCCCCGGGAGACATACCCCCCGCTTCGCAATCGCGAGCCGCTTGCATGGCGACACTGATCTCGGAAGCGGAAGGACCCTCGGTTTCAGAAGCGCGAAGTGGTGCTGCGGGCATCTTGATGTGCTGATGAAGTGGTTGCGCGCGAAAGGCAGCCCAAACGATTCCCCGATTGTTCACCGAACGCGTCGCGCGAACCGAACGACGCGGCGCTCGGGGCGCCGCCGCGGCACCAGGGATGACCCACGCCGAGCATGCTGCATGCATGTTTGAGGTCGACGAGAAAATTGAACCGCGCGGCGTGCTGTGAGGGCAAGACGCTGTCCGCCTCTCGAGACAAAATTGCCAGCAAACTTTGCGAATCGCGTGAATCATGTTGACCCCCTCTCTGGGACCGACCAACGTCCCCACACCTCATCGCGCGACACCCCGACGTCCCGAAACCGACCATGTCTGCCGTCTCCGTGTTCTCCGCTGTTGCGCCCACCTCGGCCGGCCGCGTCATCCCCCGCGGCGCGTCGTCGTCCCGATCGTCCGTCTTCGTCGGGTTCGAATCCAAGCACGTCATCAAGTCTCGCGTCTGTTTTCGTGGGAAGGGTACGGTCGTCGCCGTGGCCGCGTCGCGCGCCGAATTCTCCGACCCGCGCGAGTCCCCTATTGTCCGCGCGAACAACGGCATTTCGCCCGCGCGCGAGCCCGTGGCGGTCAACAAGGTCGCCGCCTCCCTGACTCGGCTCGTGGAAGTGTTGTGGAGGTCGCGCAAAGGGTTCGCCGCGATCGCGTTCGCGTTAGCGCTGGCGTTGGTAGACCCGGGCGCCGCCGTCGCGGGAAGAGGCGGCGGGCGCTCGGGCGGGCGGATGGGCGGCAGCAGCTTCAGAAGCACGTCAAGGTCGACGGGACAAGGCTTGGGAGGCATGGGAGGGATGGGGGGCGGCTTGGGCGCGGCGGGCGCGCGAACGGGCGCCGCAGGCGCCTCGGGCGCCGGCGCCGGCGCGGCGCCGCGCATGGGCATGGGCATGCCCTCGTTGTTCTTCATGCCCTCGTTCGGGTACGGGTACGGCATGGGCGGCGGGTACATGTTAATGAAGGTGCTGGTGCAAGTTGTCATGATGTACATGATCTACACATATTTCTTCGGAGGACCGAGGGGCGGGAGGGGAAACGGCAAGGGAAACGGTGACGATTCCGCGGCGGGCGCGCAGTAATCTTTGGAACGAGTTGAGTTGGTATTCGCACACGGTAGGGAAAGGGAAAGAGACAGGGATTGAGGACTGTCCCTCTCGTGTGCGAATACTTGAGTTGGAGTTTTGAGAGTTGAGAGTTTTGCTTTTTGAATTGTTCGAGTTTACTAAAATGTACCTGTGCCAACACAACCGCGTCGCTCTTTCTATTTCCACACCTTGACCGCGGCGTCCCTGCCGCAGGTCACGAGCACGCGCGCGGTCCCCACGCCAGTGACGCACATGGCGAGCACGGAGTCGCGGTGGCAGTCGTGCCGCACCGCGGCGCTCGCCACGGTTTCCGCCACCGAGACGTCGTCGCTTTGCGTTTTTGTCTCGCGTCCCCTTCCCGACGGCTTGGCGCTCGCCGGGGTTTCGCGAAGCACGGGAATGACTCGGGTGCCAGGGGTATCATCGTGATCTGTTGTGTGCGTATCGTCGGAACGCACTCCAGCATTCACTTCCACACCAAACTCTTCGTACCGCGGCCTTTCCTGCGGCGCGAGGGGCCCGCACACCACCCGCGTTCGGCTCACATCCCCCGGCGTCCACAACCGCACGCACGCGTCGCTCCCCCCGGACAGCACCGAACCGTTGGGCAGCGAAAGCAAACACCGAGCGCCGTCCGCGGTTGGCGACGGGTCTTTGAGTTCGTGGATTTGGTACAAGGTTTCGTGGTGAACGGAACCAACGGTCCAGTCGCTTCGGCGGGTGGGACACGGCGCGGTGGCCAACCCTCCGCCCATGGAAAGCGCGGCGACGGTATCGGCAACATTTTCGCACCCGAAACCGTCCCGCCGGCGCGAGACTTTCAAAACCCGGTGACACGTCCCGCCGGCGACGTCCCAGAGCGCGATTTCGTCCTCGCCAGCGGCCGCCCACACAAGCGGGCGGCCGTGGCCGTGACCCGGGTGGGGTCCCACGAGACCGCGGGACCTCGCGACCGCGACCGCGTCCACGGGTGCGGCCGCGCCACCCGGGTGCGCCCGCGCCGAAGCGACGACCCCGAATCGCAAGTCGCACAAACCGAGCACCCCGGTTTGCGTTCCAAACGCCACCCAGGTGGCGTTTCCCGTGGACGCGTCCTCCCCGGTTGCCCCCCCGGGCCCGGGCCCCGGTCCCGCCACGGCGCAGGTCACCGCGCCTAGCCGGGGCGGTACAAAAATCCGGAACGCCTCTTTCGAGGGAGGCGCGCGTAGGTCCCAGCCGTGCACCCCGCCCCTGGCGGTGGCGAAGCAAAGCGTGTCATTCGACACGGCCAACAGCGCCGCGACGGCGCCCTCGTTTGCGCTGAGTTGTTTCGTCTCAGCGGCGCCCGTGTACCGCTCGACGCGCGGAGGCCCGCTGACTGATTGAGTAGATTGAGTAGATGATGATTCCCCGCCACCCCCTTCGCGTCGTCGCTCAACGTACTCCACCCGCCACACGTGCACGCTCCCGTCGTCCGACGCGGACGCCACCGCGTGCGCGTGCCCCGCCCCCGCCAAAAGCGCTGTGACCTTCCCCCCCTGCGACGCGTACGTCAACCGGGCGCGAAACGAAACGTCCCGCTCAAGCCGAGTGCAGTCCCACAGCTTGCACTCGCCGTCGTCGCCGCCTGACACGAAGAACAACCCATCCGCAGACGCGGCGAGCGCGCGGCAAGGTCGCCGGTGTTCCCGGAGGTGCGCCACCAGCACACCTCTTGGCGCCCAAGGGTCACCCGCGTCGCCGCTGGCGTACTCGCCGGGGGTCGAGACGCGCGAAACGCCGACGCGTGGAGGGTTGGAGTCGATACCCGTAGGGTCGCCGGCCACGGTTTTCGTCTCGCCGGTGAGCACCTTGGCCAAAACGCTCAAGGTCTTGGTGACTGTTTCGGGCGGCGGATGCGGGTCTTTCGTGGAGTCACCCGGGTTGGGTTTTTGACCAAACGCCGCCCCGGACGACGCGTCGCGCCGTACCCCCGACCCGCCCCCGTTCGCCGCCACAAACCCGAACCCGTCGGCGACGTCCAGGGAGCGTCGACGGACACCGTTCGCGTCCGAGTCCGCGCCCCGTTGGTGCGTCGCGCGTGTCGCGTTCCCTGCTTGGGTAAAGAAACCCTGCGCCTGCGTTTCGCGTCGCGACACTAACGGCGCGTGCGGGGGAACCAGGGCAGGCGCTCTCGGCGCGAAAACAAACGCCCACGCGTCGTCGTCGATTGTGATTTTGTTGAGTGGCACGGGACTCGCAGCACTGGTTGCAGGTGCAGAAAACGCGTTTGCGTTTGTTGGCGACACGTCGCTCACCCGGAGCCCGCCCCCGTTTCGCAGGCGGTCCGTTCCGAAAACCCGGTGCGGGTTTCCGAAAAGGCCGCCCCGCAGCACCGAAGTTTGCACCCGCTCCCTCTCCGCGGCAGCCGCCACGGCCGCGGCGTCCGCCTTTTTCGCCGCGACCGCCGCGGGGGTGAGGCCGCCGGCCACGAGGCTCCGTTGCGAGTTTGGGTCCCGCTCCGCGCCTGATACGATAAAAAAGAAAGTATCAGTCGGGGTATGGGCAATCGCAGAGGCGGTGTGTGGTGATTGGGAAAGGCCCTTACCTCGCCGCGCGGACGCCAACGCGTTTATGTACGCGTCCATGGCTTTGAGCGTCACTTTTTCATCCGCGGTTGCGGGTTCATCGGTACCACCCAAGTGACCCAAGTGATTTGACACCGAATCATTCGTCGTTTCAAGTGCTTGACCAGTCAGGTCCACGCTCGCGCCGCTGGCGCCTCGTCGGTGGCGGCTTCGCGGCGCCCCCCCCGCCGCGACCACGGCGGCGTCGAAGGCTTCCCGCGACGGCGGCGCTCGCGTCGCCATCGCGAGCCGGTCCACGTCCACCAACAACTCAGCAGCGACCGCGCCGAGAGACGCGAACTTCTCGGTGAGGAACGGCCGGACCAATGGCAGCAAAAGCGAAAACGCGTCCGCGGCGCCCAGGCGTTTGGCGGCGGCGACGAAGAACCGCGCCGCCGAGACCCGGACCGCGCCGGAGGGGTGACAAAGCGCGGGCGCCGCCCGAATTGCGGCGGCGAGCACGGAGCGCTTGCGAAGTGTCGCGCCAGTCGTGTGGCTGTGCGGTTCATGCTGTCCGTGTGTCATCGACGTGCGGTTGGTGTCATTTCCAACACCGCCAACGATTCCCCCAACCTTCCGTTCCTCGTCCAGATCAGCGCCGCACATATCCCCCAAGCAGTGCAGCGCGCTTGCGGCGACTTCGTCCGAGTCGTCCGCCATGCACCGCTCCACGCACGGCAGGAGGAAGGCCTCGGTGGAGGTGATTCCCACGAACCGTCCCAGTTTGGCTATTTTCGTGAAGAAAGCCGCGCGCAGTGTCCACGACCGGTCGTTGAGGCACGTGATCAGCAGGGGCACTAAATAGTCGTTCGCGTCCTGGCGGCCGAAGAAAACAGCCAAAGAGTCGGCGTTTGCCAAAACCGCCGCGCGCGTCGCCGGACCGGCGTCGCGAACGGCCCGGTTCGCGTTCGCACCGCCAGCACCAGTACCGGCGTTGAAGCTCCCTGTCAACGGCGAGCCCCCGAACGACGCGTGCCCCGCCCCCCCCGGGGATTGCTCGGAAAACACGAAATCTTTAGGTAACCGCGTGGGAACGGGCGGCGTCGACGGCGGCGGTCCAAACAAATTCGCGCCGTTCAACGAGGTATTAACTCGCCTCGCCCCGTCCGCCCCGACCGCGTTCGCCCCCGCGCCAGGTTCCAAAACATTGGAGTCAGCATCTCCCGTGGCGGAATCAGACATCACGGAATTCTCCGCGATGCCCCCCGCGGCGACCACGGCTCGTGACAAATCCGCGGCGCCGCGCACGAACGCGGGCGACGGGAACACGCCGCGGTTTCCGTTTCCGTCCGCCGTTTCAGGCGAGTGACCCCCGCCCGCCCCGCCCCCGCCCGTCGCCCCCGGGGTGAGGTAGTCCAACACCACGCCTTTCACAACCGCGCGAAGCGAGCTGAGGTCGTGTTCGTACAAACGCATGGACAGGGCGTTGGCGGTTATGGTTTCAGAAGTGTCCTCCACGTTTTCGTTCGCGCGTTGCAGAAACCGCGCGCTCGCGCCGGCGAGCGACGCGAGCGAAGCCGCGTACGCCACGCGCACGCTCTCCTCGCGGTCCCTCGCCAGGTTCATGAGCGAGGGCCAGACGAACTCGGGAAACACCTTGGCGTCTGACGCGGGAAAGATCTCGACGCGCGCAGTCGTGGACGCGAGCGCCCTGACCGCGGCCGCGCGCACGGCGGCGGCGCCGTCCGCCGCGCTCGCCACGCAAAACGGGACGATGAGTTGCAGCCGGGTGTCGTCGTCGGCGACGGCGGCGATTTGCGACAGCAACCCGAGCGCATCGCGACGCAACGAAGGCCTGACCGCACCTCGCACGCAGGAGCAGATCACGGAGGCGACTAAAACTGCGCCGGGAAGGGTAACCCCCCCGTCCACACAGGCTTGAATCAACCGCGTGTCTTCGGGTGAAGAGGCGCGAATCGGAACCGCAATCGGCGAGCGCTGCTTTGCGGAATCTGTTGAGCGCGCGGGGAACGCTCCCGGGGTTTCCACGAAATCGCCCACGAAATCGGCGCCAACGCAATCGGTTGGCAAATCGTCGGCGCCATCGCCACCGCCGTCGCCACCGCCATCACCGAGAAGGGACCCGATGTCAGCCATCATCAGGTCTATGTCCCGCATCATGTGTTCCGTTTTTTTTGAATCGGTGTCTGCTCTCGGTGGCGCCGATTGCGACGCCGGCGGTTTTTCCCCAACCGCTTCTTCGCCCTTCTCCCCGGTTTCCCCAAACCCCATAAACCCGCCTTCCTCCCTCGCGATGTCCGCGAGCAGTGGCTCGAACGCCTGCGTAATCGCGGATGCGGTCTGGTCCGCATCGAGGGTCATGAGCGCGCCTCCGAAATCGTGCAGTCGGTCAAAGTATTTCGGGAAAAAAGGCGTTTTGCTTGTTTCTATTCCCCTCGTGGAGAGAGTCTCACCAGAGTTTAGGGTTACCGCTTGCTTCCACCGCTCCAAGTGCGCCCTCGCAGTGGGCCTTCGTTTTGGGTCCAGGTGTATCATGGACATCACCAGCGCGCGCGCGTTTTGATCCCCCACCTTCTCGAGCGCGGCGCTCGGGTCGAACCCCCCGGCGCGGTACGCCAAGAGCTGCGAGAGGTCAAACAGGGCGTACCCGTCCAGGAACAGCTCGCCTAGGGCGCACCCCAGGGAGAACACATCAGCGGCGAAGGGGTCGTAAGGAAGGGGTTCTTCAGGCGACGAATTATGCTTAGGCTCAGGCTCAGGGTGTGTTTCACCCGTTCCATCCGAAGACGTTGAAGTTTCGTTTGTTTTTTCGCCGAGCGTCGCTTCGCGCTTCGGCGCAGGCCCCGCGTCTTTGAACCGCTCCGGCGCGACGTAGCACCGCCTTCGTCCTCCAGTGTCGAAGAAAAACGAGTAATCGGATGGGTTGTCCGCGGGTAACGTTTTGGGTTTGAACGTCGCGAAATCCGTGAGGAACGCCCATCCCCAGCTCGTGACCAGCACGTTTTCGGTTTTTATGTCGCCGTGCGCCACGTTCCGGTCGTGGCAATCCGCCAGGCCGTGTAGTAATTGAAACGCGAGCCACTTTTTTTCGATCAGCGTCAGAAACGGACGCGTACTAACTCGGTCGTACAAAGTGCTGTGCGCGTACTGCCGTATTAAATACACCGCCCGGTCCGTTTCCAGCTCACGCTGGAAAGGCCAGGCGTGCAGATGTTTGGGGGGTGGCGTCAGGAGTTTTCGGCGAACGTGTTGGAGCTCGCGTTCGTGTTCCATTACCGTGTTTGGATCCAACCCCCCACCCGTACCCGGCGCGCCCCGTTTCAGGTACACCTTCACAACCACGAGCCCGCCCCGGCTGCCCTCCTCGTGACGCGTCAAGAACGTCTTCAAGAAACGACCGCCCCCGAGGCTGTCCTTGTACACCAGATGGGGAACGTCGGACGCGAGGAGCTCGCCGGGCTGCACACGCGCGGGGGCCGCGAGCTGGTTTCCCATCCCTGCGCCGGGGAAGGCAAGGGGGGAAGCACGTGTCGCCGCGCCCACCGTCGCCGCGCGGCGCGCCTATCAATGTGCCGCCGCGACCTGCGAGCACACGGGAGACAACAACAACGTCGTCAAAAAGTTGGTCGCGCCAAAAAACCAAAAAAAGTTGAAAAAGTCGACTCGACATCGAAATCAAAAAGTCCTTTTTTTTCTGATCTAAACAGACCGTCAGTGCCTCGCGTAGGGGCATTTGGCCTCCCCTCTGCGACTTCTGCGCGATCTCAAAACCGCGCGCGACGCTCACGGGCGCGCCACTCCTTCACCGCGGACGCAGGCGCACAGAAGAGACGCGACCGTCACCATGTCGGACGGAGAGGTGCGTGTTCCGATCGCGCGAACCCGTGATCTCCCTGTTCTGAACGGGCTGTGCGTCTCCGCACAGACAAGATGCCATCGGCTCGCGCGGCGGCGCAGGGTTTGAGTTTAGTGTCTCTCGATGTGTCGTCGCCATTCTTCAACACCAGCACGCTGACCCCCCCCCGCCTAACAACAAACCCGCAGGTGGATTTCGATCCCACGTTAAAGAAGAAGAAGAAGAAGAAGGTGGTGCTTGATGTCGATTCCGACGGCGAAGCGGTGGAGGCGGTGACTGGCGAGATGGATGATTTGGGCGTCGTTTCCGAGGATTTCGGCAAGAAGAAGAAGAAAACCAAAGATGGCGACGGCGACGCGGGCGACGAGATGGATTTCGGAAAGAAGAAGAAGAAGAAGAAGAAGGATGAGGGTGATGACGATGGTGATGACGATGACGAAAACGAGACGGGAGGCGGTGCGGCGACTGGCAGCGGTTTGCCTTGGGACGGCACGAGTAGGGATTACCACTACGACGAGATGCTGGGTCGTGTTTTCGGTATTTTGCGCGAGAAAAACCCGGCGCTTTCGGAGAAAACCAAAACCATCATCAAGCCGCCGCAGGTTTTACGGGAAGGCACGAAGAAAACGGTGTTTTCCAACTTGATGGAGATCTGCAACGCCATGCACCGGAACCACGACCACGTGATTTCGTACATGATGGCCGAGCTCGGTACGAGCGGTACCCTGGACGGCCAACAACGGCTGATCATCAAAGGCCGGTTCCTCCCCAAAGTGTTCGAAGGCGTGCTGAGGCACTACTTCATCGAGTACGTGATTTGCCAGATGTGCAAGAGTTCGGACACGCAGCTGGTGAAGGACACGAAAACGCGGTTGTCGAACTGCGTGTGCCAAGCCTGCGGGGCGTCGCGCTCGGTAAGCGCGATTCAAAAAGGATTCATGGCCGTGGGCCGCGGGGACCGGCGGAAAGCGCGAAACGCGTCGTGAGGCGGGTATTGGCGGCGTGCTACGACGAGACGTTTTTTTTTGGGGGGGCAAACGATTCGCAAAAGGGGAGTGCGGTGTGCCTGCTGTTCTATTCAAGGTATTATTACTCCATCTCTGCCATCACACTCTCGTCACCCCCGCCCTACTCTCTACTACCCGCACTAGTTAGCTCGATGTTCGAAAGAAAAAAAAACTCCATCTCTGCCATCACACTCTCGTCACCCCCGCCCTACTCTCTATGTCTACTCTCTATCTCAACTCCTCATACTTCTATTTCCCTTGCCTCAAGTTCGCGACGCTCGCGGCCGCCGAGCCGAGCGCGACGAGCCCGATCCCGACCGCCTCCGCTGCGCCTGGTGTTTCCCCGAAAACACAGGCGCCCCACAGCACCGCCCAGAGCACTCCGGTGTAGTGCACGGGCATCACCGCGCTGGCGCTGGCACGACCCAGCGCGTTGGTGATGCACAGCTGCGCGCCGAACCCGGAAAAAGTGGACAGCGTCAGCAACGCGGCGACTTGGCGGAGCGTGTTTGCGTGCTCCGCTTTGTTCGGCGCCTCACTCGGTAACAGTCCCCCGTTTCGTGCCGCGACCAAGAAACCAATCGCAACTAAAACCATGGAAACCACCGAGCAACAGTTGACGTACAGCATCAAAACAAGCGGGTGTTCCTTTTTAACGTACGACACGCCGTCGCCCGCGATGCCTCCGGATAACAAACGCACGAGCAGTTTCGAGACCCCGCCGAAAAACGTCTGCGCCACGGCGGCGACCACGCCCAATTTGGTCACCTTTGACTGGTCATTCCCGGTACCGTCCCCGTCCCCACCCGGTCGCAGCACCATTGATGCGCCCACGACGCACACTGGGAACGCGACGTACACCGCCCAGTGCGGTTTCTCGCGCAGCCACACCGCGGCGCCCAGGGTGGTGACCAGCGGCGCTACCAGCGCCGGCACGGCGGCGTCGGCGAGGGGAAGGTTCGCCGCGGTGAGGAAAAACGAAAACACCGCGCACGTACCGACGACACCACGCAGCAGCAACGCGGTGCGTCTGGTGCCGAACGGTGACTCGACGGTGCCTGTGAGCCAAGACACAACAAGCGCGACGCACACCAAGAGCAAACCACAACTGGCTCTGCCGAGCACGATGAAGTGCACCGGCATTGCGTACCGCCGGTGAAGAAGTCGCGCGGTAAGCGCGGTGACGGAGCTGAAAGTAACCCCCAACGCGTATAAAACCATGCCCCTTCCGTTCTCAGCCATCGTCGGAAGCGCGCGCGTGCGCCGAGCCCCGTGCACTACGTTCGTCTCAACACAACGCTCGGCAAACGACGTTGACAACGACGTAGATGCGACGAGAGGCTCGTTTTCCTCATCGCCCGACACGACCCGGTCGTCGTCGTCGTCGTCGTCGTGCCCCTTGACCCCCATGCACCCCATCTCGATGATCACAGAGGACGTCGCGTCGCCCTCCGCCATCGTAAAACGGAGCCTCCTCGGCGCACCTCGGGCGCGCCGCCCGGTGTCTGGGCGGAGTGAAAAGTTCGTCATCATTAGTCTCGATGCGTGATTCAGACGACTTATTTTTCCTTCAATCACTTCGCGCGTCGTGTCGATCGTCGTCGGGTGTTCACTTGTTCTATACAGGTTTTATATATGTACATCGTGCTGTGTCTTTTTCTCTACCGGCACACAACCCCAAGTTTCACTTCCCATCCCCGTCCCACGCCTCCTCCGGGACGTCACACGACTTGAACTCCGCGTTTGGGTTTTGCGCGCACGCCCATTTATCGTTTTCCCCCAGGGCTTGCGTGACGGATTTCGGCACCACGCGCCACTTCCCGCACGCGTCGCACGCGATCCACGTATCCTTCTCTGTCAAGCTTGAGCTGGAGGTTTTCACAGAGGGCTGCGCATCACCTTTCGCGGCTGTAACACCTGACCCTCTGGCCGGCGCACCGGCCCCGGCACCGCCGCGCGCCCCCGCTCCTTTTTTCTTGCTCTTGCTTCCCGGCGGGTTCGCCAGGGCGTACGCGGCGGCTTCCTTCTCCACCTTCTCCCTGGCCCCCGGTTTCGGCAGCGGCCCCCACCGCACCGTTTGCATGCTGAGCTGCAGCGTTTCTTTCCCCCCGTCGTCGTAAAACAGCTCGTGCTCGCCCGTCTCCGCCTTGTACGCCGCGATCGTCCCGCCGTAAAACGCGGAGTCGCCCGCCCAGAAAATCTCCACGTGCCGCCCCACCGAGTCGTCCCCCGTCTGATGGTAAAAAAAGAAATGTCAGTCCCGTATGGGCAATCAGGGAGGCGGAATGTGGTGGGTGGGAAAGGCCCTTACCTGCGCGCCGTAGGTACGGAACCACTTGCCCATTGTTTCCGCGACTCTGTGCGTTCCTGGAGCTACTAGACGTAAGGACTGCCTCCACTTCTTCGCCGTGCCTTTCCCACCAAGTCGCTCGAACTCGGTAGCGGGGACCACGAACTCGGCTAGCACCCCGGGCGTCGCCGCCGCTCTCGGCGCCGCGTACCGCACGAGCTCCTCGCCTCTTTTCCCACCGGGCAAAAGGCACCCGCGCATCCCCCCGCACGCGACCGGGATGGGCGGCGAGGCGATTGCGATGCCCCCGTTTGGAGGTACCAGCGGGACGCACCGCACCGGGTCGTACTGCTGTAACAGCCACCGCATGGTCTGCAGAAACAGGAAACAGGTGGTTTCCGTTCCGTCGGCAAACGCGATTTCGTGCGTCCCGGTGTCCGGGTCGTACCCCACGACCTCGCCGGGGCGCCACGAACACGTGCTGCCCTGCGTTTGCGGCGCGTGTTTTGAAACGCACAAAGTCCTCTGCGAGTCCGTCTGAAGCACCTCCAGCCGGTTGCCCACGCACTGTTTGCCCCACTGCGCGCCTTTCCGTTTGGCCCAGCCCCCGAAAGGGCTCCCCTCGCCGCCCGAATCGTCGCCCGCGAACAAAAGAGCGGAGGGCCAGTTTTTTAAACACGACGCGTCCGCCCCGGCGAGGGAAAGGAACCGGGAAAGAGAAATGGTTTCCGTGGCGGGCGAGGGCGTGACCGTGACCGCGTTTTCCGCGGCCGACTTTGCACCTGTTTCCGGCGTAATCTCCTTCGTATCCCCCGCATCTGCCATCTCCGCGTCACGTTTCACCCCCGCATCAACCTCCACCTCCACGGTGATCATTTCCTGCCCCACACTCGACCCTGGCGCGAAGACGCCTTTGCTTTTCCCGTAAAACACGGGAACGAGGGCGGCGCGAAGCACGCACGTCGCCGCGACCTCCCCCGAAACGTCCTCCTCGGGAATCTCAAACGCTTTCGGTTTTGAACCCGGTTTTGGTTTCTTCTTGCGTTTCTTGGAAGCCGGCGCGTCGCCGTCGCCGTCGTTATCTTCGCCCGCTTCTTTCGCGTCTTCCGAAGGCCCGTCGTCGTCGCGCTCGCGCTTGGCGCCAGTTTCCGTCGTCGCGAAGACGTCCACGTTGGAAACCTCAGGCGTCTCTTTTGTTTGGCCGTCTTTTTCCTTTTCCTTGGCCAAACCCTCCGCCGCCAGCAAATCAGGCATCGCCCCGCGCACCGCGGTTTGCGGAACCTGCTCTTTGATCTCAGCCGCGAATCGCGCGCCCGGAGTTTCCATGAACCCGCCGCCGTCGCCTTTTCGCGCTGGACCTGTTGCCGACGACCCCGACGACCCGGACGACGACGGCGGGCCGATCCACAGCCCCGTGTCCGCCAAAAGCGGCGTGCTTTTCGTGAGTCCTGGCAGAACCCCGCGGTTCCACGCCAGAACGTCGCGGAAATCTATACTCAAATTCGCGGAAGCGCCGTACACGGTTTCACCGTCCACCGTGTAGTACGCCTTGCGTCCGCTTTGCGAAACCGTGGTTCCACCTGGCGGACCAGACGCGGCCGTCACCGCCGGCGCCTCCGGCCGCGCCATCTGCGCCGGGTCGAAGCGCCCGCCGCGCGACCCGCTTTTGCCGCCGCCGCTTTGGCGCGACCGATTCGGTTTGTTGGCATCGCCGCCGCCTGCGTCGTTTTGTGTGGACTGCGTAACCACCGGAGCTTGGTTGGCAGGAACCCCGTCCGGCCACCGCGTGGTTTGCAGAAACAAATACAGCCAATCCCGCGTGCCGTCGCCGGACATGACTTCGTGTTCGCCGCTTTCGGGCTTGAACCCGACGATTTCGTGAGCCGCGAACTTTTCGCAGTCGCCGTTGTCCTGAATCTCCACGGCCCGCCCCACAATCGCGTCCCGCCAACACGAACCTTTCTCCTTAAGAAACCGCCCCACCGTGGTGACCGTGTCGCCCGTGTCATCCACGTGCCGCAGCGATTGCCGCCACTTCCGCGTGGACCCTCGGCCACCCAAACGCTCGAACTCCGTCGCGGGTACGACCTTCTCGTCGCCGCCCTCCAAAGGTACGTACGCCACGCTCTCCTCGCCCCTCTTGCCTCCGGGAGTCAGCCTGCCAACCACGTCGCCGCACTGCACGCGGACCAGGGCGGCGGGCAGGACGCCTCGGGTGGACGCGCCAACGTCTTCGTCTCCGTCTCCCGTTTTCAAGGAATGGTTTTGAGTTATTAGTTCGTCGTCTCCGGACACTTCCACGTTTTCGGCGAGGCGCACTTGCGCCAAATCCACGGCGCTCGGGTACTTGTCGTGTCTTTTCATTTCGATTTTTTTTGCCCGGTCCAAACCGCAAAGCACCAGCACGAACCCCACCGCTTCGCCCAACTCAGGGTGGTCCCATCTCGTGCGGAACTTTGACACGGCACCCGGGTCAAGAAACCGCGCCAGACGCACTTTCACATCGCTCGCGCTGAGCCACGCGCCGTCCGGCGCGACGGCGCCTGACCGTTTCAGAACCGCGATTAGCTTTCGGCACAAATCGGACATCAACCCCGCAGTCATCTCCCCGCCGTGTTCCGCGTGCGTCGTGGGCGCTCTTCCCAGCTTGAAATCGTCGGAACTGGAGACCTGCCTGAAATTGCTTGCGGTGGCGGAAAGAAGGTGCACCGGGATACCCTCGGCTCGCCTGGACTGCCGCTCGGCGCGAATAAACTCGTTTCGCCGCTTCTCGTCGTCCTCGCGCCTGTCAACCGCGAGCTGCTCCGCCTCCGCTTCAATCGCTTGTGTAATAGACCGCTCCAGAAACGGCCGCGCGCGTTTGAACATCTCGGTCATGATGGCCTCCCTCTCCGTGGGGTCGATGTCTTTCTGCCGTAAGCCTTTTAAACCCCGGCCCAATACGGAGGGCTCGTCCCGGAACTCGTCCGCGCCGGCGTCGCCCGCGTTTCCCACGCGGGTCTTCGCCGCGGCGATGCCCGCGCGTTGCGCCGCCGCCGCGGCGGCGGCGATTTCCTCCTCCTCCCTTAAACGCTGCGCGACCGGGTCGTTCGTTTCGGTACCACCGTCATTCATTTCATCGCAATCGTCGTCATCACCAGATGGTTTCTCCAAAAGAAGCCCCTCCTTTTTCCGCCGCGCCGCGCTCGCCGCCTTGGCGCTTCCCGCGCCGCCCGCGCCTCCCGGGCGCTTCGGGGCCGCCTCCACTCGCAGCAGAAAGTGTACCAAGTCCGTGAACGTGGCGTGCGCCAGTGGTTTCGTTCGTACGCCGGTCGGGTCGCACGGAAGCGTCAAGTCGTGGTCCCGGGGTTCGATCCAAGCATCCGTTAACGCGACTTTGTCGCCGATATGCCACCCGCCGTCGATCTCGTCGCCCTCCTCCCCGCCAGCCTCGAGGCGCTTTTCCTTAGCCCACTTGACACACTCGGCGTCGCACCGGATGAAACAGGCTTGGGCGGGGTGCCTCTGCCCTAACGCCTGGAACCGCTTGCACTCCCCGATGATCTCCGCATCTTTCGGTAAGTGGTCCTCGCAAAACGCCCGGGGACACGACTCGCACCGGAAAAGCATGCCCCCCACCGCCGCGCTCTTGCGCCCGCACTCCGCGCAGGCGTGGTGCGGACATCCCCACCGCGCGGCTTTGGCGATTTCACCCTGCGTCATCCCAACGCACTCGGCGTGCACGGAGACGGGACACAGGTCGCAGCAAACGATGTCGCCGCCGTCCCAGCAGGACTGGCACGTGTACGAGTGTCCGTAGTCCCGTCCCGCGACTTGCGCTCTGGTTTTCTTCGCCTCGGTTTTCTTCGCCTTGGTTTCACGCGCGAACACGCTGCTCTCGCCGTCCTCCAAGCTGTAGTTGTTCGCCTTCAAAACGGTGTGGCCGTCGATGATCATGGTGGTTGTTTTCCGCTCGCGCTTTCCGAGAATCTGGGAGGAAAACTCAGCCGCGATGTCCTTCACGGATATTTGCTTTTTCCCAATCTCGACGTCACCGCCCGCGATTTGCGCCGGCATGACGTACGTGCTGATCGGCGCCGCCGACGCCTTGCCGTGCGCGAAATCAGCCACCGTGTGCCTCGTTTCCGATTGAAGCGACGCCATCGCGGCGCGCCGGTCGTTCCCGTTCGGCGTGCGGTCCATTAAAATCTCCAGCTCCTCATCCGTAGGCGCCTTCCCCTCATCGTTCGCGAAAATAGCATCCACCCCGAACTTGAGTAACCCGTACACGTCCTCCTTGTCCACGCTTTCCAAGTCCTCGCTTTGCTTGGTGCTTCCCCGGCTGACCATTTGCTCTAAAAACAGTTTTTTCTCCGCGCGCTGCTGCATGCGCTCCTCAACCGTCCCGGCGGTTACTAAACGGTACACGTGCACCGGCTTGGTCTGGCCGATGCGGTGCACCCGGGCCATAGCCTGCGTGTCAACCTGCGGGTTCCAGTCGCTGTCAAACAGAATGCAGGTATCCGCGGTTTGCAGGTTAACCCCCAGCCCGCCGGCTCGCGTGCTGAGCAGAAACGCGAACAACGGCGAGTTCGGGCGGTTAAACGCGGCGATGTCCACGCTGCGCTGCACCCGGTTCGTGCTCCCGTCCAAACGCGCGTAGCCGTACCCTTTCAGTGATAGGTAGTCCTGCAGGATGTCAAGCATTGAGGTGAACTGCGAGAACAGCACCACCCTGTGGCCGTCTTTCTTGAGCTTTTGCAAAATGCGATCCAGCACGGCGAGCTTACCGCTGGCTTCCACCAGCTCCTCGACTGGGACGCCCTCGTCCGGGACGTCGGTACCGGCGAACAAATACGGGTGGTTGCAGCACTTGCGAAGCTGCATGAGCAACGACTGGAGCTTGCGTGAGTCTCCCGGGTTTTGTGTCGTGTCACCGCCCGTGTTCGTTTTGTCGTTAGTTTTGTCGTTAGTTTGGTCCCTCCCCCCC
>Ga0209830_10000103_pt1 | contig 98394 bp, 93 predicted proteins | sample ArcticOcean_MG_C_12_FD_187439 | JGI IMG/M metagenome (GOLD analysis project Ga0209830, IMG submission 187439) | Marine microbial communities from western Arctic Ocean - ArcticOcean_MG_CB8_130 (SPAdes) (version 2) | ecosystem: Environmental > Aquatic > Marine > Oceanic | place: Arctic Ocean...
AGGCTGGGGATCGGCGCCGAACTCGGCGAAGTCCTGTTTTCGTTTGTGGTTTTGGTTTTCGAATCGCGCCTGGGTACTCGCGGAAGGCTCTCCCCCCGCGGACGTGTCCGTCGCACCGGCATCCCCAAAGTTGATGTGTTTTACGTACAACGCCATGAGTCCCCCGCGTCGCATCTCGGGATCTCTCACAAACTGCTCAGCGAACTCCGACATGTTCACGACGGGTTCGTTTCCCCTCTTCGACGACGCTGAATGCAACGCGGTGACCTCCAACTGAAGCGTTTCGTTTTGCAGCTGCAAGCCTTGGTTTTGCGATTTCAACTTTTCGTTCTCGTCGCGTAAAGCGTCGTAATCAACCAAAACGTTCATTAAATACGCGTCGTCGTCAACCGCGAGGGTTTGTTTCGCCTGCCACGCGTAAACCGCAGATTCAAAAACCTTGGGGTAAGGCTTCGTCGCCGCGCCGCCGGTCTCCGATTCCACCACGGCGTCCCGCGCGCCTGTCAATCGCGCGCTCTTTATCAGCTCCACCGCCGCGAGCGTAGAGGCGGAAACAGGCGGGGGCTCCTCGCCTAGGTACGCCGCGTTGCGAATCTCCAAAGATCGGCGGTCCACCACCTCCTTCAAACTAGCGTTCACCTGGCGCTTGCGCCGGGCATTCGAGGCGTGGCACGCGCAAGCGCCGCCGACGCAGAGACAAATGCCGTTACACTTTATTTGTGCGAGAAAGGAGTATGACGCAAGAAAAAGGGACAGGGAAGGGTCAGTCATCGGTGCGAGTGGTTACGCAACACCAACTTCTATCGGTTTAGGGTACCGCCCAAACCTCGGAGGCTCCGCGAGCACGAGAGCACGCACCTTGGGGCATTTATTGTGCATGTCTGTATACCCCGCGTCCGCGAGTTTTCCACCGCAGTCGGACCCGTGAAATCGCGTCCCGCAACACACGCACTGCATCGCCAGCGCCAAGTTACCTCGCGACAGTTTGCCACCGCATTTGTGGCAAGCGCCTTTCGCACAAACCTCGCCAACCAAGAGCGGGGCGCATGGTTGGCAGGGGAGCGAGAGTGCCGTGGAGTTACCACTGTTGAGTCCCGTGGAGTTCCCGCTGTTGGACCCCATCCGAAAGGCGTCGCGAGGGCTAGCACCTGGGGGATGTCACCGGCTGTGGAGTCTCGCCGCCGACCTTTCGATGTGACAAAGATCCGGTTAGGGGCTCTCTGTGGTCGCCTGGTTCGGGACAAAGGCGTCGCGAGGGCTAGCACCTGGGGGTGTCACCGGCTGTGTCTAGTCATCGCCGCCGACCTTTCGAGTGACAAATAAAGTAACGACCCGCGAAGATCGGGGATTCTTGCGAGTTTTTTTCGTTTTTTGTCGAACACGGTCACGCGCACAGGCAAACAGTCTGCTTGTTAAGACCCGATTTTTTTATTTCGCCGGTCGGCAATCCCGAGGCCTTCGACGCTCCGCAAACACATGACGTCAGGCTGACACGCGCCGCTCGAGCAGAAATACGACACGTGGAAAAGCTGGCCAGAAAATTCCGCCCTTCTGGGCACTTTTTACAAAGAATCTCGCGTCTTCGGGTTGTCCGCTCGCGCTCCCAGGTCACTTGTCGAAGCGCATCACGGCCTTAGCGCAGACTCGCTCAGGCCACTCGCCACTATGCATGGCGTGTGCACCTGGACGATGGGCACGTCGTTTGGGGTCACGACATCGTCACCCCCGCGCGCTCGTGCGCGTGGGTGGACCACAAATCCTCTTCGGACGTCGCGCGTGTTTCCAGGCGTCACGAGCAACTCGGTTGAGACGCTGGTTGAGATTCCACCCACCGCGTTTCCCTCGAACCAAGCGTCGTCGATGCGACACTGCGTGTTTACCGAAAACGACGCGGGTGTCACGACGTACTGTTTCACGGAAAACCGCCCCGCGAACGCCGGTACGCCGGCGTTTGAGGCTGCCGGAATTTACGCGTACGTTGGTCGCGTCGCCGCGCAGGTCGAAACGCACGGCGAAACGCTCAACGAGCCGGAGTACGCAACCCCCAACCCGCCGGAACCCGTGACGACGACCCAGATCCCGGTGACCCTCCCGGAAGAAGCGCCTGAAGAGACGCCGCCCGCGAAACGCAACGTGGTTTCGAGCCCCGGCGCGGGCGTCGGCGGCGACGCGAGCGGCAAGAGCGGCGCCGCGGTGTTTGAACGCGGCGTGGGTATCGCGGCTTGGCAAGGTTTGGAGATTGGGCACAAAGTGGATGTCGTGCTGGAAGTCCCAGGAGGGTTTCGCAGTGTCGCCGCGGAGGTGCGTGTTGTGACCGTCCCAGCGGCACCGACGCCGGCGGCGCGCGAGAAAAAAATATGGTTCGCGCAGCCACTCATGTCCGCACCGCGCGCGGGGCGGCAGACAAGAAGCGGGGCTGCTATTTTTAGGGACGGGGCTGGTTTCGTGACTTTCAGAGACGCGGTGTTTGACATTGGTTTGGTGGCGCAGACGCCCTTCTCTGCCCCGGCGCTGGAAAGAAAAACAGTCGCGCTGAGGGATGCGCGCTGCGCGAGCACCGGCGGCGTGGCGTTTTCGGGCGCGGGGTTTGGCGCGGCGAGTTGGCGGCGACCGGCGGAACCGCGATTGGCGGACGCGCCGTCCAGCGCAGGCGATGCTGCTTTGAAACCGTCCACAGATTTCGCGACCATCGCGGTGTGGGTGGTGTGTGGTGTGCTTTTCGCGTTTAAGGTGCTGATCAACACGGCGTGATACGCGAACGGGGGGTGACGGGCTTCTTTCTGTAACACGTACTTCTAAAAAAGAAACAAACCATCGCTCACACAAAAACAAATCACTTCCCCGGAACTGTGAGCGTCGCTTGCAGAAGGATATGATCCGAGGGTTCTGTTTTCGACGGGAACGGTCCTTTCACGTCGTCCCGGTGCGGCAACTGCGCCACCTCCTTGACCGTCACCGTGGGCGAGACGAAGATGTAATCCAGCGTGTCGACGAACGGCTCGTCATCCTTGATTCGCGCGTGGTTCGTAAAGTCGGGTTCTGTGCCGAGCGCAACCTTGTACGCCGATCGCATCGGGTACCTCAACGCGGTGTCCCATGTTTCCCCTTCAGGCGCCACCGGTGCGGAGGCGTGCGTGCTGGGTATGTCCCCGGTGGTGATCAGGTCGTACCCGCCGTCCCCGGGCTTCAAGTTGAAGTCGCCCATCAGCACGTTTGGAAGGTCGCCGGCCATGCGCTGCGCGTACGCCGCGGCGAGCTGCGAGTGAATGGTCATCACCCCGGGGTTGCGGAACATGCACGGCATGTGATAGTTCGCCACCCCGAATTCCACGCCACTTGTTTTGCACTTCAAGGACGCGTACATGATCGTGTTGAATCGGTTACGTGCGAGTTGCCAGTCCGTTTGCGGCGGGCGCTTCCCCGTGATTTTCTCCATCCAGGTTGCGATGAACTTTTTCACGCCGCTCGGTTTGGGTTCGCGCGGCAACTTCTTCGTGTCGCTACACCGAGAGATGTCCACCTTCGTCACGTCGTACGTCCCGAGAGGCACGGCAAGGGCGATGCCCATGTACCCGTTGAACGGCTTGCCGTACAGCGAGCACACCAGGTGGTATCCGCGCTCGGCGAAAAACACGTGCAGCCGCCCCGCCCACTGCTGCGACACTTCTTGTAGCCCGATCACCGCCCCGGCGGCGATCTCCGCTTCGAGCTTGACGAGCAGCTTTTTGTACCTGTTGTCCGGGTCCAGATCCTCAGGCGCGCAGTGCGTGAAGTACGTCGGCTCGCACAGCGAGCTGGACAGCACGTTGTACGTCACCAAGCGCGCGTCGTGGGAAGACGCCATGGCGGTGGTGGCGGTGGCGAACGTCCGAGCGCGAAGCACGCGGTGGGTCGTGGGGAGCGTGGCGATCCCGCGGCCGAACAGCGACGCTCTTGACGCGACGAATGCGGCTGCAAACGCGGCGACGGGGGTCGATCGGGGTTCGGTGAACCCAAGCGGCGCGACGTGCCCGTGCTGGTGGACGGCGCGAGTGTGGGCACCCGGGGTGAACGCTCTCTTGGAAGAGACGAACGCGGACGACGAGCGAGGGGCGAACGCGGGGGCCTGGCGCTGAAGCAGTCGAAGGGCAACTGGCTGGACGACAACTGACATCCGAGTCTCGGGGACGTGGCGTGAGGCGCGCCGTCTCCAATGACGCGCCACCGTTCGGTCGGTAGGTTTGATTGGTCGGCGCCGTAGATTCAAATAACCGGGATTGTGACTGGAGCCATTATCAAGCGCACTTTAACCGGTCGTGGCGCACTCTTCAGTCGCGCCGTCGCACGTCCGGCGAGAGCACATCGCTCCCTTCGCCCCTGCCAATGAGCTTGCGACAGAGGCGCGCCGTGGTCCCTTCGCCGGTGTCTCCGGAGCCTCAAGAAATGGCTCGGCACATCTCGGACAAAACGCATTCGAGCAGAGATCCGTGGGCACAGCGGAACTCGGCCGCGACGGAGGCTTTCGGGGCGGCGGTGGTGAACGCCACGGTGGTTTTGCCCATGGTGCTTTGGGGAGTGGTGCTTCTCGCGGGCACGGCGTCGTACCGCGGTCCTGAGCTAGCAGCGCAGGCGAACCTTCCCCTGGCGTGGTACGACGCCGTGTTCGTGAGGTTCGGGCCTTTTTTTTTCCTCGCCCCGCTCGGCTTAAGAGCGTTTTCAGACGTCGCGGACGAGGCGTCGTCGCCCACACCGGCGAGGGCGCTCGTGGTGTACTTGATTTCTGGGGCGGTGCGTTTAGGGGTGTACCTAGTAGGTTGCGCGCTTGGGAGCCGCGCGATGTCGGACCACCTTTTCCTCGGCGCGAGCGTGGTCGCCGCGGCGCACGGCGAAGCCATCGCGTGCTCGGCGACGGCGACTCGCCTGGTTGCCACGGCGAGAGGTTCATCGCGAGGCGGGCGGTCCAAACTGCGAATAACGGTCGCGCTCGTGGCGGCCATCACAGGCACAGCAGTGGCCACGGCGACGACGCTTTTGCAGTGCGCGGATGCGTTTTACACGGCGGCGTATTTTCACGCGCCGAAAGAAACGCTCGTCGCGGGCGTAGCGGGCGTAGCGCTCGTCCCGATCGCGCTCATCGGCTCGATCCTGCCTGCGTCGCGGAGCTTGAGCCAGGCGTTGCTGGAGCTGTAGCTGAGACGTGCGTGGTGCGAGTAGTACGTATTGGCGCGATGGAAATTGGTAGTAGTAGTACGTGTTGTGACATAATAGATATCAAATGGTGCGTAGTGCGTTCCGTCGTGAGGTACGTCCCTCACGCGTACCGGTGGTTGAGATACGCGCCGGGCGGAAGCTTCGCGTCGCGCGCGTTGGCCGCGCGTCCAGCGGACAACGGGTGCCCCCACGTGGACGTGGGACGACCCCACGTGTCTATCAAAACGGGAGTCGCGCGTGACGTGACCGTCGCTGCGGCGCGTCTGCGCGGCGGCGTCGCCGTGGACGCCACCCGCGACTCCCTCATCGCGCGCGTCGCGCTGTGGCTACCTCTGTCGCGTACATACGGCGTCGCCGCGAGCGCCGCGAGCGCCGCCTTTGCGGGTGAAACCTTCTGGGCGACTGCCGAGACGCCGCTTGAGGAATCGGCGCGGCGTCTTCTTGTCCGATTCGCAGCCGCGCTCGCTTCACGCGCGGACGCGGCGACCGCGGCGAACGCCTCCGACGCAAGAGACACCCCGCACTCCGAATCAGAAACCTCGCTCCTCACAAACAACGAACGCGGCGGGCTCGGGTCGCGCTCCAGTTCGCGCCGCGCCTCGCGACGACTCGAGGTTTGCCGGCGCGCTGGCGCCGGCGCTTCGCGCCCGCCGCGCCCCGTGCCGCGCCCGCCGCGCCCGTTCACAAACATAACATCGCCCTCGTCCTCCGTTTCCATGCGCACCACGTCGTCATCCTCGGACGAGCTGCCGCGGTGCTCTCCGGGTCCCGCGAGCGCGTGCGCCGCGTGCCGCGCGTCGAGCGGGTGCGTCGCGACGCGCGTCAGGCCTTTTCGTCCGCTGCCGCGATTTGTCGACGTGAGCGAGCGCATTGTTTCGGGGTGCAGCGCAAAGGCGACGCGCGCGTCGCTGGTGTCCCTGCGGCGCGCCATTTTTGACTCCAAAGGGACGTCGCTCGCGGTGTCATTCTCGTCGTCGTCCGAGGTCATTTGCACCACCGTCACCCCGACCGGGCGCACGGGGGACTCGAAGCTAGCGTGCGGTTCGTCAAACAAGCTCCCGTGCGGCGTCGCGGTTGGCGACGGCGCGACGGGGCGGGCGTGTTGCACGCGCGCGACGCGCGCGGAGGGGAACCCACGCGTATCTCGTCTGCGCTGACTGCTGCTCGACACGCGCATGGATTCGCGCAGGGCATCCAGTTCCCCGCGAGCGGTAAGCGCCTCCGCGCGCGCCTGCGCCAGGGACTCCGCCGCTTCCATCTTCGCCTCTTCACCGGCTTCGAGCGCGGCGAACGCGGCGCCCGCCTCCGCGGCGAGCTCCGCGGTGCTCTCCCGCTCGCGCATCAGCTCGAGTTCCCGGATGGTTTCCGCGCGTTCACGTTGCAGCTCCGCGACACGGACCTCCACGTTCGCCTCGGCTTCCATCGCCTCCGCGGCGCTCGCCTCGGCTTCGGCCATCTTCGCCTCCGCGACCGCCGCCACGCGGCGCGCCTCGGCGAGCTCTTTGTCCTTGGCGTCCTCCACGCGAAGAATAGCGCGCGTCGCCGCTTCCTTGGCGTCTATCACCAGGGCTTCCGCTTCGTCTCTTCGCGCTTCCGCGTGCGCTGCGGCTCGACGCGCCTCGGTGAGTTTCTCTTCCCATTCCTTCTCCGCTTCAAGCGCGTCCCTCTCGCGTTCGGGCTCCGCCTCCACCACGCGCTTCAGCTCGCCGCGCGCCTCCGTGGCTAACCGTTTCGCTTCGAACACTTCGCCCTCCCATCGCTCTCTCGCCGCGCACTCCGCCTCAACGTGCGCCATTTCAGTCGCGGCGCGGATAGCGTCTTCCTGATTCTCCACGGCGATCTCTCGTGTGCGAATCTCGAGCAAATCGCGCTTCGCGGTCTCGCACTCGTGCTCCAGCGCGAGTACGCGACGCGCGGCGCGCTCAGCGCTCTCCTCAGCCTCGGTCACGGCGAGCTCGCTCTGCGCGAGCTTCATGGCCCACGCTTCGTTGTTCCTGGAAAGAGCCGCGTCAATCGCGGCGGGTGAGGTGGCAGACGCAGCAGCGGCGGCGGCGTGCTGTTGACGTTGGAGGAAAGCTTCGTTCGCCTCGCGAAGACGCGCGACGTCGCGGCGCGCTTCTTCAAGCGCGTCGTCGTTCGCCTGCGTCTCCACCGTGGCCGTCGCGACCGCCGATGCGGGCGCGGGGTTTTTATCCGAGGAAGCCTCCTCGTCGCTGTCCAAACCAAGCGCGTCGCCCCAGTCGTCGTTTGTGGCGGACAACTTCGTCTCAGCGTTCGCCGCAACAAGACGCGCTTCGAGCTCGGCAACCTTAGCGCGAAGCCGCGTCTCCGCCGCCGACGCGTCAGCGGCGGCGCCGTCGGTTTCCCCGGCGTCACCGTCAGTCCTGGCGGCATCAGCAAGTTTCGCTTCGAGCTCACGTCTCGCCGCGCGTTCCGCCGCGAGCGTGTCCGCCGCCTTGGCGGCATCCGCCGCGAGCTTCTCTCGCAAACGGCGAAGCTCCGCGCCGTACCTCGCGCCGGCGTCTGCGCCCTCGCCTTCTTCGAGCTCGCGCACGCGCTGTTGCAGCCAGACGTTGTGGCGCACCGCTTCTTCTTCACTCGCCGTCGCGGTCTCTGCAGCCTCTCGTGCCTCCTCTGCCTCCGCGGACGCGCGCGTTGCGATCGTATGCGCCGCGTCTCGCTCCGCCGACGCGCGTTCGCCGAGGTCTCGCCATTGCGTCGCCTCGGCGTCAGCCGCCGCGCGCTCAGACTCGGCGACCTCGCCCGCCTCGCGCGCCGCCGCGGCGTCTCTTGACTCAGCCTGCGCGCGGAAGCGCGCCTGCGCCGCTTCGAGCGAGAGGGCTTCCACCTCTGCGCTCGCGGCGGAGACCACGGCGGCGGCGGCGTCTTCAGCGCGTCGAAGCGCGTCGACGGCGTCGAGCGCGCGAGTCTCAGCCTCCGCCGTGGCGCGCGCCGCCTCTTCCAGTTCCTCTGTGGCTTCGTTCAGAAGCTCGCCTCTGAGCAGATCGAGCGTGCCGTCGTGCAGGCGTGCGCCAGAAAGCGCCTCAGCGCCCTCCAGCGTCCACACTCGCGCGCGAAGCGCCGCGGCTTCAGACTCCGCCTCGCTCCTGGACGCCTCGGCGGCGTCAAAGCGCGCGCGCGTCTTGTCCAGCGCGCTCTCCGCCGTTCGCAGCGCCAGGCGAAGCTCCGAGACACGCCTGTGAAGCGTCGCCTCGTCCGCGCTTGGTGCGAGCGAGGTGAGCAACGACGCGTTCGCGGAGAGCCCGGGGACCACCGCGCTGGAGACGCGTCGGCGGCGAAGCCAGCTGCTCGAGTCGTCGTCGTCGTGTTCGTCTTCTTCGCCGTCGCCGGTGGAGGCGAAGGACATGGAGACGCCGACTTCGACGTCGTCTCGAGGGGCACGCGTCGAGGCGTCGGCGGTGCGGTGCGCGATCGGAGACGGGGCGATTGATGTTGTCGTGTTGTCGTAGGACAGGCTGGAATCCACGCTGTTGTCGCCGGCAGCCGTCGCTTCGCTCAAAACAGAAAGAGGACTAAACACGTTGTTCGGGGACTCGCGCAGGACAGTTGGCTTGGACTTGGACATTGGCGTGCGTTCGGTACCCGTCGCGTCGACGGGCTCGATCGCGTCATCGGTCCGGTCGAGCGGCATCTGTGAAGATTAGTGTTCGGGGTCGAGATGGGTCAGCGGTGGGTCGATCGCGCGCCGGTGGCGCGCGGGATGAACACGATCGGATCGAGTCTTGGAGAATTTCGAGGGTGAGAAAAAGTGGCGGCAAAACGAAGTGGCCGATCCAGACGCGCCCGGGGGCAACGAACGCAGTTGACGTGATCTCACCTTCTCTGCGAAGCTCGGGGCATGTGTAAGATCCTTCGGGTCGATCCCGTGCACGCCGCCGATGCCAAACGCGAGTCGGTGGCCTGCGGTGTCCATCTCACGCGCGTACGCGCGCCTAGAAGCCACGACGTCCACGCCGGTTGAGGTGTGTGTTTGGCTTTCGGCCAACACGGACGCGAGTCCCATCGCAGAACAAAGCGCAGGCGAGCCAAGGTCTCACCCGTGCTGACGTTACCTTTACTCGCGTTCTCGCACCTGCGCCGAAAGCGGGGTGTGCCGCGCGGTGCGGGTATGCGCACCAACGCGCGTCGGCTTCGTTGTTTGGAAATCGCGCCAAAAACTCGTTGTTTGCTCGGCGCGCCAGCGCTTTCAAATTTTGCTGACACTGCGAATTTCAGCGGACGAGACGAACGGACAGAAGGCTCGAACTCGAAACGAGAGGCGCGCTTCGTCATTGTGTTTCGCCCGCGCGCACGTCCGCCGCGTCCCCCGCGCTTGCGCCATGGCGGACATCGTGACGCAGCTGCAAGATTCCGTGAACGAGATCAACGGTTTGTTTTACAACTGCGCTGGTGTGTTGCAGAGGGATGCGCGGCCGGCGAGTACCACGAACGGCGAGCTCGGGGATGGGTTGGGTGCGGGGGGTGTGGACGAGAAACAGATTGCGGAGTTCGCGAGCGCGGTGGTTTCGAGTTCGCGGAAAATAGACACCCTCGCGTCCGCGCTTCCCGAAATAGAGCTCGATTTGGAATCGCAGCTTGCTCGGATAAAAGCGCTGCAGCAACAGAACGACGCTGTGGAGTTGGAGTTGGTGGCGGAGTTGCGGGTTGCGGATGAAACGCTGCGACGCGCGACCGCCGCGTTTGAAGCCACCACGAACGAAACCCTGGTGTCCCTGGATGACCCGGGAGATGCCACGACCGCGTGAAGTCCGCTTGGGTCGGGTAAGGCGAACACGCATGGTGGGTATATGGTACCGACATAGTTATTAGGCACGGATAGGGTAACCCATGGTGAGACGCGAATACATAGATAGCTTTTTTCAATTCTCAAAAAGATAGGGTTGACGTCTCGCCCACGCCCGCGCCGTTGGGCCACAAGTCACGCCCCAGCCTATTTGAGCATAGCCGCGATTTCCTTCTCCACGGCCTTCTCGTCCATGCCTTCCAACGTGGTGCTCTTCTCCACCCCGAAATCTGTGACGCGCGGCGCGGGAACGACGGTGAGCGGGAAATATTTTATTTTCATTGAGAAACCGATCGATCGATCGATCGATCGGGAAGGACGTTGGGTTTGGTCGTGTCGAGGCGCACGGTGAGGAGTTGTTTAGTAGGGTAGGGTTAGGAAAAGTTTGAGCGCAGCAGTGACTAGTGGCCACACAGCAGCACGTGACTTACCGTACCGGGCCGTCATGCCACCCCGCACGCCGCTCGCTTCCCGGATCAAGATGGGCGTCGCGGGGCTCGCGGCTTTCATCTTCTGGTAGCTCTTGAGCAGGAAATTCCGCACCCCCTCGCTCCCCTTTGAGGTCTGGCACAGGTGGAACCGAATCTCCTGCACCGCTTTCAGGCCCGCGAACGCGGTCTTGGACATGGCGCGTCGAAGACGGCGCGGTGCGCGCGGAAACGGTGTCGCGACGCGGGCGTGATGCCTGCCTGAAAACACGTGACCCACGAGTTATACACCTCCAAAACACGTCCCATAACCTTACCTGTCATCGCCTTTGGCTTTCGCTGGAGCTTTGCTTCGCGAGTATTTCAGCGCTTCCGATTTGCCGCAGTCTGCGCTCTCGGCAGACACGTCCAGGCACGAAGCACGCCTCCCTTACGGACGCGTAGCCACCATGTCGAGCACCTCATGCACCCTTCGCACGCGCAAGTTCATGACTAACCGTCTCCTTGCCCGTCGCCAGTTCGTAAGTGCCGCGATCCCGAGAAGAGCGTCGCGCGAGCAGAGCGCTTCGCGAAACGTTTCCGCGACGCGACGTTGCCGGCGACCCGCGAGGGTCGCGCGTTCGTGGGCTAAACTAGCGTAACGCGGCTCAATACTGACCCAGAACCCCCCAACCACTGCCTGCCCGCCGCAGATCCTCGATGTGCTTCACCCCGGCCGCGCGAACGTGCCCAAGGTTCGTCTCCGCACGACGCAAATCGCGCGTCGCGTGTTAGGGTTTTGTTTTGTCAGCTCATTTCAGCGCGCGGGGGGGGTTCCATCCATCCGCGCGCCTGCGTCCGCTGACCTCGCCCCCGCGATTCCCCCTCGATAACCCACAGAAAGAGCTCCAGGACAAGCTCGCGAAGATGTACGACGTGTCGGACAACGCGTGCGTTTCCCTCTTCGGCTTCCGCACGCAGTTTGGTGGTGGCAAATCCACCGGGTTTGGGCTCATCTACGACACCGTGGATGCCATGAAGAAATTCGAGCCCAAGCACCGCGTGCGCCGGCAGCTCGAAATCGCCAAGGTCACGAAGTCGCGCAAGCAGATCAAGGAGAAGAAGAACAGGGTGAAGAAGCTGCGCGGCGGCGCGAAGCGCAAGGTTCTGTGATTTGGGGTTTTGTGCGGGGCGCGGCGCGGGTTATGGACAGCCGCCGCGGCGCGCGGCGCGCGCAACCGGTTGTGCTCGTGTAGTCGAGTAGCGGAAAGATGTAACGAGACGAGACGACGTGACAAACTCGACGAACAAACCCAACGGAAACGAGTGTCCGAAGAGCCCGTGTTTCTGCATCGCAGACCACTGAACGAGGAGAACCGATCTTCCGCGTGACGGGTCTCCATTTTCGGTCTCAAACGCGAAGCGAAGACGGCGGCGCGCCAATCAACCAACTACTTCGCGTCTCGATTACAAAACGCGGTTCCCTGTACGCTTCGTGTACGCTTCAAACTCTCGCCGCCTCTTGCCTCTTTAAACTCTCGCCGACTCTCGCCCTCGCGTTTAAAAAAGCACCCCCCCCAGTTCCTGCGCGCGCTCCTTTTCGAAGGTTTCGAAGTACTGGTAGATGATTGTCACGGCCAAAAGGATGCCGGTGCCGCTTCCTATTGCGCCCATGAAATCCGCAATCACGGTGAGCATCCCGATGCACATCCCCCCGAACGCGGCGGCGGTTGGGATGTATCGGTTCAGCTCCTTCGTAAGGGAGCTCTCCCGGTGACCCACCATGAACATGCCTTGCTGTTTCAGCTGCTTCGCCACGTCCCTGGCGCTTGACCCGCTGACTTCGATCCAGGTTTTCGAAAACAAAGCGCACGCGCTTAACATGAACGTCAGGTAGAACACCGCGTGAAGGGGGTTCGCGGCGATGTCGGACAGCGAGGTGGGTGGCGAGATGTAGTACGCCAGCCCCCCGACGGGGATGAACTGCCCTGACCCTTCCGCCTCCTGCCATCGCCCCAACAGCTGCACCAGGAAGTTCCCGCCGTACCGCTTGAAAAGAAGCTGGCTTATGAAGTACAGGTTCGAGACCAACGCGGATTGTAGAATAATAGGCATGTTGCTCGTGTAGAACAGCTTGATCGGGTAGCTTTGCTGCATCCCCCTTCCCCTTTTCGAGGAAATGGGTAAATCAACCCGGAAGCCTTGGAAGTAAATCACCACCAGGAAGATCAGGATGGTCGCGAGAAGGTTGGTGATGTTGGGCATGTTCGGGCGGTAAAACGCTTCCTTCAGCGCGCGCATCTTGTCGCTTACGATGGGTAAAACAGAGTGTCAGCCTTGTGTGGGAAAAAGGGCTTGTAGAAAGGGCTTGATGGCGCAGGTGACTTGTGGATAACACAGCAGGAGTCACAGGCAAAACAAGTCGTCGATAATTTGGGAAACGCAACACGTGACGTACGTTCGCGTGATGAGCAGGTGGAACGCCGCGATGACGGCGCCTTCAAACTCCGCGCCGCGGCCGGTGTTCACGGTGGTGGGCGAGAACGCTTTCCAGATGATGCTCTCGCACTGGTTCGTCGCGATGAAAAGAGAAATACCGGACCCTAGGCCGTAGCCTTTGGTGAGGAGCTCGTCAAGACAGATGACGATGATGCCGGCCTGAGATTGTACAAAAAAATGTCAGTCTCGTATGGGCAATCAGTCGGCGGAATGTGGTGATTGGGAAATACGCGCCATGAACAGCTGGAGGATGATCAAAATGGCGTTCCCGGCGCCGAGCTCGCGCACGTCGCCGTAGATTCCGGAAACGACGTACGCCACGGCTTCGCCGATCGTAATAAGCACGGCGAGGAGCTTCTGCGCGCCGTTGCTGTGGGTTTTTTTGTGGGGGGGGGGGTCAGTTTTGAGGCAAGGTTCGAAGCATTCGCATTCGACCAATCCTTAAAAATTCCCCCGCGAGGCCGCGGGTCGGTTTTGATCGGGGGGAATTGCGCGTCCCGCGCGCGCGCGTCGAACGCGGTCGGTCGTGGGCGATCGCGGACGGAACAATCAAACACTTGTGCGATCGTCACGTCCGAAACGCACACACACGATCGATCGCCCAAAAGGAGATTACAGGAAACGCACAGTAACGCGCGGTCTTCCTTCACCGCGTCATCCACCTCGATGATCTTCGACCCCGCGAGGAGCTGCATGACCAACCCGGAGGTGACGATGGGCGAGATCCCGAGCTCCATGCACGTCCCCCTGTTGCTGGCCATAATCACGCGTGCCCAGTAAAACGGATCCGCCCCACTCGCGGTGTTGATGCCGTACAAAGGAAGCTGCGAGCACACCAGGAACACGAACAACGCCACGGTGGTGTACAGCGCGCGTTCCCGGAAAGGTACTTTGTGGTTGGCCTGCTTTACTTCCGGCAGAAACGAAAGGAAAGGCCGCACCAGGTGCAGCACCCGGAATCCCGACGACATGACGAAAGTCGCGTGTACTACGGTGTTCCGATCGTGCGAGGCGACACACCGTGCGAAGGGCGCGCGCGAGAATGCGAACACCGGCGTGCCTCGCAATTCAAGCACGTTTCGGAATTGCCATCTGGAAAAGCCGCGGCTTCCCCAAAATTTCGAGGCGACAGGTCGATTCAACACCAAAATTTTCATCTCTACTCTACGGTGGTCTACGTCCGCTAACTACTCCCCTTCTATACCCTTTTCCGACTTTCTTCCGACTCTACCCTCCCCCCGTGGTCCACTCGAAGTCGTCCCCCTCCACGTCTATTCTGCACGCCCCCCTGAACTCGTTCCCTTCGTTCGCAATCGACCGCAACGTTTCTTCCCCAGCGCGCGCGCACCGCACCGCCGACAGCGTTTGTAGCGGCCCGGCTTTCACCAGTTCCCCAAGCGCGCACGCGGTGACCTTTGTGTTTCGCGATATCCTCAGGCGTTGGAGCTGACGACACCCGTTGGATAGTGCGCGTATCCCATCGTCACTCACCAGGGCGTGCATGCTCAGATCCAGCTCGAGAAGAGACGCGCACCTGGACACGACGACGCTTAACGTCGCGTCGTCCAGGCTCTCGCCGCCGGCCAGGAGCAGGGACTGCAGGTGTGGAGCGCAGGGTGCGTTTTCTGCAAACGCGGCGATACCACCGCGCGTCACGCCAGTGCCTCGTAAATCAAGACGCACCAGGCGTGGCGAACGCTGTGCGACTTTTTGCAGGATGTCGTCCCCGACCGACGCGTTTCGCGCGAAGCTCAGTTCCACAAGCGCTCCAAACGATTTGTCCGTGACGTGACTCGCGGAACAAACGTTTTGATACGTGCCGAACCTTCCCAAGCCTTCGTCGCCAACCGCACCAATCAGTTGCGTAAATATGCTCAGTGTTAGGCACGGCACGACGAAGTCCACGGGGGCGCCTAGGTTCAGCCTTCGGAGGTTCCCGCACCGGAGCACGGCGGCGGCGACTTCCGAAAAGTCGTCGCCGCTCCGCAAGACGCCGTTACTGACGTGCGTCGATGACAAGTTCAGCGCGGTTAGGGAATCTTTCGCACCACACAGTAGCGCGATGAGCGCCACCGGGGACCAACTCGAGCCGCTTATGTCCAGCTCGCGCAAGCGCGTGAAACGGTTTGCCGGTGCACCCTGCTCGACTCGCAAACTGTGCAGCGCGCGAAGGTGTCTGCAATCCGCCAAACTTAAACGCTCTATAGTCCCACCGCTCGCAGTGAGCAACGCGGTGACGCACTCGTCCGTGATGTTCGTGCGGTCGCAAAACACGCGTTTTAGCGATTTCATCCGACGCGCCAGGTGTGGCACCGCGTGCCTCGCGCGTCGGCCGAGGCTCCGCACGTCCAGCGTCCGCATGCGACCCTGCCGCTCCAAAGCCATCGCGTGAAAGTGCCGGTTAACGAGGCTGGCTCGAGCGATGTCTGCTATGCCATCGGGGCCTTTCGAGACGTACTCCAAAACAACAGCAAGAGCACCGTCGGGAATGTCCAGAAGCCCCATCACGGGCGAGCCCACTCACGCGCTGCCGTGGACTGGACGTTGGGGACCAGCCGAGAGCGAAGCAACAACGAAAGTGGCGAAGATATTTTCAGTGATTGTGAGATTGCGTCGCCGGCGGCGGTTCCAGTGGCTCTCCACACTTCGGAGGCGCGCATCGCCCACCTCTTTGCTTTGACCTGCCCCCCCGACTTCAGCGATCATGTCGCGGACGTCGTTCAAGTACGTCTACGTCCCTTGCGACAACTCGTTCCCGCTGGAGGAGCTTACCATGGCGATCCCGGAGGGCAAGGAGATGGAGTGCTTGCTGGACACGCTGAAGGATCACTTCCGGAGCGCGAGCGGTACGGTGGGAAGCGCCGCGGAGCAGAAGGCTATTTTCAAGCAGCAGCTTGAGAAACAGAGCGGCAAGATGATTGACGACAGCATGATGGACATCGCGAGCCGGATGCAAATGGTACAACCAGTGGCGCTGCTTCCCGGGGGCACTGCGACTGATTTCGAACACATCAACCTGTACGTCGACGATCGCGGGATAAGCAAAGGTTTACCGCGCAACGAGCGCGCGTGCGGGTTAGCCTCGGAGGTGGGCGCGCCTACCGATATCGTGGGCGATGCGTTCATCGCGCGCATTCTGGACGACGACGACCGCTTCGAAAGACACGACTTTACCCTCGCCGAGGTATCAAGCGCCGCGCCGTGGGTGAAGCGCGCGTTCGCGCTGAACATAAAGAAAAAACAAAACGCGGGGGACGTGCAGGAACAGTTACGCGCGATGGGCGCGGTGAACGCCAGTGCTGATGCCTTGAACTTGCAAGAACAACTTCCCGAACCGGACGACCCGGCTTTGTTAGGCGCGGTGGAGCACGGGATTGATCACGGATACCAGTGGACGCAGGAAGGCGAAGACGTGGTGGTCACCGCGAACGTGCCGGCGGAGACACGCAAAACAGACGTGAAGTGCGTCATTAAAAAGCAAAGCATGCACCTGGAAGTCACCACGCTTGCCGAGAGTAAACGCATCGTGGTGGACGGCGCTTTGACGCTGTGCCACGAAGTCACGATGGACGAGTGCACGTGGTCAATTTTGAAAAACAAAGACGACACGAAACGCGTGGAGGTTACGCTGACCAAGGGAAAGGACGCGCGATGGCCGTGTTTCACGCGAACCAAAAGCGCGCCGGAAACGAAATAGGTAAGCATCGCTTGAAATGTTTTACATCACTTCGAATGTTCTACATACAACATATTAGAAACCATACGCCGTACTACCGCCCCGCCGCACCTGTCTTGTTCCGTAATTCTGTTGCTCCCTTTCTATTCTTCCCACTTGCACTCCCCAACCACTTCGCGTCGCGCCACGGCAGGCGTGATGGGGAAGAAGAAATCGAACGAGAGGGGTAAGGGAGGTGTCGGACCCAGCACCGGTGGCGGTGCGGGTCTGAACGACCGCGAGTTTCAAGCCGTGGCGGATGCCGGCGCGGAGTTCGAGGAGGAGGAAGCGGCGGCGGCGGAGCTCGTCCCGGGTGGCGTCAAGACCACGAACGTTTCGCTGCAGGCGCGACTCACACTGCTCGCGACGCTGGGTGCTAACGGCGACATAGACGGGTTCGTCAAGGTGTTTGTTCCTCACGACCTGACCCAAGAAGACACCACGTATTTCGCAGGAGAGCTGAAGGAAGACGCGACGCGGTGGAAGCAGCTTGTTGAGGAACTTTCCCTCATCGCGAATGGGTCGCGGGTGACGAAAATCGTGGGGGACCAGGTTTCCAAAGCCGAGTTTCGGTACTTCATGCCCAACCAGGAACTTAGCATTCACCGGGAAGTGATGTTCACGTGCGAGAACGGGGACTGGAGAGCGGACGGGTGAGTGGGGAAAGAGGGGTTGCCGGGATAGCCTAGCCTTCGCCGACCATTGGCAACCTGTTAATTTTACCCACTTCGGCGCTTTCGGCGCTGCGACTGCTGCGACTGCGCACCTCCCGCTTTTCGCCTCCCAGGTTAGAAACGGACGGAACATGCAGACATGGGCCTCAACTTTACGATAATTTGCGACTCCAATGCTGTGAGCCACTGATGAAACGACTCCAAGCCTCTTGTTCTTTTTCCCGCCACGAAAGCCCGTTTTCTCCAAGCTTCGTCTGTCGAATGCCCCTGTCTCGGGGCGACGCGGGGCTCCGCCATTAGCCGGCACGCGCGTGAGGATGACCCGGGGAATCACGGAGCGTCTCGATGGGTTCCCTAGAGAGACACTCGTGGCACACGCGTCTACCTCCGCGACCTCGGATCTCCCCGCGCTGGACGACTGGGGCCAGCCGCTAAGCGCGACGCCGCAGCCTGGATCGCAAGAGGCGATCAGACGAAGCGCGGCGAACGCGGACTTAGCGCTGGACGAGGTGTGGGTGCAGCCGCAGCTTTACGTCACGACGCGGCAGTTTCGTGGCAACAAGAGCGTCATCGGGCGTTTACCCGACGCGGCGAAGAACGCGCTTTCCGTGGCGGGCATCTGCCACTACCTGTGCGTGTACCGGTCCGAACGCGGAGAGCTGTATCAGTTCGACTTCGGGCCGTTCGGCGGGGACGTGCATTCGCGGCTTTTAAGCGACACCAGCGGCGACGAAAAGGGAAAAGGGAATAAAGAAAACCCAAACGCGACTCCAGGGCACGTCCGCGAGCGCAGGCTAAACGCGGTTCCCCAGCCCGGGACCTATTTGGTCGGCCCGACGTCCATGACGCTTTCGGACGTCCGCGGGTTCAACGCGACAAGAGACACGATGTACCAGGTAAACAAAAACGACTGCAGGCACTACGTCAACGAGCTTTTCTCGGAAGGCACAGGGGTGCAATCCGTGTGTAGCAAATACGTCAGGGGCGAGGTGTTTGGCAACCGAATTCTGTCACCCGCGGCGCTGTACGCGGGGGAAGCGGCGAGCGCCGAGGCGAGAACCGCGGCGGACGCTGCGGAGAAGGAACGCGCGCGACGACGAAACGCCCGGGAACTCGCGGTGTTGCTTCCCATTCTCTGCGTGTCGGATATGGAGTTCGTTCCGGTGTGGGACCGGCTAGGCCGGGCCTCGAACGCGGCGCTGATTGTGGGGATAGGGGTACGGGCGGTACCGGCGGCAGCGGCGGCGCTCGCGGCGTCAAGGGCCGCCGTCGCGAGCGGCGCCGGCGTCGCGGCGGCACGCGGCGTCGGCGCCCGCGTCGGCGCCGGGCTCGCCACGTTCGGCATCGCGGCTGAATCCGCGGGCTGGCTCGTCCGGGCGGCCGCGGTGACGCAGCCGTTAGTGGCGCCGCTGACAAGAAGAGCAATCACGGCCGCGGCTGGGTTGGCAGGCGGAACGGGCGGGGACGTGCGTCGCGCGCTCGGTCGATTCGCGGCGCGCTCGCGAGACCAAGCGCGCGGCGTCGTTGACGGGTTCAAGGGCCGGTACGCGATTGAAAAATTCGCCTCACGAACGAAAACGAGCGCCCAACCCTCGACCCGAATCGGGCGGAACGCGGCACCCGCGACCGCCCTGGGGTGGGCCGGGAGCAAGGTCACCGCGTCGGCCACGGCGAGCGGGCGACGATGACAAGGACGAGAAAAACTACAAGAGCTGAACTTGTGTGATAAAAAACAAATCTTACCACCATATCATATGTCCGTGACATGCACGGTGTCTACTCTTACACATCACTACATCACTGGCTATTTCAGCGCGTGTAGTGTGACCCGTGATTCCCTAGTGCACTACATATTATTAATACATCATTTTCCCTTTCCGGCCTCCGCCTCGCGTTCCCGTTTTCCTATTTGCGCCCACTTCAGCGCGTTCAGCCCGGTTGGCGCGAATATAATGAAAAACGCCAACCCCACCGTGGGTTGAAACGGAAACTCGAGCGTTAGCGATCCCCACTTCAGCACGGCGCTAAGCGCGGTTGATACCAGGAACAACTTCACCACTAACTGTGTGTCGGAATCTTCCGACCACGCGCTCGCTAAATCTTCCCATCCCAAGAGTTTTTTCGTGCCTTGTTGGTCACCGCCGGTACGCGCCGCGGTTCCCGCTGTCGCCGCGCCCTCGACGCTCTCGACGCTCTTAATTATTTTCCCATCCTGCGCTCCGCCCAAAGACTTATTATCACTCTCCAAATCTGACTCAGGGAAAAAACCAGGGAACCCGTCGTCCCACGGCATGCGCACGTCCGCCCCCGCGTTTTTCGCCATGCGGTACGCCGCGACCGCGCACGCTGTGTTCCCCACCACGGTGAGGCCAGCTTGCGTGGCGACGACAACGCTCAGCACTGGGGCGTTGTAAAACAGGTGGAACGTACACGCCGCGATTCCCGAGGCGTGACAAGGCACCATTCCCCAGGTTAACCCTTTGTACGCCTTGTTCCCGACCGCGTCGCCGTACTCCCAAATCAAACCCATCGCCACGAGCCACTCGATGAGGGACGAGACGTGGATCACCCTGTGTTGAGAAAGAAACGTGTCAGGTCAGTCTTGTATATCGCGATGTATTGGACGATGTATGGACAACAGTCACCGTAATCGGTCTGAACAGTCAGGGCAGAGGTAACACGTCCCTTCGCAGGACGAGTATGGGCAATCAGGGAGGCCGGGATTTGAGAAACGCGAGACGGACGTACCACGTGGGTAAGGAAAGCGCGTTTGGCGGTTCGGGGTGGGTGGAAAATAAACCAGAAACTTCGGCCAGGAGGTTTGAGTGTACCGCGGGCGATGACGACAACGCTGACGTGTCTGTCATCGCCGCAACTGCGGCGTCTACGTGTCCGGCGGACGCGGCGATGAAACCTACCACGCCCGCGGTCGCCAGCGCGGACCACCCGAAAAGCTCGGCGCCCACGGAACTGCCGTTTAGCGTTTTTTGTTTGCCGCCGCCGCCGCCGCCGCCGCCGCCGCCACCCGCCCGCGCTTTCCTCAACCCTTCCCTCATACCCACCACGATACACAAGTTCGTGACCGTGAGTAACGACTCCGCGGGGCCGTGCAGCCAATCCACGTTGGCGAGTATGTCGCCGTATTGAACTTTGGCGAATATCGCGCACGGAATCGTGCCGAACACGAACACGAGGAGGAACTTGAACCCGAACAACGCTTTTCGGGGCATCTTCACCTCGGGCTTCGCGAGGTAGTACAGAAAGAAAAGGTACGGAAGAAGCGAAACCCCGAAAAGGTTACCCTCGATTTGCTCCCACTGCGTCGCAGAAACCCCGAACGGGTCGACCCAAGAGGCCACCGCGTCGGGAGGGATCGCGCGCGTCGTCGCCGAGACGTCGCCACGAAACGACGACGATTTCAGATTGATTGCTTTGTTTCGATTTCGGGAAAGCCCTGTTGTCGCGCGACGGTCGCGCGACTTCCGGTTCCGACCGCCCGACCCACTCCGCGCAACTCGAGCGGGCGTAGCCAGGGGAGTGAGACACCTCATCGCCATGGCCTCACGCGGTGTACGAGCGCGGAGGGAAGTCTGCCAGATTTTTCGTCTGGTCATCTGATGACATTAAAAAATCAATACTCGTAACGAACTCCCTTTTGGAATAAATTACCATCGGGACGCCGGGGCGGCGCCGTCGTCAGAGAGGCGGTGCGCTGGCGAGGCACCCCGGTCGTCGCGAGCGTCGCGGTGGGCGTTCTTCGCGGCGGCGGTCACAACGTTCACCGGCACGCGACCCGAGACCGCAAAGGCAGTGGGGAGGGCGTTCGTGTTAGAAACCCTGTTTTAATTTGGGCGTTGGTGGTGCGCGAAGGCGGCACGCTCGCGTGAACACGATGTCCAAGGCGAGTGCGAAGGACACCGCGCCGACTTGGGCGCACGCCCTGGCGGGCCAGGTCGCGGGGATGGTCGGTCTTTCCGTGGTGCACCCAATTGATACGGTGAAGATTCGCGTCCAGACCAACGGCGGGCACGCGATGTCCACCGCGTCGTCGTTGGTGCGCCGGGACGGTCCCTTGGCGCTGTACCGCGGAATAGGCGCGCCCATGGTGGCGTACGGGTTGATCAACGCGGTGGCGTTCAGCACGAACACAAGCGTGGTGCGGCTGTTACGGGAGGGGATAGACCCGAAGTGGTTGCCGCGCAACAGCCGAGGTCCGGGGGAGCCGAGCGGTAGCGGGCGAAGCGGCGCGGGCGACGGCGACGGCGGCGGCGGCGCGCAAACGCAAACGCCGTTGCTCACGAACCCGTGGCTCGTGGGCCTGGTAGGCGGCGCCGCCGCGGGCCTCACGAGCAGCTTCATCCGAGGACCCGCGGAACGAGTCAAAACCGTAACGCAAGTCGCGGAAAGCGCGTGCGGCACGGGGGGCGTTCCGGAGAAATACCGGGGGACGATACGCACGGCGCGGACGCTGATAAAAGAGCACGGCGTGTACCGCGGGTTGTTCACCGGGACGGGGGCGACTATTGCGCGGGAAGTGCCGCAGTGTGCGGTGTACTTCCTGACCTACGACACGATTCGACGCGCTTGTGAAAATTGGGCCGGCCCTAGTTATGAAACCTCGGGGATCGTGCTAGCCGGGGGAACCGCGGGGGTGGTGCAGTGGGTGGTGACGTACCCGCTCGACGTGGTGAAAAGTAAAATCCAGGCGTTTCCCCCAGGCACGTACAAAGGCATGCTGGATTGCGCGCGGCAAAGCGTGAAACAAGATGGGCCGCTTGTTTTCTTTCGGGGCATAGAAATGGCGCTGCTCCGGGCGTTTCCCCTGCACGCCAGCATATTTCTCACCTGCGAAACGATTCACCAGGCTTTGGCCACGTTGCGCGAGGACGGCGACGCGGAACAGCGGTGGAAAGAAACCGGGTCGATGTGACTATTTAAGGAAAAGTCTTGAGTCATCGTTCATAAATCCGGTCAGCCGGTGTACTAAACTGTCCTCGTGTCACGGCGCCTCGTGCCGAGACGGCATCGCGTTGATTTGCTTTCGGGCGGATTATTTATAGAAACGCTCGAATTCTCGGAACACGCAACAACAAATCAATCTACGACTCCCGTTTCCCTTGCAGCGACACACGCACCTGCGCGACACACGCCGTCACCCTTTCGCGATGGTCCACAATCGCCCAGAGCAGCAACCCCAGGCTCCCGGCGGCCCTCACCGCGAGCACAACGTTGCGCAAGAGGGTGAGGTCATCTGGGAATCTACCTTCACCTTCGCAGGTGATATGGCAGAATTCAACGAGGCGTTTTCCAGATCTGGACTTACCGAAGCTTTGGAGCGAGACGTCGCGCTCCGAAACACGTGCGACACGGAGCTGAACAAACGTGACATCTACGGCGACGGCGACCAGAGTTTCATACGTGACGAAGGAAAGCGAAATCAGCTCAGAAATGCTGTGCGCTCTTATCTTGATGTAAGCGAGAAAATCAAGGCGAAGGAGGTTTCGGGATTCTGGATGGCGTGTTTCACCGGTCAGTTCGAGCTCGTCGCGCAATTTATCCACGGATGGAAGGAATTGAACACATCAACGACTTACGAGCTCCTGGAACGCTGTGAGACACAAATGTGATTCACGCCGTTGATGGGAGCGGTAACCTTTGGTACTCAACAAATAACGGAAACCGCGGCGGAGGACTACTTGAAAACGGTGCGGTTGTTGATCCAGGCCGGCGCGAACGTCAACGCCAGGGACATCGTCGGGTGCTCCGTGTTGACACATTGCCTCAACGTAATGGGCTCGGCACCAAGGGCGATAAAACAAGCCGTTGCAAAAACAGCCCTAGAACTAGGATCACACGACCTGCCAGGGCGGGAACGAGCGGTACGTATTGCATTTCCCAAATCCCAACAGTGTTTGCCCATACAAGACTGACACTCTCTTTTATTTATCTCAGGACCCTAACCTGGAAAGCAGGTTCGGGGAAACCCCGCTCGCCGCCGCGGTGTTGTCCGGCAACGCGACGCACGTCACCGTTCTCATGGAACTCGGCGCGGACCCGGGAGGTAGATCGGCTTTGCAAATCGCGCACAACGACCAAACCTCGAAAGCCATATGCAAGTTACTCAGCTTACCGGTGTGGAAGGAAGGCCCGGTTGTGGGTAAGAAAGTCGTGTTCTTGGGAATCGAGGGCGCGTCGTCGTGTTTGAACGGGAAAATCGGGACGGTGATTAAGTTGGATCCTGAAAAGGCCAAATACGAAGTCAACGTGGATGCCGACGGAAGCGCGGCGCCGCGAACGGTGTTGATATCTCCACGCCGGTTGGAGCTAGCGCAAGTTTTAGTTGGAAACAAGGTAAAGCTGGTCGGTTTAGTGGGGCGACGCGATTTGAACGGTTGCGTCGGCGATTGCGTGCGGTTCCATGCGACGCGAGGCCGGTACGAAGTGCGACTCGCGCGAGACGGCGAAAAAGACGAAGAATCAATCTGCCTGAAACCGGCGAATATACGGCGTCTCGAGTCTGGTTCTCGCGCGGCGATGACGTGCTCCGGGTGCGGCAAAGCCCCCGGGAAAGACACAAAGCTCAAACACTGCAAGGGTTGTTACTGCGTTTCGTACTGCAGCAAGGCGTGCAGCACGACGGCTTGGAAGAAACACAAGTCTGAGTGTAAAGCCAGGGCGGCGAATCAAGTTCGCGTCGATATGGCGAAACTAGACAAAGAGTTGAAGGGAGGGAAGCTTATGGATATGACTGCTGACATGGCGGCGTTGATGACGAACGTACAAACCGGCAAAGTCACTTGTATTTCAAAGCGAAAAGCGTCGGATAGCAAAGTGTCGTTGAGTCAGTTTGTGGTGAAGGTTCAAATCTCCGGAGTGAACGACCCATTGCACGGCGCCATGATAAACGACGAGACCAAGCAAACTGTTTTCATGATTCCCCCGTCTATGACTGAGGAGTTCAGAAAACTACACCGAGCCGTGAAAACAATGGGCATTGGGTCGGCTAAAGGTATCAAGGCGTATTTTATCGCGCGATACTTGGATGGCGGGAAAATTGTCATGATCGATTTCGAGAACCCGGTAGATCCGCCGGCGTGGTGAGCGCTGAGCTGAATAAAGTATAGACTAGCTACAGTATCACAGCTGTATTTACACGTACAGTATGTAGCATGTAGCGCGAGGCGTGTGTTGTCCGAAAGTGTAAATTGCTTTAAAGAAATTTGCTTTAAAAAGCATTTGACCGCCTTCCCCCCCTATTCCTATTACTCGACCGTGTTTTTGTGATTTAATACTGTTCATCACGCCATCGGCGGCGGCGCGAACGTGGTGTTCCCCATGGCCGCGCTCGCCTCCTTTTCTTCCGTTTCCAGCGCCACGGTGTAGTACTCGAAGATGGATACCAGGATTTGTATCAGCTTAACGAACACGTACACGTTCGCCCACCATAACAGTTTATCGAACGGGTGTATCCGCGGCGTGTGGTGCAGAATGGAGGCCATGAACAACAAACCGACGGCCATGAACACCCCCATCAACGACGCGATGGCTTCGTGGAAATGCGCGAACCCGTGGTACTTTGAGTATACGCTAAACCGTTGCGTTGCGAAACAGAAATCGATGAACGAAGCGCCCGTCAGCGCGATGTACGTTTGCAGGAAGAAAAAATGCACCACCGATACTTTGCGGTACCCTTTGCTGCTGTCCTCAACTCGACCGCCGCTCGTCACAGGTCGCAAAGGCACCAAGCGGTTTATCGACGGAATGAAACCAAGGCCGTACTGTTCGCCTTTCCACATGTACAGCATCATGGAGCTCGCTATGAAGAAATTAATACTCCCGATGAGGTACGTCGTGTACACCCAGCCTTTGGACTCGGGGTCGAACCGCCCGGCGCACGCGGCGAGGAAGAACCAGCACCCCCCCGAGAGGTTGTTCCACGACAGCCAAAACACGACCGTTCGCATCTTTCCGTTTTCGTAACACTTCCGGACGTCCAAACACCCGTTGTGCGTGACTTCCTTCCACGCGCCTAAAACGAAAAAGACCGACCCAACCTCCGCTGCGCCCCACGCCATCTCTCTTTTCACCCAGACCGGCCAGTCGTCGAACACCGCCAGCGGTTCCGCGCAGCTTATGTTAAACACCGCCGCGCCTACTAGGTAGTAGAAATATCCCAAAAAACCATCCTTCTCCGGGGCCCACCGCCACAGCGTCGACCGTCCTCGCACGCCAACGTTTATGGCCTGGAACACGCCGAGATACGCCCCTAGGGTGAACAACACGGAGCCCAACAGAAAAGGATAGGTCACCAACGCCCGTGTTCGTGATGCGTACACGTAGTGCTTGTACCAGAACGCACAGCCTGAGACGAATAAAAGGGAACCCAGGATAAAGGAAACGCACACCCAGTACGAAACCGTGTGCCGCCAGCGCCACCGATCGTCGTCCAGCACCCAACTGTTTTCGCCCCCTAAATCGCCACTACCAGACAGCTCAAGCGCCACCATCCCTCCACCTATTGACCGCGTAGGGTTCGGGCCGATCAACGGGGCGTCATCCTTCTCGTTAAATCGCGTCTCGTCCTCCGGAGTTCGCGCTGGTTGTGACCTGTGAGAACCCGAAACCGAGGCCGATGAACCCGATTCATGCGTCCCGGTGCCGTCTTTCTGTTGGGGGCGAGACTCGGGGGGGGAGACCCGCGTGGGCGCCGCCGCCTCTGCGTCTCCCTCCAGCGCCACGTCGACCATTCCGGATACGCCCGCTGAGGATGCAATGCCGCCGGGGGACCCCCCCCGCGCGTCGCCTCGGGGTAGCGCCACAGGCACGCGCGAGTTCCAATGGAGCACACGAGGGGATAATAACGGGTTTTTCGAAAACGAGGCTCGGCCAAAAAATACACCCGATATCGTTTCACACCGATCGCCTCTCTCATCACGCGTTGATTGCGAGCCCCGCTATTTGCGACGAAATCAGCCCGAACCCGGGCAGGGTGAATCTCTGCACGGTTTCTATCCTCGCGAACCCCGCGTTTTCGATGCTGGCCAGCGTTTGGCGGTTCAAGTGACACCCGTCCGCGAGCTTTGCTTGCAAACCGTCTAGTGCTATTTGCTGCGCTCGCAACGAGCGCTCGTCACTCAACACGTGTTCGATGAACAAAAAACTCCCCCCCGGTTTCAGCACTCTGCGAATTTCGGCCAAGGCCTTCGCTGGGTCCAACACACTACAAAGCGTCAAAGTGCACACCACCGCGTCCGCGGAGTTCGAGGCCAGGGGAAGCGCCTCCGCCACGCCGTGCGCTATTCGAAGCGACGCGGCGATGGATTTCTTTTTGTTGGTACTGCTATTTCGCGCATCCGCAAACGAAGCCGCCGCGTATTTCTCCATAGAGTCGTTCGGGTCCACGCCTACGATGTCTAACAAAGGAAGCGGCGCTTGTTGCCGATTCACTTCCTGTTGTTTCACGTCGCACGGCGGTTTCGACCCTAAAGCGGCGGCGGGGAGTAAACAGTCGTCGTACGTTTCCGCGGATCCAAAATACTGGTGGGCGTTTGGAAACGTTCCCATGCCAACCTCCACGATCGTCGCTTCGATACTGTCAGAACCACCCCTTGGCAGCCGTTGCAGCATCAAGTTGAACAAAAAATGCTTCCTCTCCGCGATCGCGATCTCGTACCCGGTCATCCCGACGCTCATGCCCTCGGCGAACGCGGCGTCCGTTCGCGCGTCGCGCGCCACGTCGAACGCCAAACTTTGCGCCGGGTCGGCTCGGACTAAATCAGCCATCGCGTAGGCGCACCCACCGCAGCCGCACAATTTGCCCACCGCAGAAACGATGGATAGGGACGTGCCCGCGAGCACGGCGCGCCGGTTGAGGTCAGGGACGAAGGTGTTGGGTTGGATTAATTTGCGCGTTTCTCTCTTCGGTTCGGGTCCTGATGACTCGTCTTGATTAAAAAAACCAACGCCGGGGTGTTTTGACGACGCGACGACGACGCGGACGCGCGAGGCGTTGGTACGCCACCGACGCGGACGAGAGGTAGGTTTACCCCCCGAAGCTTGCCGATGCGCGGGGACGCCCAAAACGGGCAAAACAAAGGCGGACTCCGCGACGAGGACCCACATCTACGCGCTGATGCCACTGAGGCTGGCTGGGGCGGTGTGTTCTTGGTTTTTTTATTTTTTGGCGCCGAGAGGTTTTGGCCAAGCGCAAGTGTGGTCGGAGGGTTGGTGGTTGAACAGTCTCCAAAAATGACTTATTGCTAAGCTTGGTTTTACACACGCTAAAGCCTACACGTACACTACACACAACTAGAAAAATGGTGACGTCGACGCGCGACGGTTCGCGGGCGAAAAAGTGCTTTCAGACTCGTTCTCCACCCACGAAACTGCCACGTCGTTCAACAGTCGACGCGTTTCTCTGCTTAGAGAAGCGGGACGTGCTTGATCGCTTCGAAGCCTAACAAGCAAGCCATGCCGATCATCGCGGCGCGGCCGTTGAGGAGCTCCTTCTCCTTGGTGAAGGGCCCGATGGTGTCGGAGATGGTGTTGGTGGTGAAGGTCTTGAGGGTCGCGGCGACGAACAAAGCGGTGGTCAGAAGCACGGCGGTGGGAGCTTCGGAGAACTGCTGCATCACGGTTTCGCCGGTGGAGATCTCGGCACCGGCGGCGGCGACGAAGGCGAGCATGGCGAGGCGGCCGTTCATGAGCTCGGGGCCGGACGCGATGAAGTTGGAGCCTTCGGGCGCGGAGAAGGCGAACGCCTGCTGCAGGGTGAAGGAGGTGGGCTTGACGTAGACGGGCTTGGCGGGGATTTCTGTGGTGGCTTCAACGACGACGGGCTCTTCAGCCGCGCGGACGACGGTGGAGCGGCGCGCGGAGCGGGCAGCCTTGGGGGCGGCGACGCGGGCGGCGAGGGCGGAGGTGACGGTGAGGGCGGACATGATGCTGTTGTGGAGGACGTGCGTGAGGTTGTGACGATGAGGAGTGTCGATTTGGACTGAAAAAATCGAAGAAGTGCGAAAAAGTGCATAGGTGACGTCGATGTTTTTTTTCTGAAGGTTTCGTCGATCGAGCAACGAGTGTGGATAAACAACAAACGAGTTGCTCGATAAAAAAAGCAAACAACAGAGTGACGCGGCCCTCTTCTGAAGATTGATTCTGACAGGTGGACAGGTGCAGGCGCGCTGTTTCTCTCGGCGCCAAAGCCGCACTTTTTTCAGTTTTTTCGACTTTTCTACTCCGAATGACACCACCACACCGTCACAACCTCACGCACGTCCTCCACAACAGCACCATGTCCGCCTTCACCGTCACCTCCGCCCTCGCCGCCCGCGTCGCCGCCCCCAAGGCTGCCCGCTCCGCGCGCCGCTCCACCGTCGTCCGCGCGGCTGAAGAGCCCGTCGTCGTTGATGCCACCACAGAAATCCCCGCCAAGCCCGTCTACGTCAAGCCCACCTCCTTCACCCTGCAGCAGGCGTTCGCCTTCTCCGCGCCCGAAGGCTCCAACTTCATCGCGTCCGGCCCCGAGCTCATGAACGGCCGCCTCGCCATGCTCGCCTTCGTCGCCGCCGCCGGTGCCGAGATCTCCACCGGCGAAACCGTGATGCAGCAGTTCTCCGAAGCTCCCACCGCCGTGCTTCTGACCACCGCTTTGTTCGTCGCCGCGACCCTCAAGACCTTCACCACCAACACCATCTCCGACACCATCGGGCCCTTCACCAAGGAGAAGGAGCTCCTCAACGGTCGCGCCGCGATGATCGGCATGGCGATCCTGCTGGGCTACGAAGCCGTGAAGCACGTCGCGCTTCTCTAAGCAAGAGAACGCGTCGATTGTTGAACGACGTGGCAGTTTCGTGGGTGGAGAACGAGTCTGAAAGCACTTTTTCGCCCGCGAACCGTCGCGTCTACGTCACCATTTTCAAGCTCTATGTGTACCTGTGTAGCGTGTGTAACCAAGCCTAGCAATAAATCATTTTGGAGACTGGTTCGCGCACTGCTAAAACCACCGACCCTGCGATCGACACTTGGCAGTTTGGGCGCCTCGCGCGAAGCCACGTCGACGTTCTGCGCGCCGAAGTCCTTTGGTCTGTCATCTTCATTTCTTTGGCTGTTCACTTCCAAGCGCACACGCCACTTACCATGTCCGCCTTCACCGTCACCGCCTCCCTCGCCTCCCGCGTCGCCTCTGCCGCGTCGACCACCGCGCCGCGCCGCGCCGTCGTCGTGAAGGCTGGCGGGTTCACCCCCGACAAGACCGTCGGCACCGAGCCCGTGGTTTTCTTCACGGACAAGAACGGCGATGCGAAGCGCGGTACTGAAGCCGAGTACGTCGCCGCGCGTGACTCGCAGGAGACGTACCGGGCCTCCACCGTGACCGGCGTGCTTCCTGGGTGGGCCGCTGGCGCCATCGCGGATTCCACCATCAACTACACAATCCAGCAAGCGTTCGCGTTCAAGGCCCCGGAAGGGCACGTGCGCGGCACCGTGAGCGGCCCCGAGCTGATGAACGGGAGACTCGCCATGGTGGCGTTCGTGTCCGCCGCGGGCGCGGAGCTGTCGTCCGCCGAGACGGTGTCGCAGCAGTTCGCGGACGCACCAGTCGCCGTGCTGTTCACCATCAGCAGCATCATCTTCGGCTCGCTGATTTCGTACCAAGCCAACACGGAACCCACCGCGGTGGGGCCGTTCACCGCGGAGAAGGAGGTCCTGAACGGCCGATGCGCCATGGTCGGGATGGGGTCCCTGCTCGCCTTCGAAACCCTCAAGCACGTCGCGCTCCTGTAAGCAAACACCTAAACACAAACATCGAGCGCAATAAAAATATATAGGCACAAAAAGAACGGTGTAACATCAGACTAATATTCTTTCACAACTCATTCGTTCGCTTCGTGTAAATCCTTTTCGAAAACAAAACCGGGAGTTCTTCGCGTCGCCGGCGTGGGCGTGACCGCGGCGAACGAGTTGTTCGTGGTGTTCAGCGAAGGTAACGACGTAAGTTCGATTTGCTGCCGTAGCCCGGAGATTTGCATTTCGTACGCGGATTTCTGGCGTTTCATGCGCGCGTAACACTTCTTAGCCACGGTTTTGTAGTACGCCGCTTTAGTGGGGTCAACCGGGTTTGGCGAAACAACCGACGAGACGTCTTTGGCGTAAATTTCAGTCGCCGCGCCCTTGCGCGCGGATGGCAAATCGCTCGCCAAACGGTCAATCTCAGCTTTCATGCGTTGCGCGCGTTCCCGGTGACTCGCAATCTCGCGTTGCGCCGTAGCCACGTCAGCGCGGAGTTTCGAGGTGTACGCCCTTAGCGTCTCGGCGACGCGGAGGGCGGAGCCGCAGTCGCCCGTCGCGAGAAGCGGCGACCCGGGAACCGCCGTCGCGGCCATCGCGGCGAGCGCCGCCGCCGCGGCGGACTCGGCGCCTGGCGAGGAAAGCGCGGCGGCTGCGTTTCTTTCAACTCGAAACGTGAGCGGCGGCGGTTTCGGGCACGTCGCTGCTGCTTCAGCAGCCTCGGCGGCTTCTTGTTTCGCGAAACGCGCGGCGAGCGCTTCGGCCCGCCTTCGCGCTTCGTGCGCCGCGGCGGCAGCCGCCGCTTCGCGCATAGCCTCGAACCGCGCCTCGGAAGCTTCGTTGCGCGCCTCAGCGGCGGCGCACTCCGCAGCCGCGCGCGCGGCACAAGACTCCGCAGCCGCGTGATCAAGCGCGCGTTGCCCCGCTCGGAGTGCTTTCACGACAGCCTTGGCCTCCAAAGCGTCGTCTTCCCTGGCGCGCGCCGCGGTCTCCGCGCAGGCTTTGGCGAACGTCGCCAGCTCGAGATTGGCGGACGCCTCCGCCGCGAAGCGCGTCTTCTCGTCCATCTTATTTGAGATCTCTTTCGCGTGCGCCTCCGCGGCCTCCGCGCGCGCACAAGAGGCCTCCGCCTCGGCGCGCGCGACACTTAAATCCGCGGCAAACCGCTTCGTCTCCAAACGCGCCTCGGTGAGTCTTTGTTCCAGGAGTTCGTTCGCGGCGCGCACCTCCTCCGCCGCGGAGACCTCCTCGGCGGCGGCGCGCGTCGCATCCGGAGCGTGCGTGCCAGGTGGAGTCATGTTCAGTATGCGACCCATACCTTGACGTAACCCACCGCGGCCCTCAACGGGCGGCGTCAACGCCATGGTTTCATCCGGGTCTATGAACCCGTCCACCAAGCTGTCATCCTCCGCCGCGAACGCGCCGAAGGTCTTGATTGAGGAAAACGGCGAACCGCTGGGCAACGCGCGCGGCGGGGGACCGCCGTGCCTCGGCGACGGCGACACCCTCGCGTCCTCCTCCATCTCCAAAATCTGCCAGCGCAGTTTAGACACCTCGTCCCTTAGAACCGCGAGGTCCGCCCGGCGCGCCTCCGCCACGGTAAGCGCGTTCCGGGACTCGAGCTCGAAGCGCGCGGCGGACGCCTTGGCGCGCGCGGTTTCCTCTCGCGCGCGCGCGGCGTCCAGCTCTGCGGTCTGCACGGCGGACACCAAAGTCTCGCGAGCCGCGACTGCCGCGCGATCGTCAGGGGACGTGCATGATCCATCCATCGAGTTTTGCGATGACGTCGGGGTACCCGCGGCGACTGACGCGTTGGACCTCGCCTCCGCCGCCGCGGCGATTGACGCCGATTTCGCACCCGCGCACATCTCCATCGCCTCACTCAGCGCCACCTCTAGCTGTTTCACCGTGACTTCAAGCGCGGCGGTGGCGTGTTCGTATCCCAGGACGCGTTCATCTAGCGTACGACGAGCCGTGAGCTCCTGGTGCAGCCTTCGAAGGCCGGCGCGGTGCTTCACGGCGAGGTCGTAGTTCTCCGCGCGCAGGTGTGGGGCGTCCGCGCTTGATTTCTCCGCCGCTTCGGCTCTTTCGGAAAGCGTGGCTACACGCATTTCCAGGGTTTCCGTTTCCGTCGCGTGGCGCTCCAATTCAGCGATGAGCTCCAAATTCTCGGCCACGATCTGTTCCGTGGTTCTGTTTTGGGGCGTCGACGCTTTGACTTCCGCGAGCGCGCGTTCCGCGTTTGTCGCGCGCGCGTTCACTTCCTCCATCCATTTCGACACCGCCGCCGTTTGCTGCGCCTTCCACTCCTTCGCCGCGCGCTTCGCCATCTCCAAATTTTGCTCAGCTTCGTGCGCGCGAGCCGTGGCCTTTTCGAGTTCGCTGGATAGGTGTTTCGTCGTTGTCTCTGTTGTCGCCGAAACGTTTTCCTCCGCCTCGTTAAGCGCCTGGTGCGCCTGTTCCAGCAAAAGCGAAACCCGCGCTTCTTCGGATTGCGAGCGTTCCAACTCAACACCTAGTCGTTCTTGTTCCGCGATACTTTGCGTAACCTCATCGCGCGCCAAGACAAGCTCGTTTTTGAGAACCGCAAGCGATGCAACCGCAGTGGCGGCCTCTTCTCGCGCCACCCCTTCGTTTTTCTTCGCCAAATGCAACGCCTCCGAGATTTCGAGATTTCCCGTGAGCCACTCCGCGTCGTTCATACCGAGCGTGTCCGCCGCCTCGTCAAGCGCGGCGTCGTCGATTGAGTCTCTTTTGCGCGCGATGGGAGACGGAGACGGCGAGGGCGGAGACCCGACCCTCGCCTCCGCTACGTCCGCGCGCGCATTCGCCGTATCGAGCTGCGCGCGCAGGTCAAACAAAAGCGCCGCGGTGGAGTCCGCCGCGTCGCCTTCCTTCGCGGCGGCGTCGGCGGCGGCGAGCGCCGCGGCGAGCGCCGCGGCGAGCCCCTCCCTGGTCGCCGATACCTGGGCCACCAGGGACGCGATTGGTGAGGAGTCCTTCTTCCATTCGTTTCCTTCCGGTTTCACGTGCGTCAGAATCGGCGCCAGGTTTTCCGGGGTGCCTATCATCACCAAGGGCGACTGCGACACCACCGCGTTTGGCGCCGGGGTGTTTATTTGAAACGAAAGAGACGCACGTTTTTCCAAAGCGCGCGCCTCAATCTCTGTTTCCCGCAAACGTTGCATCGCCCCTGAGAGCTCGATGGATAGCCGCGTGTGCTTCGCTTCTAAACTTGCGGACTGCGTTTGTCGTCGCGTCGCGATATCCTGCGCCGTCTGCGCCGCCGCCGTGGCCGCCGCGAGCTCGGCGCCAAGTCGCGTTATTTCGCGTGAGGATTGTGCGGCGTGGTACTGCGACTCCACGCGGTCCTCGTTTTCTTTCGACGCGGCTGCAGAGATGTACCTTCGAAGGGACACAACGACCTGCTCCGCAGCCTCAGCGCGCGCCGTGGCGACCTGAAACGCGGTGGCCTCGCAGTGAGGCGGCGGCGTCGAGATGACGTCGAGCGGGAGTTGTTTTTTTTCACGCGGCGAAACAGACTGCGTTTTCAAAGAAGGCGGGGGCGTCAACGCCAAACGTCGCGACGGCGCCGCCGCTTCCAGCGCCTCCACGAGAAGGTCACGCTGCATGGAGGCTAAGCTCGCGGCCTGCGAGGCTTCATCCGCGGCTTCCCTCGCTTCTCGCCGGCGGTCTTCGGCTGAAACCGCACCACCAACGTTGTGTCCGTGCGCTTTCATGCGACGCAGCGCTTTGTGTAGCGTTCGGCCGGGCGTGCTCGTCCCGGGTGGCGTGGACCCACCCGACCCACCGGATGAATCCGGAGACACCGGAAATGCACTGGCGTCCAGAAGCATCACCGTGCGCTGTGACGCCACAGCGACGCGGTCTACGGCTTCGGAAAGCTGCGCCGCGGCGCGAACCGCGTTTGTGACGTCGAAGGAGGGCGCGGGACGCGGCGACAAAGACGAAGTCCTTTGGCGACCATCAGCGGAAGGCGTTGTTGGACGCGTGCGCATGAGTTGCTCGAGGCGTCCGATTAGTGTGCGGCGCTCGCGTTCCAAGCGCACGTTCGTCGCGACCAAAGAGGACGCCTCGTCCACCAAAGCCGGGTGGTCCAGGGTGGCCATCGCCTCGCGCGCCGCCGCCTCAGCGGCGTCGCGCGAGGGCGTCGCCGCCGCGCGTACCCCGGTACCGCCGTTCGAAGCAGCTAGCGGTGTAATCTCGTGGATATCCACGTCAGTCACCGAGTGTACCACCTCGTTCGCACCAGCGCGGAGCGTGTCCGACCCTAAGGAGTCGCTCCCGGAGTCGCTCACGGATGGCCACCCGTCGCTCCCCGTGTCAAACGACGCGGCGCCCGCGCCAAAGTCAAAGCTCGCGTCGTCGCGTCGCGCCGGCGCGCGAAGGTCATCATGTTCTTTGTCATTAATATCGCCCAGCACCGTACGTACGTCGAAATCCAATACCTTTGGACTGGCGAACAGCGCCGCCGCGGGGGTCGCACTGACGCCGGAGTCGGCGATGCTAACGTCGGCGTCGGGACCGGCCATCGGCGTGGAAACCAGCGCGCTCGGCGTGGGAACCTCAACTCCATTCGCCCTGAGAACCTCCGCGAGTGTTCTGGCTTCCTGTTCCGCGGCTTCCGCGCGTGCTTGCTGCGCTTTCACATTCCGAGCCAACCCGTCGACCCGAGAGACGTACTCGTGGCTCATCTCTTTCAGGCGTTGCGACGCGGCGAGGCCTTGGTCGATCTCGGCGTTTTTCAAGTTCTCGATGTGGTCGCGCAACACCTCGTTCTCGTGCCTGGCTTTGATCGCGGAACGAAGTTGCCGGTGCACGTCCTCGTCCGTGGGCTCGCGAGACAGGGTGTCCACGATGTACGTGACGTGCTGTGATACCAGCGAATCGCTTAAACCAGTTGACCCGCCGTTCGTCAGGTTCCACCCCGGGCTCGCGGGAGGAGCGGCGTCTCGAGATTGGGGCACACCAGGAGAGCCGAGCGCTCCTGGTGCGATGTTGGACGACTTGGAAATAGTGCCGAGGGGAGTTCGAGGCGCACCACCACCGGCCGCCGTCTTGCGTCGAGACATCGGTGTCCGCGCACCAGGCGCATCACCCAGGTTAGACCCGGTCGTGGGGGTCCTCGTGCCACTCGCCATCTCGCGCGGTGGCGTTTTTCTCGGAAGCGTCTCACGCGCTGGCGAAGGCGCCAAAGGTGACGCCGACCGTGGCGAACCGCCTGGTACGGCGGTCCCGCCAGCGCGAGACGAACCTCGACGAGCCTCGCGCATCCTTGCGTCGAGACACGGCGCGGGTGTCTGTGGTCGGAAGCACACGCCAGATGTGATTGAAATCGTTGTTTTTCGCACCTCGCCAACGGGCAACGGCTTTCGGACGTTTTCTGCCGTTTCTTTCGTCACATTTTCGTGGTCTCGAGAAAACTCGAGACTCGCGCTTTTCAAGTCGAGTTGTTGTCGTTGTCGCGTCTCGCCGTCCTCACTTCTCTCCTCGCCCTCAAGATGTTCGCGCTCCCCACGCGCGCGCGCGCGTCCTCCGTGACCCACACCGTGCTGGTGCTTTGTTTCGTCACCCTGGCGAACGCGGCGGAGACGCGGTACTCGACAACACTCGCTTCTTCCAGCAGGAACTCCGCCTCTCGAACAAACGTCGTGGCGACGAGGTCCCCCGACGTCGACGACCAACCCTTCGCGCGCGTTGACCTGACCACAGGGGCGCGCGTGACGCAGACTCCGTCTCCAAAACTCGGCCTCGCACCTTGCGGCGGCGACGACCCTGGGTGTTTCGTGATGCACACGCCCTTCCCCTCGAACGTCGGGCCTACGCGTAGTTGCGCGGCCGACGCCGCGCCAACCGTGACGCTCGCCGGCGCAAACGTGGTCGTGACGTCTCACGCATTCGACGGCGAAAAACTCACGTTTCAGGTCGACATACGAGCTGCGTTGCTCGCCGCGAACGTCACAGCTGGCGACACACCGGTGTCTCTTCAAGCGCGCGCGCAGCTCGTGTGCCCGAAAGACACACTGGACGCCGGTAAAGCCGGCGCGACGCAAACGTCACGCGCCGGGCCATGGATATTCCCGTTCAACTTTTTCCTTCTGGAGGAAATCGCGCTTCTCGCGGACTCAATCGAGGGTTTGGTGGAGGCTGTTGATGAGTTGGAAATCACCATGACCGGCGATGACGGGAGCGAGAAGTTTTTGTACGCAGGGTTCGAAGACACGCCGTTCCAACTGGAGCCGGCGCGGGACGAGGGCGACGGCGAAAATACGGTTGACGGATTTTTCGGAAGCTTCACAAACTCCCTCACCAACGCGTTTCAGTCAGCACAAGACACCGCCCAGGGCTTAACCCTGGACCTTCCCCAGCTCGGGGATATCTCGGCGTAGTGCCACGGAACAGGGGTGGATGCCAACTGCATTTGTAAATATCAGAAAATACTTTGTATCGTACATTCTATTCTCGAATACCCACGGCGAGGGTCACGCGAATATCCTCTTGACTTCCTTCGAGAAACTGGTGTCCACGGTGTTCATCCTGGTTTTCGTTGTGCCGTCATCGTTGGCGAACCACGTTTTGATCGGGCTCACGGTGTCCTTGATCGAGTCACCGAGGGGGGTGAGCCAAACGTGCATCACCCGGCGCGTATCCGCCATCGTGCTGATGCCCGCCAACTTCGCGCCGCCTGGACGCGTTTTAAGAAAAGTGTCAGTCTTGTCGCATGGGAAACAGTCGGCGGGATTTGGGAAATACCGGTACAAGACTTACCCACCACGAGCGCGGCGCTTCCCCACACCGCGAGCGTGCTTCCCCAGGCCATGGCTCTTCCCGGTGTGGGGTCGGGCAGCAGTTTCAGTCTTTTGCCCCCAATAGTAACTACCGTGTTATCCACCATGTGTCGCGCCGCTCTGCTCTCCACGCCGTCCAGATGCGCGGGCGCGTGCTGCATAAGCTCGGACGCTTTGTGCACGGAAAAGATTGTGGTACCAGGTTCCAACCCGCTCGCCGTGGTACCCGCGGTCCACTTATTTTTGCCCATGCTCACGCGTGAGCCCATGGTCAGGGAACCGACCAGGTATGGGTCACCAGTACACACGCCTTTGATCACGTGCCTGGTCATGAACGACCGGTCGAGCTGGCGCAAAACGTGCGTTTCGGCTTGCGGAACGGACAGGCGCACGGAATGCGCGAGCACCTGCGGAAGCGCGCTGGCGGAGACCTGTTTCGCCACGAACACGGGAAGCGAGTCGTACCTCCCTGAAAGCTTCAGTTTCCGAATGTACGCGGCGATGTGCTTTTCCTGCTCGAGCTTGAAAAAGCGGTCCTCCTGCGCTTTACGCATCGCTTGGATGGACGCGGACATGATGCTGACTGGTTGGAGATTGTAAAATGATGGGTTATTTCTCGCAAGGGAGAAGAGGAAACGCACACGCGCGGTGAGAGGCGACGATTGTCAGGAGTGACACTCGTGGCGTATGCACGTAGGGGCGTGGCAGCGAAGGCCGCCGAGGGAAAGGTGGAAGGTGCGGAAAGTGACCTGCCGGGAGCCGGTGAGACGCTTACGAGACGCGTTTCCGGGGGTGACACTTTTAGTCGCGAAAATCGTCCGACTCGGATTCGACACGAAAATGGAAGGACGAAAAATCCTCGGCCCAAATCTTGGAAGAGGCGTTCGAGCCTACGACTCCCTCAGTGCACCAAACTTCCCTACTGTCCTGCGCGCGACGTGTTCGGCTCGCGGGTGGGACATCGCACCCGGGGCCGGTGGCCGTGAGGAACACCATGCACGGCGTGCCTCCCTCTGGCGCGTCATCCTTCGCCGCAGGCCGCGGCTTTGAATCGCATGGCACGCGTCCCAGCCAGGCGCTGGATGCCACGACGCTGGCGACGATGAACGCCACGCTCCGGGACTCGTGCGAGCGCATTCGCGACAGAGTCGCCGAGCTCGCGGGTACGTCCACCGAACCGTCCCTCCAAACGAAACGCACCGTCCGAAGCGCTTCGGGGCACGTTCAAACCGAAATCCGGAACAACACCCCGCGGTCGGGCGGTCGTGCCGTGGCTTCGTCAGACGGACGGACGTGATGACGAACGCGGTTGCCGTCACCACTTTCCCTGACCGTGCCACTTCATTAAACCCTAAACCCTTAACTAAGCCCTAAACCCGAACACTCTCCCGACAGGCGACGGCCGACCACGAGTGCTCGCGGAGATGGACGCGGCGCTTTCGGAGGTTGCGTCGAATTTGAACGGCGCCGAGTTTTTGCTGACCCAGATGCGCGCGGCGCTCGCGGTTTCGGGGACTCATCGCGATGTCCCTCCGGTCGCGGCATACCGGGCGTCCCTGGAAGGCTCACGGAGCGCGCTTAATGCAGTACGGGAAGCCGCGAACGTTGGAAGGGGCTCGCCAACGAACCAACGGAGTTCTCCGCCCCCGCGAGCGCCGCGCGGAGATACTCCGACAACCGCCAACGCGCGTCTGCGCGAAACCGAAACCACGCCGCGCCGCGACTTCGAACGCGCGGTTCCACAAACGGTCGCGCAGTTGAACTTCTTTTGGAAAGGTGCGGTGAGTTTCGTGCGTGACATGCTGGATGACCCGTTTCTGGGCCCACGTGTCACCAACCGGTCCCCACACGAAGCGCTCCGGGATTCGCCCGATGGCTCGGAGGAGTACCAAGTCGGGGGGGGGTACTACCCTGCTTCGGGACCGAAAAAAGAAAAGCAAGGACGACGCACAAGGCGCAGGCACAGACACAAGGCCGGGGCCGGGAGCGAAATCACGATGTCGCCGGTGATTGAAGAGTCGTCGCCCGTGAAGGATTCCAACGCGAACTCGAGAAGGGCGTCGCCGATGAAGCCGCCCGAGCCGCCTGAGCTCTGCAATCGCGTACACGCGCGCGTACAATCCACGCCGCCGCGCGCGAGAAAAAACACTGATGACGTTTCGCAAAGGCACGCGTTGCGCGGTGCCGAGGCGACCGGTGCGTCGCGCGTTGAGAACGAGACCGAGACGTTACGTGTCCATAATACGTTACGTGTCGAGACCTCTGATGAACAGTCGTATTTTCCGCTGCGCGCACCACAAGGTCTGAAACCCGTGGCCACGAAATCGAACACGGTCCGGATGACACGCGATGTGCCCTTTGACGTCACCGTGGAAAACGAAAACGAAGCGTCCTGCACGCCGCAAAGCGATTCGGAGTGTTCGGACGTCGGGTCCGAAACCGACGGGTACAAGCAGCTGATTTCGAAATACGCGGGTGTTACGTTATCGGGTGAGTCGCTGAATGTTTCCGTGGACGAGTACTTTTCCGACGGCACGGGGTCCACGCCGAGAGCGTCGCAAACGAGCGTCCGGGCTTTGCCGGGGGAAGAGTTTGAGTCGACGAGCAGAAATACAACGCACAAAAACTTCAAACAGCCTCCGCGCGACGACGTTTCCGCCCGGCATTTGCTTTTCTCCACCTCCGCAGGCGGCGACGCGAGGGCGCCTGAGTCTGATTCATGGAAAGTGGACAACGCGTCGTACGACCCGGCTACGTCTGGACGCACGTCGACACGTTGCACGACGGAAATTGAGAAAGAACTTCACGAGGGCGTGGCTCGTCTCGGCGAAACCGACGCGCGCCTCGCTGACGCCACCCGTCTGGCGTCCACGACGAACCACGTAGGCGACGCGTTGCTCGCGAGCCTGCGCGGCCAAACCGTGAGATTAGCTCGGAACGCAGATGCGTTGCGTGCCGTGGGGACCGATATGGAAAAAAACGAAAAGCTCATGAACGACATGAGCGCCTGGACGCGGCTCGGCGCGAAGCCGCGACGAAGGCCGTGGGGGTGAGATATTTTTAGCAATACAGTAGTCAATTTTACAAAATACTGGCATCACTCGACCCTCCTCCAATAACGAGCCCCGCGAACGGATCGCGGACCTCATCCGCGGCTTCGTGCGAAGACCCGGCCTCGGCGAACGTACCAAGCCCGTCGACGTCGTCGAGGGGTTCGGTTGACCGTTTTGAGTGTTTTGAATGCGATTCGTTTTTCGAGTCGTTTTTCGGCACACCCAACGCGGTACTCGAACCGGCAATAAACCCTTCCCCTCCCTGCGCCACCATCGCCTGCGTCCCCCTCACAAGCGCTTCGTACTGCAGCGCCAACGTTTTGTACCCCGCCACGAGTTCCGGGACGTCGCCGACTTGCAGATCGTCGCTTCTGGCGTAGGCGAACTTGTACGGCAACCGAAGCGTGCCCGCCGCGTTTTCCGCGGCGAGAGAAGCGGCGCCTTCCACTTCCACGTCATCCACGGAAGAAAACCGCGACTGCCACTGCAAAAGCCAGGTTCGCGTTTGCGAAAGTTCCAAACAAGTGTGGTCCAGCTTTTTTCGTAACTCCGCGATCTCTTTCCGTTGCGCGGCGGCGTCGGAACCCGACGAAGAAGTCGTCGAGGGTTGGTTTTTCTGTGTTTGTTTGTCGTCTCCCGCGTCACGCCCTGCATCTCCCCAAAACGAATCCTCTCCCTCCTGCGACGCCATTGTCCCCTGAGGGTGCCTCTCAGCCGCCGGGTCCACGCCTTCCGCGAGCATGTGCGCCTCGAACACGTCCGCGTCCAGGTTCGTGAACTGCGCATGGTCGCAGGTTTCCAGGAAAGAAGCGGCAGACTGCAAGTTGGTGAAAAAGTATGCCGCTTCTGACACGAGCCTTGTTTCCAGACGGTACCTCTGAATGAACCTCAAGTTCGACACGAGCTGCGCTGGATTCGTCCTCAATACCACGAAAATAAGCACGGGTAGGAAGTCATCCGCCCCACTTGGTTTTTGCGCCGCCGCGTGCAACGCGTTGGTGACGATGCGACACGCGTTCAAAACGCACACCAGCTTATCCCTGGGGGCTTTGAACAGGTTCACCTTTTTAAGCTCCTCCTCCGCGAGTGCGATTCGCATTTCGATGCGAAACGAGGGTGGGATGTCTAAGTGCTCTGGTTTGATGAACGTGGAAAGCGCGTTGATGCGCCGCGATAGGTACAGATCCGCACGCTTGTCATCGTCGGTCACGCCAAACAAGTTCGGGTGCAGTTTCGTCAGTAGGTACTTCTCCAGGCCCTCGCCAGAAGCGTCTAGCTCGTCATCACTCGCGTTTCGCCACACGCTGTGCCCGCGAAACGCGCGTTCCGTGTCGGTAAGGAACCGCTGAATCCTTTTACTAGAAACCTCAGCGTCAACCACGCCAACCTCGGTGCCGAAACTGCTGATAAACGACTTGACCGATTTCACGAGCTCCGACGCGCTGGGGTGCCGCATCTTCTCAAGGAAGTTCTGGAACGTCAAAGGCGTCGCCGAACCCGGGTCGGGACCATCCGCCATAGGGCCAAGGAGCGGCGACGAAAACAACCCAAGCGCGGTGGGGGGCGCGCGGCGCACTGAACGCCGACGGAAGTGCTGACTTTTTTTAGGCACAGATGCTGTTTTCGAAAGTTCACGACGGCAGCTAGCATTGGCGAAAAGTGACTCAAAATCGACGACGGCGCGACGGCCACGCGTCGGCGCAGACGTTCCTTCCAACGATTTCTTTCATCGGGGTTTGTCAATGGGTATCGGAGCCGAGACGAGAGGCGGGTATCGAGCGCGCGACGAGTGCGTATGAGCGTTAGATGAAGCGTGTTTATGTGTGCGCAAACTCATTTCAGATTTCAGCAACTGTTTTCAGGGAAGGACCGTGTTGTTCGAAAGGCGCGCTTGAGCAAAGCTCGCGCGCGCCGTCTAGATCAGACGTCATCTAACGCAGGCACGCGGAACCGCGTGCGACACACGGACGAGTTTAATCGAACAGATCGAAGTCACCGGCCTCTTCCTCTTCCTCCTCTTCCTCGACGGGGGCCGCCGCGGCGGCGGCACCGCCGCCACCACCGCCGCCGCCGCCGCCACCGCCACCGCCGCCGCCACCCATGGTGGCGAGCTTCGCGGTGCCTTCCTTGATGAGCTCAGCGACGTCCTTGCCGTCAATGGCCGCGAAGAAAGCGCTCAGCTTAGCGTCGTCAACTTCCGCGGAGACTGTGAGGTTGAGAGAAATGAACGAACGCGTTTGTCAGCGACAGGTCGTGTGATGGTTCGTGCGACGCGCGGCAGGTACTGACGCGACTTGCACAGGACACAGCTCAAGGTGGATCACGGGTTACGACGTACCGGAAGCGAGGACAGCCTTGACGTCCGCCTCGGCGGGAGACGCGTTGCCTCCGAGTTGCGCCTGTTGGCGGGAGTGGGGCGATGACGGAGAAAAAGGGTTAGCGGAAACCCTAAAAGCAAAACACGTCCGAGTGTGGTGTCGTAGACCACGCGATGAGCGCCTGGGACGCGCTGTGATGCCATCCAACACGCGACGTGACGGTCGTGAATAGTACGCGTTGCGGTTGTCATCTCGGTTCACCCCAAACGAAAGGTCGTCGCGCGCCTGGTGCCGTCAAAGCGTCACACCCATCGGCATCCGTCCATCGCATCGCGTTCGCGTTCCTCTCTTTGTAAAGGGTCTCCGGACTTCGCCGTCTCCTTCGCGTTACGCACCAGCAGGTAAGCGGCGGCGTACTTCATGTTAACGTTAAGGTACCGGGGTGTTGGACACGCAAGCTGCACACGAGTGTGCTTTAACCCAGGGGGGCGAGCGGTGCTTGTTGGAGGACGAGTGTGGAGACGATGGCGCGGTTTATGAACTCTCGCGATGTGGTCAGAAAAAAAGGTCCTTCGATTAACTCAAGAAATGAAATTAACCCGTCAATCACAAACCTCCCAAGTCATCCCGGGGCGCTCCAAAGGTTCACCCCTTGTCAGTCGACGCGGCGCGACCCGGTGGCCCATACGAGCTCGTCGCCATGTCGTGGTTCTACATGGCAATGCAGCGCGAGCCGGTGGTGATGTGGAGCTGTTTCATCGGCGGTCTCGGTACGCAACCTTTGGCTTGGCTTTCCCCAAAGCGCAGAGACGTTGCTCATACGCGGTGCACGGATGGGGGTCCCGATCGTCCGCCCTTGTTACGCGGGTCCGCGCCGGTTCGAGCCCCGGGGAATCGCGGCATCGCCAGGAGACACATCCGGAAAGGGCCGCGCGTACGCGAGACCGGGCGCGAACCCCATGCACTGTGTTTGCCCGACACAGTTCACGCTTCCGCACCCACGCTCCAGGATTCTGACCGCGTTTTCATATTTTTTGTCATTCGCCCCCAGGCATCGCGCTTCCCGTGGTGGTCCCGCCAATCCGCGAGGCGTTCGGGAGCACGAAAACCGTGCCTCCGCCTAACCCGCACGCGGTTGCCAAGGCGCTGCGAGGACAGTGAGGTGTTGGATATACGCGCTTTCGACGGCGCGTCGTTGTACACTTATTGGACGACCTCACAAAACGGAACGGGCTGCGCGCTTTTCGAATTTGGGTGTCACAACTCGGTCTACTCACTCTGTATAACGTATCGTACACTTCATTCGCTCGTAAAAACCCCCACGGCCAGTACCACGTACCCCACCCTGTGACCCTTCGCCGTTCGATGCGCGCCTGCGCCTGTTGGACCTCCCTCCCAAATCGCAGGCGCTTATTTGTGTCCCCCGTCGCGTCCGGCCTCCACATGCCGTTTTTGATCGCCGTCCGCTCGTCTTTCGCGGCGAAGAATCGTCGCGATTGCGCTTTGATGGAGACGGACCCCCCAGAGGTGACACCCACCCCTGCGCGTGTTTCCAAGGTCGTAGTTCGCCCCGCCCGCGCTCGCGATTTTTTCACCGATGTCACCCGCAAGCGTGGACGCAGTTCGTCTCGTTCGGACAGGTGTATTGTGACGTACAGAACGCTGTCATCGGTGAACGCTTTCACGATTGCATCGAGACCTCCCGTTCCCTTCGCCGCGCAACGTAACCTGCGTCCTTCGTACCCGAGCACGCAGAAGTCGGTTTCGGTGTCATCGGAAAAGACCTCGCCGTACGCCTCCGCGCACGAGGAGTCGAAAAGAGCCATGAGGACGCCGTCAACGAGCGGACACGAGTGACACTTCGATTTGGGACTCTCAATCACCAAAAGGCACACCAAAAGAACATGGGTATCAAACACCAAAAGGGGTACATCGTCGTCGTTCGGAAGACCCCATGGAGACTGTTTGCATGTGTGTTCAACACTTTTGCTTTTTTCTTCTCCGACTCATCACTTCATCAGCAGTCGTATGCTCGTAGTCTTGACGACATGTCGAATCAATCCTCGCCGAGGATTCGTCAGAGGACGTCGCGCCTGCTGGGACTTCGCAACCACCTGTTTCCATGTATCCTCCCAGTGCCTAGTCCGGGGGACTAGATCCTTATGGGCACCGGCGGGGGCACCTCCACCCCTTCGGAAAGGGGCGTGACTTCCTCGGCGCACGCAGTGGACGACGCATCTGGATCCGGCGCAATGCCGACATCGGAAACGATTTCTTCCTCCAAGATGCGAGTCTCCGAGAAAGCGGCCTTGGCGCTGGCGGCGTCGCCGTACAGCGAGCGACAAGTGCGACGGCGGACATCGCGTACCCCCAGATCTGCGTCGAAATCGCGAGGGCCACGGAGAAACGCCCATCCCAGGGTCGTCGACGATCCGTCGTTGGCGAAGTCGTCCGACGAGATTGCGGCTGATTGTGGGACGAACAAAGAACAAGTAGTGGTCGAGACGACTACTGCGTCGACCCCGACTTGTGCGACTCCGAGTACCACTACGCGCGTCACGCCACAGTCGCCCGCATTACACGCGAAACGGCCGAATTCCCACACCCACGCGTCGCTCGTCTCGCCGTTGCCCAGGGTGGTAAACACAATCCTTCACGACGACGACGAGACGATTGAAGAGACGATTGACGAGATTGACGCGACGTTCGGTTCGGCGACTTCGATTTCGATGTCGCCTGCGTCTCCGCCGAGACCTGCTCCTCCAAGTCAGTTCGGGGACCCGAGCCCTGGTGGGTCATTGCCCGTCGCGCACGCCGCGACGGCGCTGGTACGCGCGATAACGGAGTTCACGCGCTGGAAAGCGGAGTCCACGTTTAACGACGTCTCGGCGCAAACGCCGGTGCGACGCGCGGCGGCGGCGATGGGCGCGCTGCGTTTCAAATGCGAAGCCATGGCGCGTAGGATGGCGATGGCGGAACGCGCGTATGGGCAAACCGTGACCGCTGCGGTCTGGAAACGTACCCCCAAACACTCGCAAGGTACGGTACCAAGAATTGGAAATAGCGAGGTTGGGGAAAAAAACGCGCTTGATTCCGAAACCTCCGAAGTCGTCCCGACGCCGGTTCCTGTGGAGACGCAAACGCCCGCCGCCGCGCCGGGGGACAGTCGTATGGGCAAACAGTCACAGTTTGGCGCCGAGTCGTACGCTGGCGGTTCCGCGTCAGTCAAACGCGCCGCTCGGCTCGCAAACACGACCCCGCACCAACACGTCCGGGAGTTTCGCGATTTCAAACGCGCCGAGGGTTGTTTTGAGCTCAAGGTTAACTCGCGGGAAGTAGGACTCCGAAAAGTGTCGCGCGCGCGAAACGCGGAGACGGCGGAAAAAGAAGACGCGCTGGTGAGTTTAAGCGCCGCGTCGCCCGTTCCCGGTTCACAGCGCGTCGGCAACGCCGCCTCCGGCTCGGTGAACGAAACCACCCCGACTTTACTTCCTAGCAAGAAACAGAAACAGAGCGCGACCGACACCGAAACCGAAAAAGTCATCACCGCGCTTCGCGACGTCGCGGCGCGACGTCGCCGCGAGCGCGGCGCGCGGAGGGAAGGAACGCGTTCTTCGCGAGGAACACAAAAAGCTTCAGGACAAAAACCTCGCGGCGTTGGTTCGTTTGAAAACTACAAACACGTTCCGATTTCTCTTGCCCAAATGACCCCCACCGAGGTAATATCCTTCGCTTTCGCGAAACGCGCGTACGGCGTGGAGCCGGCGCGGATGCCTGAGACGGTGGCGGTGCGCGCGCGAAGCGGTGAAAAAAAAACAGATACGAACAAAACCAACGAAACACCGGACCCCCACTCGTCTTCGTGGCACGAGTCACACGCGCGCCGCGCGGAGGAAACGCACTCTGTGTACAGCGCGTCATCCCGACGCGTTTCGAAAACGCTTCGCAGTGTAAGATTCGAAACCGTCACAAAAGAAACGTCGCCGTCGCTCGCGCGGCGGTTCAAACCGCGGCCGCCGCGGGCGCGGTTCGAGGAGGGTTCGAGCGACGACACCGTTGCACCACGATTCGCTTTTTTGCCGCCGCGACCGAAACGACGACAGTGGGTTCGCGCAACGCGAATCGAAAACAACCGCAAAACCACAAGAAACCCGGCGGTCGCGACGCCGCCTCCGATTCGTGAAACCGTCCCTTGGACAGAACAACTGCTCTGCGACACGAAAGTCACGGCGAACGAACGCAAACGCAAAGCGTCCGCCCTGGAGCGCACAACGTGGCGTTTGAAAGAAGCCGCGGCGCGACGCGAGCGCTTGCGTGAGGCGAGACGCGAAAAGGCAAAGGCTTTTGCCACTCCTGGGGAAAAATTCGGAAACGCTTTGTCTTCTCAAAACGTCTCCGGTGGTGCTTCGCCGCGTGCGATGAAGACACAGTTGAGTGTCGATAAGGCGTTAAAGACACAATTGAGTGTCGATACGGTCACACGCTTGCGCGCGCCACAGCCGGCGTCTCGACGCCGACGCGAACGCGAGTCTCTCGCTGCGTCGTCTCCCTTCGCGTCGGCGCGACGACTGCCCAGACAACGCGCGTCGTTTGTCACCGAACGCGCCGCAGTCGACGATGTTGTCGACCGTCTCATCGACGACCTGGTGGCTGATGAGCGCGGCGACCGCGATACCGAGACTCCTCGGGCGTTACGCGCCGAGCGGCGCCGCCGGCGAGAGCGAGACCGCGAAGATTTGATTCACGCTCCGCGCCGCGCCAATGCGAGAAAAGCGCGCGAAGCGGCTCGTCAGAACGCACAACAGAAAACCAGTCAACCGGAACCGAAACCGAAGGTGGTCGCCACGACGCGCGCGGACGTCGTCGCGAAGCGCCTCGAGCGCCGCCGCCGCGTGGAGACGTCCAGGAAAACGCACTTCGCGTCTGTCACGCGCAGTCGTCCAGACGCGGAGAAGACGTCAGCGGAGGTACTTCGTTTTCCGCAAGAAAAACGTTCTCAGGCATCACAACGAGTGGCCTCACTGTTCCACGCCGAGCTCACTCGTATCCCGAGAGGTGTCTCCGCGTTCGACTGGGAAGTCGCGCGGTTACCCCCCGGGTCGAGCGCGGCGTCGCGCCGCGCGAGGGACGCGTACTCGGGAATCTCCGCGTTGAAAAGCTCGCTGAAAAAGAAAGAACGAGTTCCGCGTTCCGAAATCACGCCGCGGCGGTCGAAACAACTCGTGCTTGATACGCAACCGGGTAACACAAGCCCGCCCGCTGCCGAAGTCGACGTCGAGTATGTTGACGACTTCGAACTGGACGCCGAGGACGTCGCGCGCGCGCTTTTCGCGGATGCACAATGTAAACGAGAAGAGACGAACGCGGTTGTTACGGTTGCGCTGAACGGGTTCATCGACGACGTTTCTCGGGAAATTATCGAAACCATCCAAGCGATTGATTGCGTCATAGCCTTGCTCGTCACCAAGGAAGTCGCGGTGGAGACGGCGAACGCGCGGTCTTTGGCCGGCGCGCTTGTTAAAGCTAAAGCAGCGGAGGCGGCGAAGGAAGCGGAACGTGTGGAAGCTGTTCGTTTCGCCGCCGCTGTTGCAGAAAAGGAAAGAGCGATAAAATTCGCCGAGGAGACGGCGCGACGCGCGCGCAAAACGACCACCGGCAAGGTTATTGATTTCATCATAGATTCCGTGCTAGTCGGAGGTGCCGTGCGCATCGCGGAAAACGAAGCGATGGCGCGTCGCATCAAAGCTCTGCGTTTGGAACACGAAATAATGCGCCGGCGGTTGGGGTGGGACAAGAAACTGGAATGCACGCCGAGGGCGGTGCTGAGAAAAACGACGTACTCAAAAGAAGATGCGTTGATCATCCGAGGAATCGAACCCGGGATCGCGATTCGGGTGGAGAAAGGTGAACCAACGGTGCTGGATCAATTCGACCCGTTTGGAAAACCGGACCTTTCGTGGATGGAAGTTTGCGACGCGGAGGATAACGGCGATGCGAGTGACGGCAGAGTCGACGTCGCAAACACAAAAAAAGTCGATAAAAGGTCAGGAGCGCGTCTCTCCGTTCCGATCTCTGGCAACGGGACGTTCATGTGGGAGCCTGTCCGCATCGAGCTCGGGCACGATGCTTTGGCGAGACGCTTGGACGTGGCGTACGGCGTGCGTGGGTCTCAGGAAAAAGAAAGAAAGAGTCACGCGCGTAAGCGAGTGGCGCTTGTCAAAAAACTGGTGGCTGGTATTTTGGAACGAGTCGTTTTGCAAAATTTACCGACGACGACGGCGGACCCGATAACGGTTACCAGAGCCGTGACACCCGAAACCATCGAGTTGACCTTGGACATACGTGATGCGACGAATGGCACGCATGTGGTGCTCACAAAGGTGGACGCGGCGCCTGCGGAAGGGACGGCCAGGGCGTTTGATTCGGAGGATTCAGACGGGGGGGAGGATTTTTTTGGCATCGTCGACGAACCCAAAACCGAAAAGAAGTTCGCGAAGTCGCCAAAGTCGAGACGCGCGTTCACCATCCGACCCGCGTCGCCGGTTTCGCCGCTCACGCCGTCCTTGGTGAAACTATCGCCCCTATGTGTTTCGCTACGGGGGGTACGGAAGAGTCTCTTATGATGACACGGATAGACAATAGACTGAACAGTAGCGTGAACAGTAGCAACTGCAATCATTTTAGGCACACAATTTTTGTTGACATCATGTTTCATCGTCTCGATAGCACATCACCTCCACTCGCGATGGCGCGATGGAGCGGTACACGCTCGCCGTGGTTGATTACCTCCAAACGCAACCGGACGTTAGGGACGTCCGCGTGTCTCGCCCCGAGTGCGTGACGGAAGCTAAGCTCCGCGAATGGGAGCGAGTGAACGCCCCGTGTGTTTTGCCCGGTGACCTTCGCGCGTTCCTGACGCGGCAATCAAACGGGCTACACGTAAAGTGGTCCGTGGCCTTAGGCGACGCCGGGGTGGTGGAAATAGGAGACATGTGCATACACGGCATCGAGGACCTCACCGCTGTGCCTTTGGACGCATCGCCACCGGACGATCCGTGGTCCGGGTCAGGTGGGCACGGCGTGCCCGAGTTGGGTAAATGTACTGATTCTAAATCGAGTCCAAGCCAAAAAGCAGCGACGGCGGCGTTTGATTTAGGCGGAGCGGGAACCAACGGCCGAGTCGCCCTGGTTTTTCTCCGCGATTTGAAGAGTACGCGTGATCATGCGAGTGCAAGTGCTTCTAATACAAGTACTACTACTACTAGTAGTACTGCTACTGCTACTAGTACTAATCAAGTTTGGTTTCAGGACCCGGCCGGCGTTTGGCATGTTCTCGCAGAAAATTTCTCCGAATATTTTCAAATGACGCACGCCAACCTCGGTTTGCCGAGTTGGCACCACCGCTTGACTCCAAGCGGTTTGCACCCGTACGCAATGAAATGGTGGCACTGGATGGCGCCGGAGACGCTAGCGCTGGACATCGAGAAAGGGAAGTTACGCAGAGTCGAGGACCGGCGGTGACGCGATGTACACAATTTTTATTATTCATATCACAGCGTGGTTTGTCGTCTCGGCCGCAGGTGCTCGGGCAGCGTCGCGTGCACCGCCGCGGTCGCGTCCCCCACCTTGCGAATCGCGAGCAGCACGTCCTCGTGCGTCACGCTCTTTCCCTTTCGGTGCTGCGCGAACGCGTACAGGTCGTCGGAAAGGACCATGGCGTATTGCATGGTGAGCTCGGCGAGGCACTGCGCGAACTGCGGCGAGATTCGGCACGCCTTTTTTTTCGCAACCTCCTCCGCGACCGTGATGACGTCGCACTTCAGCCTGGCTTGAAGCGCGGCGTGCCTTTGGCCGAGGGAATCGCGCGCGGTACCGTTCGCGGCCGACTCGGGGTTCAAAGCGCCGCCGTGCCCCTCCAGGACCAGCGCATCGAGGTCGTCAGCCATCTCCAGGCGGCGCGCGCGAGATCTGACGAGACGTGATGTAATAATGACGACTGTTTAAACGCGCCGTGCGTGCTTGGCGAAGAAAGAAAGCAAGTGCCGACGAAATCGTCGCGCGCCGTCTCTCCCGTTCACCACACGCGCGCGCACGCGCGCGCCTCGCCTCGCCTCGCCTACCTCGCCTGGTCCTTCGCCTTCTGCCCGTGGACGATACCCGCCGCTTTCGCGTTCCGCACGACGGACGCGAGCCCGTCCTTCGCGGTGGCGCGCTTGGAGGCGCGGCGGTTGAGCAGTTTCGGGTCAAGAGGCCAGTACGCGTACGGTTCCAGCGTCCGGCGCGTATCCCGCACGTCTCCTTTCGCGCCTTTCTTGGCGCGGTACGCATCCGCGGCGTGTTTGTTTTCGCCTTTTGCCGTTTTGCCGTTTTTGCGGTCGGTTTTCTGGCTACGCCCCGTGCGGTCAGTGCGCGCGGTTTCGCAGCTGCGCGCCGTCCCTCGCGTTTTCGCGGTCCTCGCGCGGCTCACGTTCGACCGCGCGCCGAGTGACCGCGCGTCGTCGAATTGCTCGTCGTCGTCGCCGCGTTTGCGCTTGCCACCGTGGCGCTCCTCCACAATCAGTAGCCTCCCGCCCTCGCCTCGCTTGTACCCCCCCGCGCCGTCGTCATCCTCGAAACCCACTCCCTTACGGTGCGACCCGAGAAGGTTCCGCCTCATCGCGCTGTCATCAAGCAAATCAAGAGGCGTGTCACCCGCCGCGGCGCCGGGAAGCCGCGCGCCGCCGACCGCCCTCCGCGCGTGCGCCGCCGCCGCGGACCGAGCGCCGCCGTCGCCGGCGTCCCTGCGCGACGCCGCTACCGAGTACGCGCCTTTCCCGCCCGCCGCGGACCGCGGGTTTCTTCCCAGCCTGTTGTTGTCACCGTCGTCGTCGCCTTCCGAAAACACGTCTTCTGCGTTCCACGCGCTTTTCCGGCCGGTTCGTGCGCTTCTTCCGGCTTCCGTCCCGGCCTTCCCCCCGAACTGGCTCCCCGCCAACGAAGCGGCTTTCCGTTTCTTTTCGTTCCGCATCTCCTCCCGGCGCATGTGCTGCAGCAGTCGCGCGTGCAACGCCGGTGTCACGTCCTCCACCGCTTTCCAGCCGCACCGCTTCACCAGTCTTTCAATCACCACACGGGTTTTGCCTTTGAACCGCGCGAACCCGTCGTCGTCGTCGCACGGCTTTAACAGCGCCGGGACTAATTCAGAAAGCTTCGCAGCGAGCTCAACCTGCGGCAGCCGCACGGCGACGACCTTCGCGAACCCGAGGCACGCCTTGACGACTTCCCGGTCGCCGGTTTCAAGCAAGGCGTAAATCGCGGGCAACAGCTCGGGAACCGTGGTCACGAGCGCCGCGGAGAACTCGTACAGCAAGCGCGCCAGGGCCATGACGGACGCGCTTTGCATCGTGGGCGACGCGCCCACGACGCCGGCGAGGACGGTTAGGAAAAACCTACGCACGCCCGCGCCCATTTCGGAATCGTCGGGGGTAACGTCGTCGACGTCCATGTCCTCGTCATCGTCGGCTTCCATGTCCTCCTCCTCCTCGTCATTTTCGTCGTCCACCGCCCCTTCCGCGAGCCACGCGCCGAGCATGCCCCCCCCCCCGCCACTAGATCCTCCTCTGATTTTCCCACCCCCGCCGGACGACCGCCCCGCCCGTCTCTCCATGGCCCTGGGAATATCCACCAAAAGCTTAAACGCGCTGACGCGCGTGCGCGCGTTTGTTTCCTTGGTGGCGACGATGAGCTCGCCTAGCAGGGTGGCGAACCCGCCGTTCGCGGACATGGTGCTCGCGACAATGGGAATCGTCTCAGACGAGACCGCTGCACTGTTCTCCTGTTGCGCTTCTTGCTCCTGGTTCTCGCGTTCCATCAGCGATGGAAGAATCGCGGCGACGCACCGCAAGCGGTACCGCCGCGCCGCGGGCGCGCAGTTCCCGGACCCCGCGATCAGCGTACGTTCCGCGACTTCCCGGTTCGCCGCGAGCCAGTTTTCTCCCGGTTCACCGCCTGCCGTTCGCTTGGTGCGCATCAGCGCCGCTAACAGCTTGTACGCCCGTTTTTGAACCGCCGCGTCTTTTTCCGTGCTCGCCGGTCGCGCCGCTTTGAACACCAACTCCCGAGAAGCCAGGTCCAGCCCGGACACCATGGCCAGCACTAAGTCCATGAACGTACACCGTCGTTGCGACTTCGTTGCGCCGCCTTCCGTGAGCTTATCGGCCGCGTCGTCTGCATCAGCTGTTACTTTCACGAGTTTCTTCAAAACCGTTCGGAAGAAACCACCCAACGCGTTCGAATCCGTGATTTGCGCAAACGCGCCGACCGTAGCCGCGAGCTCGCCCCTTCGGTCCGCGGGCGACGACACGAACAGGTTGAACAAAATGGGGAGGAAGTTCCTGGAGAACGCAGCCACTGCCGCGAGCTGCCCTTTGGCGACCTCAAGCGTGAACCAGTCCGGGCGGTCCTCCAGGGTCACCGCGAGTTCGTTCGCCTTTTTTGCGACATCTTCTTCGTCGAATAAGTCGTCGTCGTCATCATCGTCATGCAGATCTTCGTCACCGTCACCGTCCGCGGCTTGACACGCGAGGGCTTGGCGAATCAAACGCCGCAGCGCCTCGGTGAGCGGCCCCCTTAAGTCGGGCCTCGCCGAAAGCGCGCTTCCCAACGAAGGCGCTAACGAGGCAAACGAATCCGCCGTGTCTTCAGGCCACCGGCAGAAGGCTGGTAGCAGTGACCAAAGCGCGGACTCCGCAGCCGCGCACCGCTGCGCTTCGAAAACCCTGCCGCTGGCTTTCGCTTTAGAGGCTCTTTGTCCCAACCGCCGCGCCGTGGGTAAAAGCTCCTCCGCGAAGTACGAAACCCGAGCGCCGCACAGGGCTTGGCGCAATAACGGTACGAGCCACAAGCGCGCGCCATCCTTCCCCGCGATGTTTCCCCCGTGTTCGTCGAGCTCCGCGTTCATCACTGTCACCGTTTCGTTGCCATCCTCGTCCATCCCGTCGTCGCCCACCCCGTCGCCAAGCGCACGCTTCGCCGCGATCTCCGCGTCGATGCCCTCCTCCAACCGCAACGGAAGCACCGCCAATACCTGCTCTGGCCCGAGCGCCCGCACCGCCGCGCCTAGGGTCGCGCTGAGCTGCGTCCTGCACTGCAGCCCCTCCGCGTGCGCCCCCATCTCGCCTAGGGCTTTGAGGCAACCCCCCAGAATCGGCCCTCCCGCGGCACCGAGGCGGTCGAACGCGGTCGCCACCACGGGCAGCGCGACCGGCCACGCCGCTCGGTATCGAAATCCCAAACTTTGTCGCAACGCGGTGGCGACGCCGATGGCGGGCGGCGGCCGCGCCGGTGCTTCCCTCCCTTCCGCCCTTGCCGCGGCTACGGCCTTGATACCCTCCCTGACCATGTTCGCATCCACGCACCGCGTGACAAGCATGGACAAACACCCAGCCGCTTCCATCGCCACGCCTTCGTGCACGGCGTTGAGCATCTTGACAAGCTCGTGACAAGCGGTTGGCACGGCCCTGGCGCCTAGATCCGCGGGGTCAAGTTCGTGAAGCCGTCTAACCGCAGCAGCGTGCGCCCTGGTGAGGGACACGGCTAGTGTGGGTCTTCGCGCTGCTTCGGCTGCAGCCGCGCTTGCCAGGGGGGCAATCGCAGCAGCCACGGTCGCGCGGGCTGCGGGGTTCTGGTAAGGTTGCGCCGGCGCCACGCCGAACCCGCCGCTCGCGACGGCCACCGCGGCGGCGTTCGCCGCCGCTGCAGTCGCGGTCGCGCCCGTCTGCGCGAACAGCAACACTAACACATCGCACGCGTGCTGCGTCAGCATTGGCTCGGCGAGGTCCAGCAGACCCACAACAGCGCCGGCGACCTCTCCGGCGGCGGGTTCCCGGAGCTCGCCGATGATCCGCTTCAGCGTTTCGAGAACGAACAGACTCTCCGCGGCACAAGCCTGCGCTCTTATTTCTGCTTGTTTGGCACCGGAAGTGCCGTGCATGTCATGCAGCTCGCGCGCGGCCTTTCCGGGGGCTCGCAGTGACTTCACCGCGACTTCGGCGAAGGCGCGGCCGGCGGGAACCGCCGCGGGCGTGTCTCGCAGCGCGCGCAGGGTCTCCGCCACGGCCGCCGCCGCTTGCTTCCGAACTTTGGGCCGGCCATCCGCGCACAGGTTGCTCAGCGCGGTGAACGGCTTGCCGCAGTGCTCCCAGCTATCCATCACCGCCTGCTCAGAAGGCGCCGCTCGGAGCGTCGACACGAGCAGGCCGATGCAGCGCACCACGCCTTGCAGCGCTCTGGGTGATTCCTGCGCCGCGCGTCCGGCGGACATGAGCACCTTGGCACAGGCGGGCAGGCGCGACAGCACCGGGGCGGGGGGGGCGTGCTCCAGGGCGGTGGCGAGAACGGTGAGCATCGCGACCGTTTGCTCCACTGGCGTCGCCTCAGCCGCGCGCTCCATGGACGACAGCGTCGCCGCGAACACCGCGGTGGGTGACGGCGCGATGCGTTGCTGTTGCAGAATCTCCGCCACCGCTTCGAGCACCGCGCACGTCGCCTTGGACTCCGGTAGCACAGACCGCGAATGACGGTCCCACAGCTCAGCCATGGGGTCGCCCTCGGCGAACCCGGGAAGGGTCATGAGCCCAATCGACCGTGCGTCGGGTTCGGGGAAGGCGCGCGAGGGTGTGCCGGCGGCGGAGATTCGAGAATGAGATTGGAGAAAACCGCCGACAACAGAAAAAAGAACAGCCCGCTTGCTTCAAAGGCAAAGTTTGAAACTGGAGCGCAGCTTGAAATAAAAGATCCCTGGAATTCGATCGGTGTGACTGAACGGCTTGTCGGTTGGGTTGAAAGGTATGTTTGCCGAAGTGCTGCACGCCGAGAGAACGAATCGTCGGCAACCCCCAGACTTTATTCTGTGTGCAGCACAGTTCTGCTGCCACCCTTCAGTCTTCACGCGCACGTCCCGTCGACTTCGTCACGGACCCGCGTCGACGTCCTACACCGGTACGCACCCAACTCGCATGCCCCGTCTTATCCCACTCCGTACCTCGTGCTCGCTCGACGACTGACCAAAACCATCTAATCTGGTTTTCAGGGATGCGTTCCGACGCCACCGCCACCGCGGTGTCCGTCAAGGAAGTCGCGGTCGTTTCGTGCGACAAGGATGGGAACGGCCCATCAAAAGAAGAGGAAATCTCCTCCCCTATGGTTCCTTTTCGCGCGCTGTTCCGTTTCTACGGCCCAACCGAGCAGCTCATGCTGGCGTTCGGGTTGCTTTGCTGCGCGATTGGCGGTGCTTCTTTCCCGTGCATCAACATTGCGTTCGGCGAGCTTCTGGACTCCACCGCGTCCATGGCGAACGTCGCGGAAACCACGCGGAACGCGGTGTTCTTCATGATAGGCGTGGCGTGCGTGCTAGGCACGTCTCTGTTTTTGGGGTTCGGCCTGGTGAGCTGGGCCGCGGTGCGAGGCGCGAACAACACGCGCCGGGAGTACGTCAAGTCTTTGATGGCCCAAGACGTGCGTTTCTTCGACAACGCGAGGGCTGGTGAGCTCGCCGCGGCGACGAGCGAGCGGTGCCAGGAGCTTCAAAACGGAACCGCGAAGAAACTGGGCGAGTTCGTGCAGGCGATGTTCGCGGGCGTGGGCGGGATCGGCGTGGGTTTTTACTTCTCGTGGAAACTCTCGTTGGTGATACTGGCGGGTGTGCCGTTGCTAGTCCTAGCCACATGGTTCCTGATTAAATCAACAACGCGACTGCAACAAGCCAACCCTGCTTATGAAAAAGCGGGAGCGGTGGCGACGGAATCCATAGGCGCCGCGCGAGTCGTAGCGGCGCTTAACTCCCAAGCCACCGCGGCGAGCCGGTACGAGTCACACCTGGGTGAAGCGGAAGTACACGCCACTACAAACCAGTGGCGAATTTCTTTCGCCAACGGGGGTTTGTTCGGCTCGATGTTCTTCATGTACGCCTTTGGGTTGTGGTTCGGGGCGTTTCTCATCGCCGATTCCACGGACCGAGCCATGAAGGATTACCCGCCGCCTGCAGGTTTGACTTCAATCACCGACAGCACCTGGGCCTCGCACGCGAATCAATCACTATCAATCTGCTTCGACAGCAAAACAGGCAAGCAGTACACCGGCGACGCGTACCTGACCTGCGCGTGCTCGCTTGACTACACGTTGTTGCAAACGCCCCTTCCGAACCCGAACTGCGGGTGCGGGTACCGCGCCGCCGGGGACGGTTTGACCGCGGGGAGCTCGCCATGCGTCTCCGGCGGGACCGTGATCATGGTGTTCTTCTCCGTTTTGTTCGGCGGGTTCATGTTCGGCGCCGCGGGGGCGAGCATCGAGAGCATCGTCAAAGCCAGGTAAGGAAGGGCCTTTCCCATTCACCACACACCGCCTTCGCGATTGCCCATACTTGTACCAGACGGGACTACTACCTCTGCCCTGACTGTTCAGACCGATTACGGTGACTGTTGTCCATACATTGTCCAATACATCGCGATATACGAGACTGACACTTTCGGTATTAATCGTACCAGGGTCGCCGCGTTTAAGTTGCACGCGGTGATTGAACGCGCGCCGATTGGCGGCGTCGGGGCGGACGCGCGACACCCGGTTGGTAAGGACCTGGTTTTGTCGCAAGTCAGGGGCGAAATCGAGTTCCAATGCGTCTCCTTTGCGTACGGCGCGCGGCCGGTTTTCAAATCACTCAGCGTGACAATACCCGCTGGCGCGACCGTGGCGTTGGTGGGTGAATCGGGGTGCGGCAAATCGACCGTCGGGCGTTTGCTGCTTCGCTTCTACGACCAAACCGGCGGCAGTATTATCTTGGACGGCGTGGACATCGGTAACCTGAAAATAACCCACCTACGAGCCGCAATCGGGGTCGTGTCCCAGGAACCACTGCTGTTCCAAGCCACGATTCGGGAGAACATTTTGGCGGGGCAGGCGTCGAAAGTGCGCGACGGTTCGGGTTCCAAATTTGACCACGCCGAGGTCGTCGCCGCCGCGCGAGCCGCGATGGCGCACGAGTTCATCGTCTCACTGCCTGATGGCTACGACACTATCGTGGGTGGTAAGAACGCGAAGCTTTCGGGGGGTCAGAAGCAGCGCGTGGCGATCGCGCGCGCGGCGCTTCGAAACCCGCCGATTCTTATTTTGGACGAAGCCACCAGCGCGCTTGATACGGAAAACGAGCGCCTGGTACAAGACGCTCTTGATTCTTTAGTCAGTAACTCAAAGCGGACCACCATCGTCATCGCGCACCGCCTAACCACTGTACGCGGCGCGGACAAGATCGTGGTGCTCGGGAGCGCGGACGCGGCTGGCGGGATGGCGGGCGGGGGCTCCGCGGACGGCTCCGTCGTGCTGGAACAAGGCACGCACGACGTTTTGATGGCAAAACCAAACGGCCGGTACAAAGCCCTGGTGGGTTTAGGCGGCGGCGGGTCCAAAAACGCGTCGAGCGCGAACGTTTCAAAACTGGGAGAAGGCAAGGCGACCGCGTCGTCGGTTGACTTACAGCAGCTCGCCAAAGCCGCCGCCGGCGTTACCGACGACCCCGACGAGCCGAAGAAGGACTGCAAGAAAGACGACAAAACGCAAAACCCCCAAAAAGTCAACTCCAAACGCATTTGGGCGTACAGCAAACCCGAGTACCGACTGCTTATTTTCGGCGGCGTCGTGGCGCTCGCGAACGGGTGTATATTCCCCTCAATCGCGTTTGTGTTTGCGGAGATGCTATCGCTGTTCTACTCCATGGACACGGAGGTACGGCCTTGGGGCTTTCCCAAATCCAGGCGCACTGTTTTACCTCTAACGCTGGTGACTGTTCGGACCTTTCGCTGGTGACTGTTCCGACCGATTACCCCTCCCTGTTGTCCATACATCGTCCAATGCATGTCCAATACACGCCCAACACACGACGTTAACCACTTTTCGTTCACAATCGCAGTACATCATGGCGGGGGCGGTGACTTTCGGGTTGATTTTCATGGGCATCGCCGCCGCGAGTTGGATTTTCGCGGGCGTTCAGGGGGGGGTCTTCGCGGTGGTCGGCGAGCGGCTAACCACGCGCTTACGTGTGCATCTGTTCAGGTCCATCTTACGACAGGACACGAGTTTCTTCGACGACCCACAAAACTCGGTGGGCGCGCTGACGTCAAACTTACGAACGGACACGTCCCTGGTCCGCGCGGCGACGGGCCAAAGCCTCGGCTCAGCGGTGCAAACCTTCGGGTCCCTGTGTTTTGGGTTGTCCATCGCGATGGAGGCGAGTTGGAAGTACGGCCTGGTGTTGCTCGCGGCGGTGCCCATTCTGAGCGTGGGCGAGATGATCAACATGGAAAACTTAGCGTCGGGGGACTCAATCGTCAGCGACTCCATGGGCGCGTCCGCGGCGCACGTCGGGGAAACCGCGCAGATGATACGCGAGGTGAAAGCGTTTGGGTTAGAGAAAAAAATGTTCACAGCGTACGACGCTTTGCTTTCGAAACCGAAAAAAGAAGAACGGAACAAAGCCTTACGCGGCGCCGCCGCGTTCGGCCTGGCGCAGTGCATGACCATGCTTTTCTACGCCTTCGCGTTCTGGTGGGGCGCCGAACTCATTTCGCAAGGCGAGCTCGACTTTTACGACTTCATGAAAGCGCTTTGGGCGCTTGGTTTCTGCGCCGCGGGGGCGGGGCAAGCCGCGGCGTTCGCGGGGGACGCGGCGTCGGCGCAAACCGCGGCGTCGCGAATTTTCGACCTCATCGACCGCGTGCCTCCTATCGACGCCAAGCCATTTCTGGACCTCAAACCGGGACTGGTTGATAAAGGCATGGAGGTGCGAAAGGTACCTCAAAGTAACTCCGACGCGTCCGCACAAGGCCAGGGAAACATCATCGAGAACTTCACGGGAAAAGTGGATTTCGTGGACGTCATGTTTTCCTACCCGCAAAGGCCGGAGAGCGTGGTTTTGAATTTGTTGAGTCTCACGGTGGAACCGGGCCAGACCGTGGCCCTGATCGGCCAGTCCGGCAGCGGCAAGTCCACCGCGGTGCAGCTCGTGGAGCGGTTCTACGATCCGGTGAGTCCTGAGGAGTTAAAAGAGAGTATCGCGGTCGCGAAGGCTGAGAAAGCGGCGAAACTCACGACTGCGGCGAAGGGGAAGAAAGAGACAGGTAAGGTCGCGCCTGCCTCCAAAACTACTGACGGAAAGACAAACGAACTCGCGTCCGTCAATGTCGTCGCTTCTGAAAAACCAGCCTCCTCCGGCGCCGTGCTGTTCGACGGCGTGGATATCAAATTGTTGGACCCGCTTTGGTTGCGTTCGAAAATCGGGCTGGTGGAACAAGAACCGACGCTGTTCAGCGGGTCGGTGCACGCAAACATCGCGTCCGGCAAAGGCGGGGTCGGTTCCGCGACGCGGGCGGAGGTCATGGAAGCCGCCAAAGTCGCGAACGCGCACGAGTTCATTTCGCTGATGGACGGCGGGTACGATGCCGAAGTAGGGGTTGGGGGGGGGTTGGTTAGTGGCGGGCAGAAACAGCGCATCGCCATTGCGCGGGCGATTATCGGGAATCCGGAGGTTCTACTGCTAGATGAAGCCACCAGCGCGCTGGATAACGAGTCCGAGAAGCTGGTACAGGCGGCGCTGGACGGGTTGTTGAGTTCCAGGACTTCTTCTGTTTTGGGTGTAACCCTTGGAACAAAAAAGCGAACCACCATCGTCATCGCGCACCGCTTGTCCACGATTCGAAACGCGGACAAGATTTGCATTTTGGAAAACACGGACGGAAACGGCGCGAGGGTGGTGGAGCAGGGGACGCACGACGAGCTCATGAGGAGTGGGGGGAGGTACGTCGCGCTCAGGGCGGCGTACGACGACGATAACCACTAAAGCGAAAGACATACCATGTAAACCGGCGACACGGTACATTTTACGTATCGAGAAAAGTGTCGCGCGAAAGTCTTTATTTCGTCATTCGGAGGTCTCACTTCTGTTCAGGGCAGCCGTTCGCTCTCGCCCAATTCGCCATCTCGAAATGTCCTATAGCTCTCGCCCTTATGATCGTCTCCCTGTCCCACGGGCAGCCGTTCGCGCGCAACCACTTCAGAATCCCGAGGTGCCCACCACTCGCCGCGAACTCGCACGTCTCTGCGTCCCACGGACAGTCGTTCTCGTGCGCCCACTGCAGCACCTGAAGGTGCCCGCCCCACGCCACCTCCAGGCACGTGTACTTGTCCCACGGGCAGCCGTTCGCGCGCGCCCACTGCAGCACTTCAAGGTGCCCGCCCTCCGCCGCTTTCGCGCAAGTGTACACGTTCCACGGGCAGCCGTTTGCGCGCGCCCACTGCAGCACCTCGAGATGCCCGCCCCTCGCCGCCCACGCGCACGTCCACTCGCTCCACATGCAACCATTGGCGCGCGCCCACTGCATCACCTCGAGGTGCCCTTCCTGCGCCACCCACGCGCACGTCCATTCGCTCCACGGGCGACCGTTGGCGCGCGCCCACTGCAGCACCTCGAGGTGCCCGCCGTACGCCGCCCACCAGCACGTCATCTCGTTCCACGGGCACCCGTTCACGCGCGCCAACTGCAGCACCTCCAGGTGCCCGCCTCTTGCCGCCCCCAAGCACGTCCAATTGTTCCACGGGCAGCCGTCCGCGCGCAACGCCTTCAACTCTTCGAGCTGTCCGCTCCTCGCAGCTGCCTGGCAAAGGCGTTCTTGACGCGACAGGCGACCTCCCCGTTGCAGGCGCTGCAACGCGCGTAAACATCCGAGCTCTATGGTGTTAGCCTCACCAAGCTCCTTAAACCGAAGCCCCGTCGCCGCCACCGCGTCGCGCATCGCGCGGCTCACCGCTGGGAGCCGTGCGAGGTCTGCGGGATCGTCGAAATGTTCAGATCTGAGAACGTGAGTGATGACGATGTCGTTGAGAAGGCCCGGGATAGCCTCGCCGACGTGAGCATCGTGCCACCGTTTTCTCTTTCGCGATCGAGTTTCCACACCGAGTGTCGCGTTGGAGGACATCGCGATACATGTGGATGTCGTGTGCGCGTCGTTGTGCGTCGAGGCAACCCTAAAAGTGTTGACTTCGTTTTTCTCTTCTCACTGTGTGAGTTTCGGAAACCTCACTCCATCGCCCGCGGCGCTCGCGTTCGGCGGGTTACCCGGGTGACCCCGACCCCCCCGACCGGTGGTCGGCGGTTGCGTCGCGTCTTTCCTGTAGGAGTGTTTCATGAAACGCGTGGGCGGCAGAGGTCGGGGGTGGACCAGGGAGGAGGAGGATGAGGGTCGGGTTTCGTGCAGCGGTGAAACGAGCACGTCGTTGCCCACGCGCGCGCCTTTGCGGTCGCCACGGTCAAGGGAGGCGCACGACCGAGGAACTCGACGCTCACGCCGGGTCATACTCAGCATCGTCGTCGCGTGCGTGTTGCTCGCCGTGGGCAGGCCGGTTTACGGACCGTACATCGACCGCTTCGGCGAACGAGGAGACGCGAGTGTCATCTCGTTGGTACGTGTTGTATTTCCCAAATCCTTGTGCAAGGTACACAGCACGACAGCAGCTACGACTGACACTTTTCTTTAACAATCAGGTGCAACACGGGTTGGCAAAACGAGCGCGGAAACACGAGTTGACCCTGCCGCGGTCGTGGGGACACCACCGGTACGGACCGGACGGGGAGGGCGAAATCGTGGGGTCGTTGGTAGGGGGCAAACTAGATGCGGACAAAAACGAGCACGCCTGGGAACGCTTTTCGTGGCGAAAGGCGTACGAGCACTTGCGGAAAAGCGGGTTGGCGGAGCGCGAACGCGTGTTGCGTTTGATGTGGGAAAGACTGGTAGTCGCGGAAAGCGCGCCCGAGAAACTTGCGCTGGCCGACGAACGCGTGCCTGGGGTGAACTTGTGATATCGAGCAGCCGGGACAGACGACGCGAGAACGGGTAGCTTGGAAGTATCATTATTGTCTGATCAAAACGCAGTATCATGTACTAGTGCTCGTACTAGACTTCTAGACCGGTATCACGCTTGGGCACGTCATTAGAACTACTAGTCATGACACTACCGCTGGTCACGCCGGTTACTGTTTTCCTAAAAATTCAACAAGTTGCTTTTGGGCACGCCGTGCGTGTCGCAAAACACGGCGATCGCGGTTTTCGTTTCCTCTCTGGTGAGTCCCGCCATAAGTACGGTTACCTTTTCCGCGTCGTTCCCCAAGATCTTCCTTCCCTTGCCGCCGCACTCAACAGGCACCCCTCCCGCGATCGCAGACTGGACTTGGAACACGTTCCTGATACGATAAAAGCCGAAAGTGTCAGTCTCTCGTGATGTGTATGAGGGATTGGGAAGGGTAGACGGAGTGGGTCGTACTTTCCGACTGTACTCCATACAGTGCAGTAATCAGTCGGCGGAATGTGGTGATTGGGAAAGGCCCTTACCCGTCCATCGATTCGGTTCCCCCGAAAAGAGGAACCACGCCGACGCCGCCGGCGCGCCATTCGTCCCACTCCTCCACGAACGCGGATGATTTCCCATTGCTTTGTTTAGCTCCCGCGTTTAAATAAAACAAAGTCACCGGGTACTTATCCGCGTGCGACGCCACGACCGGCCACTCCAGCGCGGCTCTCATGGGCCCTATACCTCTCGCGCCCCCCGCGATTAAAACCAACGCGTGTTTGTCGTCCACCGCGTTTTTCAGGTTCAGCTCGCGGAACATGGGGTTGGCGAACCCGGAGCCGGTCACGGAGGACACCACGAGCCGGCAAGGCGGCTGAGCTTTCGCGAAGAAGTTCTCGTCCCCGTCATCCGACCCGGAGTCTAGTAAGAACTCAACAACAGAAACGTCCGTGTTCGGCGCCGTGGCGCGCGCGCGGTACGGCGATACCGAAATCGCGCGCTTGCACGACTTGCCCGAATCCAAATCAACAAGCGTCACTTCCTGGCCCGGGATGGTGTATTGATCGAGCCACCGGTCGTGTTTGAAAAGCGTACCACTCGTCGCGTTCCGGTGCCCCAAACGCTCGTCGCCTTGGAAATCCGTAACCCCCACTACTAACGTTCTTAGCTTGCCATCCAAGGACGCCGCGTTGTTCGCGAGCACGGACGCGTCGACGAAATCAGACCCGGTGGTGGTGTTACCCGTGGCCGCGGGAGTTCGTGATGAAACACGGTGGGTGCGCGATAGCGGTCGCGCGGCGCGCACACGGGGCGCCGCGTGGCTCACGGCGGCGAACGCGTGCGCGGACATCGGAAAAGGCGGTCGCGATCACAGGCGGCGCGCGGCACTCTTTGTTACTTTTTGAGACACGCGGCAAAAGGTCGTCCCTCCTCGTCACAGCCTCAATGTTTTTTTCGAGCCACAGCTCGGTCGCGCGCGCGTGATGCGGGTGGGCGACGAGGTTTCCCCCGCGGTTCCGGAGACGTCGTGCGGCTCGCTGGACGGAGGATCCGATTTATGGGGTCCCCGCGCGCTGGCAAGGGCGAAGTCAAGGGACGCGAACACCCCTCTCGCGAATGAGGAAATCCTGCTTCGTCGTCTGCGCGAAAAAGTCGGCCCACACGGCGATACCGAGTGTCTCCGAGGACACCTACGCGCGGCGCGAGGAAAACTCCACTGGAGCGCGAACGGGTATTTCCGGGAGTGTGTCACCACCCCCCCGGTTGTCACTGGCTCAGGACACGAGCGTAGGGACTTCGAACCAAAGCCGGCTTTGGGGAGCCTTATTGGGGATGAGAAAGGAGATGAGAATCGTACTCCGAGTACCAGTGATACAACTGATGAAAATACGGGGTCCAAACGCACGACGTCACACGCCACAAAACGCCAAATAAACGTCCCTTCCTTGCCTCCTTTGTGCTGGGAAAAAATCCTGGCGCGCTCGTGTCTTTTGGACGCGGTGCACTTAGCCAGGGTCAATGCAGAGACAAGAGAAGCCGCCGGGTCCGACACCGTGTGGCGAGCGCAGTTTTCGCGGCGGTGGGGTGAGGTCGCGGCGGTGAGTTTGGAACAAAGAGCGAGTTCACGAAAACCATACCGAAAAGAAGACCCTTCTCCCGTAGAAAAATACCCTTCTCCAGAGGAAGGTCAACCACAAGGTCAACTCCAAGTTCCACAAAACCCAGGACTTTCCCGAATCGAGTGGCATCGAGAGTACCGCCAGCGGCACGTCCGCGACCGGAACCTGACCTGCCCCGAGTGCTTAACCTCGAAAGTGAACCCCGTGGTGTACGGGTTCCCGTCGCCTAAATTAGTGGACGCCACGAACTTAAGAACAGTGCAACTCGGCGGGGACTACTTAGTGGAAGGCGACCCGGTCTGGGCGTGCCGGGCGTGTCAAAGCAGGTGGGCGGCTTGGCCGTTCGCGAGTAACTATTAATGGTACCTTGTAGCCTTGTATAAATACATTCGTAACATAAGCAACGACTTCGGTTAATACATGTACTCTCTTTATACTCTAATACTCCCGCTACTTATGCTCTAATACTCCCGCTACTTATTACTAATCCCCGCCTGTCTCTCCAGCGCGCTCCACAGCGCGTCCAAATCCACATTCCCTCCGCACAGAACGACGCCTATTTTTTGACACCGCGTGGTTTTTCCCCACTTCGCGTGTTTCGCGTTGTGCGCGGCGAAGTCATCGCTGAGCACCGCGGCGAGGCCCGCCGCGCCCGATGGTTCCACCACGAGTTTCATGCGTTCGAATATCATTCTCATTGAGTTGACGATTTCCGCGTCCGAAACCACGAACACGTGATCCACTTTGTCGCGTACGATTGGCCAGGTTAAATCCCCGAGCTTGGCGCGCAAGCCGTCCGCGATCGTATCAGGCGGCATCCAATCGGTCACCATCGTTCCTCGTAGCTTGCTCTCCGCGCAATCCGCCCGGTTCCCCATGCTTCCACCTGGCTCAGCGGCATACACCAAACAGTTCGGGTTTATGGCTTTCACCGCGAGCGCGATGCCGCTCAGCATGCCGCCGCCGCTCACCGGTACCACGACGCAGTCCAAGTTCGGAACCTGTTCCAGAAACTCCAACCCGATAGTGCCTTGGCCTGCGATGACGTCGGGGTGGTCGTACGGAGGTATTAACGACGCGCCTGTTTCGCGTCTGATTTTTTCCGCAGCCGCGACTCGCGCGTCCACGGTCGCGGCGCACCGCGTCACGACGCCTCCGTACGTCGCTATGGCGTTCAGTTTACACTGCGGGGCGCCGGTTGGAACCACGATATAAGCCGGTATCTGCAAAGTTTTCGCCGCGAGCGCCAGCGCGGCGGCGTGATTGCCACTGCTGTGCGTCACGACGCCTTTTTCTTTTGCCGAGTCCCCCAGCGTAAGCACCGCGTTCATCGCGCCTCGGAACTTAAACGCACCGCCTTTCTGGAACGTCTCGCACTTGAAAAAAATATTGATTGGTTCGTGTGGAAGCTCGGGGTCGACGTTCGTTGTTGGTCGCATCAACGCGTCGATCGTGGCACAGCGGTGGACCGGGGTTTGGCTGGCATAAGGCGCAATCCTACCCCTCGCTTCCTGGATCATCTCCAGGTTCGCGGCGTAGTCATGGGACGCGCCGTTCCGGGGGGAGCTGGGAGGGGCGGGGGCTTCCGTGCGCATTGAGAAATGATGCTTGGTGTGCCAACTTGAAGATGCTCGTTTTCATTTTTTTTCTAGGGTCGAGTTTTTTTGTCAGGGTCGTTTAGATCGAACCCTCGCGCCGGCACACCGCCTACGCCCCTGGCCACGATGGGCAAGAAGGACGAGACCCCCGAAGAGCGGCTTGTTCGCAAGGAAAAGGAAAAGAAAGGTACGACGAGCCGTGGTTTTGACCGAAACCACCGCGCGGCGAGTGACACCAAGAGATGTGGCCACACGTTCAAACCGGCATCGGTCACCCGATCCATCCACCGCGCCGTCTCTCGATCCCACGCCGTGGTACTGACCCCCACCCACCCCACCTCCCTGTCGTGGTCCTGGCTCCCCGTTTGCGCAGAGAAAAAAGGCGACAAGAAGGACAAGGCCAAGGACACCTCCGACGAAACCCCCGAGGAACGCGCGTCCAGGAAAGCCAAGAAGGAGGCGAAGAAGGCGGCTGAGGATGCGAAAAGCGCGCGGCCGGCGGCGAGGGGGCCGCCCGAGGCGAGGGCGGTTCCTAACCTGAAAGCGGGCAAGGACACAAAAGGAAAGTGCAAGCCGACGACTGGCGGGTACATGGATGACATGGACTTACCTAGCTCGGATGACGACGAGGGTGAGTTAGAGACCATCGAGCGCGATACCAAAACCATCGTGCTCGGCGGGAAGACGGACAAGGAGGAGAAGAAAACGCGCGCCAAGGAACTGGAAGCGGCGCGGAAGGAAGGTGCGGGCCTTTCCCAATCACCACACACCGCCTCCCTGATTGTTCATACGAGACGTTAACCACTTTCGGCTTTTATCGTATCAGCCATGGCCAAGGAACAAGCCATGCAGGAAGACGACGACGCGTTTAACGTGCGCTGCGCCGCGCTGACGGACGAGCACCGCGAGCAGATGGCGAATTCGAAGGACATCAAAATCGACGGGTTCTCGGTGAGCGCGAGGGGCAAAGAGCTGTTGACGAACGCGGACCTAACGATCGTGCACGGCCGGCGGTACGGCCTGGTGGGGCCGAACGGGATGGGCAAGACGACTATCATGAAACTCCTGGCGCGGAGAAAACTGCCAGTTCCTGATTTCATCGATATTCTTCTGGTGGAACAAGAGGTGGTTGGTGATGACCGCTCGGCGCTTGAATCGGTGGTCGCGGCGGACGTGGAGCTGCAGCAGCTGCGAAAACGGAAAATGGAACTTGAGTCGGCGATTGAAAAGGTGGCGGCGGCGGAAGATTTGGGCGGCGAGGATGGGCACGCGGCACGGGAAAACGCCCTCGCTGAAGCCCTACAGGCGTGTCAGCTCTCCGAAGAGGACGACAGCGGGATGCAGGGCAAGCTGGCGATGGATTTGAAACGAAAAGAAGCCGGCGAGCTCACGAGCGATACGTTTGATTTGCCCAACGAGCTGAACAAAACGTACGAGCGCTTGGAGGAGAAGAACGACGCGACTGCGGAATCCAGGGCGGCGAAGATTCTGCACGGCCTTGGTTTCACGGTTCCTGAATCGAAAACAAACGTCGGCCCCGAGCGTTTCTCAATGCACAACACCACGAAATCCTTCTCCGGGGGGTGGCGCATGCGCATTTCCCTGGCCAGGGCGCTGTTCATCGAGCCCACGTGTCTTTTGCTTGACGAACCCACCAACCACCTGGATTTGCGAGCCGTGATTTGGCTGGAGGAGTACCTGATGCGGTGGAAGAAAACGCTGTTAGGTACGTGTTGGGCGTTTCCCAAATCCCGCCTCTGCGTTTGCCTGTACTACAAGACTGACACTTTCTTTTATTGGTATCAGTGGTGTCGCACGACCGCGATTTCCTAAACGCGGTGTCCACCGATATCGTGCATCTTCACGACCACAAGCTGAGCCAGTACCGCGGTTCCTTCGAGTCCTTCGAGGAGATGTATGAACAACGAAGACGCGAAGCAAACAAAGCGTATGACAAGTACGAAAAGCAAATGAAAGCGGCGAAGGCGGCGAAGAAAGGGCAGGCGAAAACGGCGCAGGCGGCGGTTAAAGACGCGGCGGCGAAGAAACTGGACCAGAAACGCGCGGGGGGTGGGAAGAACAAGGGGATGATGATGGACGACGACGAGGACGGCCGGGGGGAGTCCAACGCCCCGACGAGGTGGACTGATTACTCCGTGGAGTTCCACTTCCCGACGCCCAGTGAGTTGCCCCCGCCCCTGATTTCCCTAACGGACTGTCACTTCAAGTACCCGAAGCTGGAAGGGTTCGCGCTCGCCGACTTGAACCTGGGCATCGACATGGGCACGCGGGTCGGGATCATCGGCCCGAACGGTGCCGGGAAGTCGACGTTGATGAACCTGTTAGCGGGTGACTTGGACCCCACGCAGGGGGATTCGCGACGAAGCCACAAGCTGCGAATCGGCCGGTACTCGCAACACTTCGTGGACGTGCTGTCCATGGACGAAAACCCGGTGCAGTACTTGTTACGTTTGTACCTGAAACCGGAAGGCGGGTCGTACAAACCGGAGGAAATCAGGGCGAAGCTCGGGAAGTTCGGGTTACCCGGGCACAACCACTTGACGCCCATTGTGAAGCTGAGCGGAGGCCAAAAAGCGCGCGTGGTGTTCACGTCTATTCAGCTGAGCAACCCGCACATCCTTTTAATGGACGAACCCACCAACCACTTGGACATGGAATCAATCGACGCCCTCGCAAAGGCGCTCGAGGAGTTTGAAGGCGGCGTGGTGTTGATCACGCACGACGCGCACATCTGCAGTAAGGTACTGGACGCGGAAACCTCCGAGATCTGGGTCGTGGATGAGGGAGAAGTCACGAAATTTGACGGAGACTTCGCCGAGTACCGACGACAGCTCGTCGCGGAAATCGGCGCCGAGCTGGATGAGTGATAAAATGGCTGCGAGAAAACGCGGCGGCGCATTGAAAATAGTGTCTTTAGTTTTCGTGTGCAGGTCGAGCATCCTTGAAATGCAAAACAGACTATCCAGATACACTGCCGCCGCGTTTTCTCTCAACCACTTTGGCAGCGTGAAATCGGGCGTTTCGCAACGTCCAAGAGAAACTCTTACTACGACGACGGGTTTGCTTCGGGTATCGACCGCACTCGACGCCGCGCGTCTGCGGCCGTCATGGCCCCTGGACACGCGCATCGGCCAGATGAAAACGCGTTCGCTTTACAGCTCCACCGCGAGGAGCCCGGCCGTGCGGCGGCAGAGCGCGACGACCGGGTACTCGCTTTACAACTCTTCTTGGAAGACACCGGGGCTACCGCGAAGCCTTTTTCTTTTTTTTCTTTTTTTTCCAGAAAGGGCAAGGCGCCCACGCCCACCGTACGCGCGGAAGAACACCAGAATATGAGGGCACTCGCGGAGGCTTTGGTCTGTGAAAACGAGACCATCGCACAGCAGATGCCGTTGCGGGAGATGCGGCCTGCTCGCACTTTAGCACTCGCTGAAGCACCCGTGTGGATCGGACTTCGTATCCGCTTCGGCTTTAGGGTTACAAGATACGAAACACAACACCGCCGTGTCGTCTTCACTGTACCGTTCCGCGGGCGAGGTGACGACGAAACGAACCCCCGCGGCGGCGAAACTCACGGACGTAGACGCGTCGTCCGTTCCGGCACCCCACGAAACTCAGCGCAAGTTTCGGTTCCTCCTCCTAAGATAAAACTCACCGCGCCTCTTGGGGCTCTCGTGGGCAAGTGTGTGATATGCATGGAGGAGGTGTCCGAGGATACGCTTGTTTCCGCGAAGGTGGCCCAACGCTGGGTTCGAAAGTCTTGCGGACACTCTGTTTGCGACGTGTGCGTCAAGGAATGGCTCAAGAACGAGATCAATGATCAGCGTGATGCCCCGCGCTGTCCACGCTTCCAAGAGTGCGACGCCTGCTTCGACAAAAATCTGTGTGAAGACATTCTCGGAAGAGGCAGTGACCTGTATGAGAAGCTCGTCACGTTCAACACGCCAGAGGCTCGGGGAGTGCGAGATGGAACGTTGATGTACTGCCCTAGCGGCTGCAACACCGCGGTCGAGGCACGAGGATATGGGAAACGTGTATGCAAGACTTGCGGGAAGCGATACTGCGCGGCTTGCAAAGTGCCGTGGCATGACAACTTGAGTTGCACCGAGTATCAAAATCTTCCCCCGCATATGAAGACCCCAAACGACGTCGCATTTCTGAATCTTGCATTTCAAGAGCTATTTCGCCGGTGTCCGAAGTGCCGCTCGCTCGTGGAGAAAATACGCGGCGGTTGTAACCAAGTCGTGTGCCGGTGCGGGTGCACCTTTTGCTACGGCTGTGGGTCCAAGTACGTGTATAAAAGCATTCAGGACCGCTTTTTCTCTCTTTTCTCTCAAAGAGGTTACATGCAGTCGAAGTGCACCTGCCATGGAAGGCAACAACGATACGCGAGCGTGAGTGATGTCGCGAGCAGCTCGGGCGCGAGCGGCTCGCGATACGCGGAAAGGAAATAGGCGCCGAGCTGGATGAGTGAAGAGTGATTCTTTGAAACCGAAACGAGACTGTTTAGCCTGAGACAGTTTTGTTGCTTGTTCTCGAGATAACATCCGAGCTTTACACGAGCCTAAACCTTAACCCTAGCCCTACAACGTCTTCAAAAGAAACTCCAGGGCTTGTTCCTGCGTTTTCCCGTCCGCGACTAAGTAATCCACCATGCGTCGCATGTTGTCATCGGGGTCCAGGCCCAGCAAGTTGGGCCGCCGGGAAAGGTTCTCCACGACTTGCGTGCTGTCCAAACCGAGCTCACCGAGGTAATCAAACAGCGGCGCTAAGCGTGTCTCGACGTCGTACGCTAGTACGGGCGGGTGCTTCGCGACTAAAGTTCCTACTTCGTTGATATCCACCCCCCGGTCTGTTAAAAAATCCACGACACGCATCATCTCTTCCGTGCCGAACGGCGCCTCCACCGCCCCACCCCGTTTCGCGTTTTCGTACTCGAACCACACCCCCGCCTTGCTCTGTACTTGTAACGCGTTTACTCTCGGGATACCGATGCTCTCCAGGTACTCGTACACACCCACTTGCGCTTTTTCCGAAGTCAAACGGTGAATCCGTTGCACGCCCTGGCGGCCGGGGCGAAGACGGGCAAGCACCAGAGATGGGGAGGCGCGACCGCCGACATTTCGATGATGACGCGGCGGCGCGCTCGCGCGACCGCGGAGGGAACATAACCCACCGCCGAGGTACAAAGACGCGCCAAGCGCACACGCGCGCGGCGTCGCGTTCATCGTGACGACGACGGGATGAAAACGCGGGCGATGCGTGCGTCGTGTGTGTCGAGGGAGTGTCGTCGATGGACGAGTTTCGCCACGTGCCAAAAAAACTGCGCGATTTGCGAAACTCATTGCGAATCTGACTGACGAATCTCACTGCTTCTCTTCAGAGCGTGCGTCGCGATGGCTCGCGGGTTCACCAGCGCCAGCGGTTTCGGTGATACGGAGCGGTTCGATTTGCGTTTACAGGCGCGTAACCGCCGGCGGTTGAACCTCGTCGCGGGGTCGTGCGCGTTCGTTTCCCTGGTGTTCATTTCCTGGATATTCCACACCTCATGGAACGTCGCGTTTTCCGATGACGCGCCTTCGAACAACGACGAAGCCGCGTTGGTAGCGACCGCCAAGGCGATACACGGCGACACGACACACGGGTTGATGACCGGTCGCGTGATTACCGACCCAGGGCCGAGGCTGGAGACGCACGGAGAGATACACGCGGTGCTTGCCCGGGGTGGTGGCGATGATGGTGGGATTGCGGGTGTTGCTGTTGCCTCTGAAAACAGGTACAACAACAATCCGCCGCACACAAACAACGAGCACGACGAAAAAAACGGAAGTCACGACACGAACACCTCGGCAAAAAGAGAAGTGCACGTGCGCGTGCACGTGGTGGTGGAGAGCGCGACGTACAGCACGACCGAGCTTTTGTTGGTCAGGGACGAGACAACAAAAACCTGGGGGCCGGTTTTGTCGGTGGCGAAGACGAGCGTCCCGCGGAACGGCGGGTACAAAAAGCTAACCAGCGACCCAGGTGTGGTGGACGCGGCGGCGGCGGCTTTGTTTCAGCGTCTAGGCCTAGGCCAACCCCCATCAATCGAGTTCATGCAGGGAATCCCCGCGAGCGGAAACGACGGGGACGGGGACGGTACGGATGACGAAGAAAACGACGCGTCGTTCGTGGTGGTGGTGCGGGTAAGTATTTCCCAATAACCACATTCCACTGACTGATTGCCCATACACGACTGACATTTATTTTATTTCAATCAGGACGAGCACGTTCTGGACGACAACGACGGCGTGCTACTGATTCACGGGAAGTCGGGGGAGGTGGATGGGTTGAGTGATACACATGCCAAGACAGACCAAGACAGACCCAAGACCAAAGACAGACCAAGACAGACCAAACCGCGAACGGAAACGTCTGCGCGAACGGAAACCTCGGCGGAGTCGAACGCGCGCGAAAGCGCGGAACGGAGCGCGTTCGCGATGCGAGAAACGCGGCGCGTGCCCCTTCGAGCCGCGTTGAGTGGAAGCGCCGCGGTGGACAACGCGCACGCGCTCAAGTACGACGTCAAATCGCTGCGGGTGTTTTTGGAACCCTGGGTCCTCACGGACGGGAAGGACCCGAAAAGCGCGTGTCGTGACCCGCGCGTCGCCGCGGCCAGAGCGGCGGGCGACGACGACGAAGCCACGCGGCTGTACGAGCAGTTGCCGAAAAGCACGCGGGGCCGACCACTGACGCTGCAGGAACAGATACACGGGTGAACCGAGACCCGTTGCTTGTGCAACAGGTGTCGAGGAGGCGGGAAAGCTTTCAGGGTAAGTGCGCAGACGTAAGTAAGTACGCGTGGTTTGGTAAACTAATCCATCCACTCCTTAAACTCAACCTAATCTTCTACCTTGCAGTACACGAACACCTCTCCGTCTGCGTCGGACATGATTCTGAAGTCGGTATCCAGGTACCTGACGTACGTCGTGGCGGTCGGGTCTCTGCCTTTGTTCCACGGCAGTAATTTCCACACGGACTTCACCGGGTAGTCTCGGTCCAGGAACCACGGCAACACCAGGGGCGGTTTCGGAATCCCATCCGTCAGCTCCACTCTTGTTCGGTCTAAACAAAGATCCATCTGGCCCGTGACTTCGTCAAGCCGCACCTGATTCGCGTACGTCTTTATTCGCCCTCCGAACGTGGGTAACAGCTTGAACCAGCCTACTATGGGGATGACCGTTAAGGCGAAAAGAATCGTATCGAAGTAGCTCTCCATGGTTCCGGTTTCCAAGTCTATTCTTTGCGCCACCCGGCCCACCGTGCTCGCGCCCCAGCTCTTGACCTGCAGCTCGTGCAGCCTGAAAAACACCTCGCTCGATTTCCGCTCGCCGAACATGGCGTCGCCGAAGGCGTCTTGTATCGCCATGAAAAACGGCGAGCTTCGGAACAGCTGTTTCGTCGCCAAAACGCACTCCCAATCGCCGTTCATCAGGGACGCATCGGAAACAGGCCGGCCTGGCGTGTCTTGATTCGCGTTCGTAAGCGCACCGCTCTGCATCGCCACCAGCGCCTCCACCGCTTCGGTGATTTCCTCCCTGTGCTTGCGGCCGTACTCATCCAGAGGCGCGTACGCTTTTTGCGTGAACAAAAGCTGTCCCCGGTCCGTCAACGCGGAGAGTCGCAGGAGCTTGCGTTTGATTTTCTCCGCGGAAGACGCGGTGCCAGGTTCAGCCGCGCATCGAAACGCCGAGCGGGTCCCGGCACGGCGCGGCGCCGCCCGGGGACAGAACACGGGCACGCGTGAGGAGACAGACGACATCGACGTGTCCTCCTCGGTGCCGAGTGGAATGAAGCGATTTTTCTGCCCTCAATTTTATTCGTCTTTTCTTTCCCGAAATGGCATCCCCCCACGACCGCGACCGCGTGCGCCACACGGCGAGGCACTTGCGAGTGTCGGCGGCAAGTCGCATTTGCAGTGTTTGACCGGCGGCATTCGCGTGTGTTAAACGGAGTGGTTTCGGGCGTCGTATCACGCGTACCAGTGTCCACTGAACCATCTTCCTTGTTGACGCAAACGACCTCGCCAGTGGTCCGTCCTGAATCGGTCCCCCAAAAAAGGCCGCAACACAATGTCCAGCCGGTACCAAAAGGCGTTCACCATCCCCGATGGGTTCCCGCAGATTTTGAAGTCGTTCACGCGAGAGGTACGCTTGCGAGGCGATGATACACAGCGAAGTGACTCAAGTGGGACACTTACCACGTCGAAACCTACCCCCAAAAGGACTCCGATCCGACCCCAATTTCGTCCCATTTTCCTGCCGTTCCCAACTCACCCCATCCTACTTTCTTCCTAATCTTCATCAACCTCAGATCCTTCGGTCGCAGCCTGAGAACATCTACACCTTCGGCGCGAGTTATTTCGAGGGCAAGATGCTTGACAACGCGAAGGAGCACGAGCGTCGCGCCCGGGGAACGGTCGACGGTGGGTCTGGCGGCACCGATGACGAGCAAATGACTCAAGAAATGGAAGAACAGAAAGAGAAACCCGGTCTTCTGGACATGTCCGACGCCGAGCTCGCCGAGTTCGTCACCGCGCAGTTCGCGCGGTACGACGTGGACGGGGACGGTTTCCTTGACCTGGGTGAGTTCAAGCTGCTCCTTTCGGATGCTGAGCTGGGGCTCTCTAAAAAAGAAATGCGCGCCGTGATGCAGGAAGCGGACGCGAACGACGACGGGGTGTTGGAATACACGGAGTTCGTGCCGGTGATGGTAAGGGCCTTTCCCAATCACCACACACCGCCTCTGCGATTGCCCATACGAGACGTTAACCACTTTCTTGTTCATCTCTTTAGGTGGAGATCATTCACGGTTTACAGGCGCGTGCGCTCGCCGCGGAGACCGCTGAGGTTGACGCGCAGCACGCAAGAGAATCGGTCACCATGCACTTGCTACACGGCATTTCACGTGACGAGCTGGAGGAAATGATGCGCGCCGTGTTCGCCGCCGCGGACGTGGACGGCAGCGGATCTTTGGACCGGAAGGAGTTCGCGCGCTGTTTGAAACATGCGCAGCTTTCGCTGACCAGGAAAGAAATCAACCTCCTGTTGTTGGAAGTCGACACGAACGTGGACGGGTTGATTTCGTACGACGAGTTCACGCCGCTGTGTTTCAACATCTTAGTCGAGCGGTTCAAAGATGACGTGCTTGCGGAACAAGCCATGGCGTCGAGGTACGTGATGCGCGTTTCCCAAATCCAGGCACACCGTTACCCCGTACAAGACTGACACTTCCCGTTCCCAATCACAGCGATTCCCTGACTCTGCTTCTTCTGGAGGAGTTTGAGACCTCCGAGCGCGAGGCGTTTCCCGAGGACGACGCGTTGCTGGGGCAACTTCCGTTTGCGATGGTCAAGGCTTGCTTGAAGGTTTTGTCGGAGGAAATGCTGGGTTTATCGAAGCTGCAGCTCAGTGCGGTGATGAGCGAGAGCCGGTGCGACGAGACACACGAGGATCGGATGGTGGAGTACACCCTTTTCGCGCCAATCGCGGCGGCCGTGATCCACTCCATGGTCGGGTTGTCCTCCCAGAAAAAAAGGATGGACGCGATTGGCGCGCAACAACTCGTGCAAACCTCCGAGGACAGGTCTTCGGCGGTCAACTCCTTACTCGGCGACCCCGATTCCGTGAAGACGTACATCAACAACGCGCTTGCGGACGCGGATTTCGAAAACACCGGCATTTTGGACGTCAAGGACGTGACACAAATTTTGCGGCGGTTCGGCGACGGCGAGCTCAACCTGAGCGCGAACCAAATAAACGCCCTGGTCGCCGCCGTGGACGCCGACGACGACGGAAACGTGGAGTATGGGGAGTTACCCGAATTCCTTTTCGAGGTCTTGGCGCATCTGGAAAGGGAAACGTACATCCAGGCAAACGCGTTCAGCGGGGGGGAGGGGGAGTAAGCGTGTAATCGTAACCCAACACAACTCATCCACATGGAATTCGGGCAACAAAAAATCGATTTTTCTTCGGTCGCGCGCCTTTTTACCTCGCGATCACTGGCAGGTTTTCCGCAAAGATTGCCCGCCCCCGACCCTCACTCTGCCCCGCACATCTCGTCCGATGGCGGAGACGGACACCGCCGCGGTCCAAAACAGGGAGCCCGTTCCGGATGACAACATGAAGCGCAAAAGGGGCACCGAGCTGGTGGTGCCGATCTGCTACGGGACGTGTTCGTTTTGGCTGGGCAAGAAAGCGGTGGAGTACCATTCGCACAAGTGGACGGTGTACGTGCGCGAGCCGAGTGGGGGGGATTTGAGTCACATCATTTCCAAGGTGGTGTTCAACCTGCATCCCAGTTTCGCGGAACCGGTGCGTACGCTTGATAAGCCGCCGTACGAGGTAACGGAAACGGGGTGGGGGGAGTTTGAAATTGGGATCACGATTCATTTCGCGCCCGATTGCGGCGAGCAGTCGCTGTTCATGTTAGCGCCGCTGAAGCTTCACCACGAAGCGGAACCGGGGGCGCCGAAACCGGAAAAGAAAGACCTGAAGAAACCAGTAGTCAAGGACTTGTACGAAGAGATTGTGTTTCACGAACCGGACGAGGACTTTCTGAAGAGAGTCAAAAACCACAAGATGAAACCGGCGCCGATCAGCCCGAGCGGGTTGTCCGCGGTTCTCGGAAACCGCGACGACCGGGACGAGCTTTTGCGAATCGCGACCGCACGACGGGTCGTCGCGGAGCGAACTGCGGTGCTCAAGGCGCAAATAGACGTGCTGACGTGAACACGGGAGGTGTGATGAGTTGGTTCCCGGGGGCGTGATAAAGGTGTTGCGAAGTGTCACTTGTGCGATTTACAATTTCACAATAGTTGTACTTGTATCAGGCCAATATACTTGTACAAGTCTGACTCTCGCTCTGAGTACTCCTATGTGTATCTCAGTCAAATTACAAATCTTCACTCCTCCCTCACACGCCTCCCAACAGCGTACTCAGCGCACCTGGTCCGTGCGTCACGGCTCGCTTGACTTCGTTTAGGTCGTACCCGTTCCCCGGCGCCAGCAACGCGGCGTAGGTGGTGGTGAACGCTTCGATGATTTCACCGGCGTACGCCGTTCGCGCGGTGGCGCGTCGGGCCGGGTCGCGAACCAAGTCGAACGACGGCACTTGTTCATCGCTCGCCCCAACCGCTTCCACGAGCGCGTCCAGCGAAGCGCCCACCGTGGCTAACCGCAGCGCAGGGTCTTTGGACATGGTAGTTGACAATTGTTGATGACTGTTTCCAGTACCCGCGGATTGTTCATGACTGTTTGCGGTACCCACATCACGCACACGCGCGGACGAGTACAGGCCCGCGACTTGGCGAATTTCAAGCAACCCGACTCTTCGTAACAGCGCGTGCGCCTCGGTCCGTGCCATTTCGTGCAAAAGCGTATCCGCTTTCGTGTCAAAGTCTGACACGAAACCCGCGGCGTCGGGAAACTCCCTCAGCGGCTTCAGCAAACCGCCGAAGCAGTTCACCAGAAACGCGCGCTTCGCGTACCGCGGGTGTTTGTTTTCGTGGGTACTTTCGTACGACGCGTCCGAAACCAAGGTCTCCGCGGATAACTCGCAAGCCGTGGCCACGGGGACGAGCATCGCGCGCACGGAGGTCACGGCTATGGGCTCGCCGGTGGTGTCGTCGACCTCGAATGCGCTCGATGACACTTGCGTTGCCGAAAGAAGCTCCACCACTCGCCGCGTCGTCTCTAAAACGCAATCGGGTGCGCTCAGGTCGTCGTTCACGACTGGCGGGTGCTTCACCAGCCGCTCAGCTCGGAGCGCGACGGTCTGTTCAAACGCGTCCAAAGCCAACGCGTGACACTCTTTCAGCGTAGACACGAGCGAACCGCCGTCGCCGCAGATTTTTTGCAAAATCGATCCGTAAAACGAAAACAGCCCGGCGAGCTTGTACCGGACAATCTCGGACTCCCCGGATTGGCCCGTTAACGCCTGGTCAACGCGAACTCTGAACGGCCTTTTAATGCCGTCCAGAATACGGTCCAAAACCTCGGACGCGTTTGTTTCCGCTTCCGGTGAAGAAGTTTCCACAGCAGAAGAAGGGCCATGCAGGGTTTCGGTTGTTTCGTCCACGCGGTTTTTGTTTCCACCCGCGCCGTGGATGTTTTGGTCGTCGTTTCCATCGTCGGCGCCGTCGTCGCCTCCATCCGTACCACCCAACAGCGCCCCCACCAGTTCACGTTCACCGCAAACCGCCTGGTGCAGCCATGCCAGCATATCACCCACGAACCGCACTGGGTCGCTTTGTTGGTGTTCCATGGCCTTCGGGACGCCGCCCGGCCCGCCTTTGGCGATTGAGAAAGAAAAGTGTCAGTCTTGAGTCTATGGGTGTACTCTTTCGTGATGGGTCAATAGGAATTACTCTGGACAATCGGCAAACAGTCGGCGGGATGTGGAAAATGCGCACTACTTACCTTTGGTAAGCGCGGTGATGAACCGCCGGAACAGCGCGTTGTGCCGCGTCCGCGCGACCTCCTCGACGCAGTACTTGAACAGCGTGGGGCGGTGCTTCAACGCGGTCATCGCTCGGGTCAGGGTTTCGTCGACGTCCTCGCCGCCGTCCTCCTCGGCCAAACTCCGGCACTCGCGTTGCACCCAGCGACACAGCCGTTCGTGCGCCTTTTCCTGGTACGAACTCATCTGTGATTGGGCCAAAGGAAAGGGTCAGTGTTGTGTTGGCAAACAGCGTGCCTGGATTTGGGAAACGCGCAACCCGTACTTGGTCCATCAACTCCAGCCCGGCGCGCTGGTGGTGCGTGCGTAGCAGGCGCTTGCAGTTGCCGTGGATGGTCCTCGCTCTGGTCAAGGCGGTGAAGAACTTGGTATCTATTTGGTTGCTATCGCTGGTAGTATCAGTACCAGTACTAGTACCAGTAACCGTCCCTTCCAGCGCGGCGACGTCCTCGTCCGTGAGCTGAAAGTCGACCGCGAATGTTTGCACGATTTGTTGTTTTTCCTCGATGGATGCTATTTCCCCATCCAAGGACGCGGTTTCACGTAGCAGCTCTCCGGTTCGCTCCCGGGTGCGCTCCAGCGCGCTCGATATCACATCACAACTACCAAGCAAACGCTCCAGCTGACCGTCAACCGCCCGGAGCGCCACCTGCGCCTTTAAAGAAGCGGTTAAGTACTCGCGGTTGATGGACAAACCGTGTTGTTCCACAGACCTGCGAAGGCCCCGGCGTGCCTCGGGGGTGTTTTCGGGGTAGAACTCGGACAAGCTCCTTAAACAGGACAAAATCTCGGGCGACTCAAGCGAAGTCTCTAAAACCTTCTTGACCTTGCGCGCCAAGCCGGGGGCGAGCGCCATCGCGAGGCCACGTGACGTCGCGAGGCCGCGCCCTTCCAGGTGGAGGAATGATGAATTGCTTCGACCAAAAGTCGTCAAATAAATCTACTCGAGAAATCACTTTGTATGGGCAAACAGTTTCATCATTCTCGGGATTTTTCGCTTCTCGATCGATTCGACGGACGACTTAGGGTTGCGCACGGGCAGTCCGACGCGCGCACGCACGCGTCGCCTCAGCGTACCACACGCGGCATGCTGCGAACCGTGGCTCGAAACGCGTCTCGCGTGGTGCGCGGCCCGCACCACACCCCGAAACGGGGCATGGCGGACGGCCCGCCCGGTGGATACTTCGCGGATGGGGTTCAAGGCGAGGGGCACGTGAACGGCAGGCTGTTCAACGAAACCCCGCCTCCCCCTGGGCAGAGCCGGAAGTGGGAGGACTGGGAGTTACCGTGGTACCTCGGGATGGGAGGCGCGGCGGTTATTCTTTTCTTCGGTTTGAACGCCAAGCCGGAAACAAGCGCCACGGCGTGGGCCAAGGAAGAAGCACAGAAGCGATTGGCAGCGGAGGGGAAATGAGGAGGATGCTGAAGGAAGAAAAAACCGGAGCGAGATTAGTCGGGTGTGTCTTTTTCGAGACGCGCGCGGCGCACCGCCTTTCGGTTTGTAACATGACGAGTTTATAACTATACGCGCGACGAGACTTTGCGGTCGTGACGCACCCCGGAAGTGAGTTTCCGCCCGAAGGTATCGCTTACATCGTGACGCGCAAAAGCGCTTTCTTTTCACGTACCCCGCGCTCGGTTTCTGTAATATTGTTTTTAAAAGAATCTATCGACAGCGCTTGAATTGTTTCACAAAAGGAACCATCCACCTCCCCTTTCATCGGTTGATTTTGTCCGCCTCCAAGAAACCATCCACCGGAAACAAATTCATCGCCGGTACCGCGCCCTTTTGAAGTTGATGTATAGGTGAAAAATCCCGCGTTCGAAGGAACACTTGAACCCACGTTTGTTGGAGTACTCCCACTCCTTGTTTACGATTTTAAACGCGATGTCTTGGGATGGGTACCGAAAGGGTCAGTCTTGAGTGTACAAGTGCCATGTATGGGCAAACAGTGCACTTGTGATGTATGTAGCAAACAGTAGATACGGGCGGACAATCCGCGGAGGTAATGCTCCCTTCGCAGGACGTGTATGGGAACACAGTGACAGTCGTCCGGGATTTGGGAAAGCCGTAACACACGTACCTTCGTACGGCGGCCCCGCGCTGACTCGCAGAATACACGTTTCGCCGTGTTTCGAGCCATCCGGCATGATGGAAAACGCGGGCGCTTTTGATTTGTCGATGAGGTCGGGGTAAAACAGGTTGAACTTGTACCCCTGCACGGTTTTCGGAGGCGGGTTGTCGTGGTCGTAGTGCGTCTGGTTGTACTTGTTCCAGTCGTAACCAGTGTGCACGCGATTGAAGTACTTGGGTTTCCTGGTTTTGTTACACAAAAAAGGTCAGTCGCGAGTCCGTGGGTGTACTGTGCATCGCGATGTATTGGACGATGTATGGACAACAGTCAGGGTAATCGGTCTGAACAGTCACCAGCGTTAGAGATAAAACAGCGCACTTGTGATGTGCGTAATCATCATCATCATTCAAGATGGGGCAGTAAACAGTCGGCGGGATTTGGGAAACGCGCAAGACCGTACCTCGGTCGGAACTTGTCGTGCCACCAGTACGCGGTTTGCTCCAACTGCGCTTCCCCCGCGAAAGCCACCTCGGCGCCGTCGTTCGCGCCCATCATCCGGTCCGCGATCGATTTCGCGGCTTGCGTGAACACCTCGTCATCCGCGATCATGCCGTCCGGGTCGGAAGCGCCGGGGATGTTACTCACGACGTTCCCGCTGGCGTACGCGCGCGCGTTTACGTTCCCCGCGCGCGAGTACGTTCCCGTCGCGGGAGTGTCCACGTCTCCGTACCCGGAATTCGTCCCGGAAGCATCCCGGATAGTCGCCATCCTGTTTGCCTCCGCGAACCGCCCCATCTTCGTTTGTCGTGCTTTTTCCCGTAACTCGGCAACCGCGATCAAGTCCTCGTTCGGATCGAGAACGGAAACGTAACCGGGCACGGCGTCCAGCAAAACGGGCGAGTACTCGCGGTCGGGGGTACCTTCGGGGGTGAACCCTTGCGGTGAAGCGGGGGCTGCATGATCCGGTGAGCCGGGTGGTTCCAAATCGTCGCCGTCCCCAGACACGGCGCCGCCAGCCGAGACGCCGTTTGTCCCGAAATCGGCACCGAGCAAATCTTCGTCCGAATCGGTTTCTGTTCCGGCACCCGGCGCCGGCGGCGCGAACCGCGGGCGGTGCGGTTCGTGCCTTTCCTTCATCCGTAAGTCCGCATCCACCACCGCGGCCCGGGCTTTGCTGACTGAAATCCGCCTTAGCACGGCTTGCCAGTACTCCAGCTCGGGCGCGTGCGGGTCAGAGAGCGTGTCCGCCACTTCGCGTTCCAGCCCTTCCAGCTCGAGGCGAGACTTCCCCACAAGCATCTCTGCCACGTCGTTCTCCACTTGTTCGTGCAGCCCCTGGTCGATGACGTCCCTGGCTTGCGCGGATGCCGCGGACGCGTCCTTGCCCCTCACGCGCGCGCGGTCCACCGCGTCCCGTCTGCGCGCGTTGGCGAGCTCGTCGTCGCACACGGTTATGAAGTCTCGCCAAAACGCGTGTTTTTCCAAATCGTGCTTCGTCAAATCAAGACGCACGAGCACGTCGTCTTTCAGCTCGTGTAGTTCGTTGGTTGTTAACCCAAGGAACACGTGAATGGGGTTGATTTTAAAATCAAACCGCGCCGAGGTCTCGACCCCGACCTCGCACTCAACGTTCCGCGCGATCAAATCCACCGCCCGTGCCCTCCCTTGCTCAACCCTCATGTCGCTCCGCATCTTCGCCTGCAGCACGTGAAACTCCTCTTCCTTTTTCTCCAGCTCCACCGCTTCGATCAGCGCCTCTTCGCGCTGCAGCACTTCGCGTTCAAGTTCCTTCTCCATCTTCTCAACCTCCCGCTGTTCCCGCTGCTTCTTGACCTTTTCGATTTCCAACAACCGCTGTTCGTGCCTCCGTTTCTCCGCGGTTAACCCCAAGTCTTTTGGATCAACCCCATCCATCAAACTCTTCTCGATCTTCTTGCGCCACACGAACCGCTCGGTGAGCTTGTCGTCGCCGAAAGGATTAGCCACGTCCGTGTACCCCGCGATCTCGCCCTGCGCTAAACGCGCGCCGAGCTTCTTGGCCTGATAGTAGGGTCAGGGTCAGGGTTTGGAGGTGAGTTGTGATTAAGGGAGAGAGGAGTCGTGGTAGCGCGCGTCAGTACATCGGTGATGACGTTACGTTGGATGAAAAAAAAGCGTCGCGACTTGGGGTAAACTCCTTGGTACACCTAACCGCCGTACGTACCATCTTCGCCGCGCGTCGTCGTTTGACATCCTGGCTGTTTTCGGTATCCGAGTCGGATGATGAGGACGAGTCGGAGGACGCTTCCCTTCGTGACCGCTTCTTCTTGTGCGTCCTGCGGTCATGAGGTGATGGAGGAAAGATGGCACGGACGGTCAGAGACCGAGGCGGCGGTGGTTCGTGAAACGATTGCAGATCGGAGGGGAGTCGGTGTGGTGCCTGCCGGGTGTGGTCTCCCAAGGCACGTACTTCTTGGCCTTCTTCTCCTTCTTTTCTTTTTTCTCCTTCTTCGCCATCGCGAAGGACCCGATGAGACGCCCCCTCGTGCGGCTGAGAGTGCGTCCAAATATCAAGCCACGGCTCGTTCCAAGTTTTTGCGAGGGACTTCATTTTTGCAGCAACGCACGTGAGAGCCGCCACGTTTCACTCGATTCCCTCCACCATTCCTTGCCACTCTGACACTCGCGCAACCGCGAGCCCCACCTCCTTTCCACACCGAACAATGTATTGCATCGCCCTCACCGCAATCGCGCCCGTCGCATCTGCCAAGACCTCACGGTACGTCAGCCGGAGCCGTCGTCGGTACCCGCGGCTCGTCGCCACGAAAACGGCACTGCCTCGTCAGCGTGCTTCCGATGATAAAATGATCGACCGCTGACCCGTGTCCCTACGTTCACTCAGGTCCCTGGCGTCCCGGCGCTGCGTCGCCGTTACCCTCGCCCCCCGCGTCGCGAATGTTTCCGTTTCCAAAGCGCGTCTCGGGGGCAAGACGTACGCCATGGCTGAAGACGAGGGCGGCAATAAGAAGATTCTCCGGGAAAACGAAAAGCAGGCGTGGTTGAGCGAATCCGAAAAGGCGGGCGCGAACCCGCTTAAGGACCCAATGGCGTTGTTCGCGATCGGGGGAATCACGGTGCCGTTCGTGATCCTCGCGATCGCGGGCGCGCTGGGGTACATCGGGCAATAGGGGGATTACGAGACGAAATAATAAAGTGTTGCGACTTATTGATAGTACATCTTAAACAAAGCAATCTCACAATGCAATCACGCGAATCATCACACGTACCCTCTGAAGTCCCCTCCCAAACGAATCTTGACGCTCCTTTGGTTCCGATTCTTCCCAAGAGCCCCCCGACCCCCAGAGTCGAAGTCCTGTTTCAGGTGCGACGTGTCGTCCGTTGATACGGAGGCGAAGCGCGCGGCCATGGTGTCATCTTTGGTTTTCGTGATGTCCGTTCGGCTTTTAACATCGCCCGCGGTGTTGCGAAACGCCCGTTGGCGCACGGCGTCCTCCAAACTCATCTGCGTCACGACGTCATGCACCAGACTCGCCAGCTCGTCGTAATCCACCATACCGTCGCCGTTTAAATCCGCAGCCGCGCATATTCCGGTTATTTGAGAATGGCTAAGACCCAACATCGTGACGCCCACCGAATCGAGAACGATCCGCGTCTTGTCTTCGTCGAGAACGCCGTCGCCGTTTGCATCCGCCGCGGCGAAGGCATCCTTTAGGATGGCTTCCACCTGGTAGGTGGAAAAATGGCGCATTGATTCGAAATCATGCGTTTTGGTGTTGGACAGGTGCGCAATCGCCTTGACGCGTCGAGTCTGGGCGACGAAATCCAGCATGCCGTAAATAATATCAGCCGCGAGTGGCGCCCAGCGCTTGTACCGCACCAAGCCGTCATCCGGAGACGGGTCGCTGGTGCTAAGCACGCTTATGATTTGCGTTTTTGACAACGACAGGACGTCGTTCTCAACGAGGGCTTGTAAACACCGTTTCAACTGCCGAAGTTTTAGCTTGCCACTGTCCTCAAGGTCGGCGCTTGCGAAAACCTCAAGCAGCGCCTTCGTGACGGCGTCGCACGATCGCGTCGCGTCGCTCTCGAGTTGTTTGTGCGTCGCCCGCTCCACCAACACGTCGAAACACACCGGGACGAACTCGTCGTACTCCACCACCCCGTCGTGGTTCAAATCGCTCTGCATTAGTAACAGGTTGATTTCCTTTTTGCTTAAGTTCAACTCCGCGGAACGCAACGCCTTGCGGAACTCGGTCGGGTCCAACGTGCCGTTGCCGTCCAGGTCGCAGTCTTGGAAAACCCTCCGAATCGTCGCGCTCAGCTCATCAATCGTCATCCCCTTGACGAACTGAATCTGCGCGCTTTCCCGGGCGGTCGTCGTGGCCTCTGCGCGTGCCTGCCTGGCTGCGTGTTTGCTCTTCACGCTGACGATAAGAGAGTGCAGAAGAGGCACGAACTCTTTGTACTCCACCAAGCCGTTGTCGTCCAGATCCGCCTCCTGCAACACCTCGCGCTGTTCGCTCGGCGTTAAACTCAGACTCGAACTAGCGAGCACGTCCCGTAGTTCCCACGGATCGAGCACGCCGTTTTTGTCCGTGTCGAACTGCTTGAAAAGCTCCAGTGCAAACAACCTGAACTCGCCAGGGGTCATGTTTTGAATGTCAGTCGTTGCGGCTTTCCGCTCCACCGACGCGGCGCTCGCGCGGTTCGCCGCTACCTCCTCCTCCGCCGCGTTTTCCAGAAAACGAGCCACCCACTCAAACGGCTCCGCGGGTTTCGCCATCGCAACCTCCGTTACTAACGTTTTAATGGAATTCTGGATCTTGGCGTAGTACTCGTCGTCGTTCAGTGGGCCGTCGTGTTGGCCGTGAAACGGCAGCCGTCCCGGGAACCGCCGGAACGCGGCGCGCAGGAACCCGAAAATCAAATCCGGCCGGAACGAAAACAGCTCCGCCTCCATCGCGTTGACCACTTCTCGCAATGGGTGGAACGACGTGATTGGGGCGTGCGAAGGGTCGGGTTCGATTTCCCCCTCGAAACGAAACGCCACGAGCTGCGTGTCTAAGTACTTCTCCGCTTGTTTCTGGCGTCCAAGTCGCAGAAACTCCTCGCTAGGCGTGGGGACGCCAACGACGGGAACGCCCACCACGCGGTTCGTTTCTGCCAATCGCAGAGATTCCAACATCTCCGCCACCCGTTGCGGACGGTCCGTGCGGTCCTCTATGCCCTCCACGGCCATGGGGAACGACCGGGGAAGCGCGGTCCACTGCTTCAAGCCGCCGGTACCGGGCATCGTCATCGCGTCGACCCGTACCGGACTGCGAGACAGGGCACGGGGCGCGCGACCCGAAATGGACGTGATGAATCGCCAACGGACCATCCCGTGTTTTGTGTCCGACTACAATAAACTTCGTTGTTAAGCACACTTGTTACTTGCTCTCGCGCGTCGAGGGCGGCCACTCGCCCCCTTCGACACCATGCACGAAACCGCGACGGTCCCGTCGTCTATCCGGTGGACGGAGCGATGGATACGGCGCGCGTGGGGGCTGCCCACGGGTGAGGGCTTCTACTGCGACCACCCGAGCAAGGGTTCGGGGGCGAGAAGGTCGCCGGCGTATCAGATGGTTAACGAACAAGGGAACACGATGACGATGGAGACGGCGACGTGGGAGGAGGCTAATGACGCGCTGTGCAAGATCAGGAAATACGCGCCCGGCGGTCCACAGGCGAAGGATGGGACGAGAGAGCACGAGCGACGAGTGAACTGCGAATTCGGGCTGCACGAATTCATGCGGACCAATTACCTGTTGAAGAGCGTTGTCCCCGAAGGAAGGAGCGATGCTTTACTGTCGGTGAGTCTGGGCGAGGATATCTGGCACATTCTTACCGTGCAGATGAGCCTGCCGCGGCTGCTGCTGCTTGAGGTGCTCGTGGAGTTCGCGTTTATTTTCGCCGGCTCCGCGGCGCTCATCGCCGTCGCAGTCGCGGAGGGCCAGCTCGTGGCCCCCGGTTTGCTCGGGTCCAAGCTCATGCTGAGCTTCACCACCGTGCGCATCAGCTCGGACGCCATTTTCGGGTGGCAGGAACGGATTCCGAGCACAACCCCCGAAATCGCCGTGCTCGCGTTGATCGGGTGGTTCCACTGGCTGCTTTTAAGCGTCGCCGGCTCTATTATCGTCGCGCGCGCCTTGCGACCGCTGCAACAAGTGGGTTTCGCGCCGGACTGCGCGATGAACGAAACGGAGATATCGGTCCGGATGGTAAACCTACGCCGGACCGTGATGTTGTACGACGTGAAGGTTGCCTTGGTGTGTACGATCAGCGGTATGCGGTACAATCTCCCTCTGACGAACGGAATGACCACATACGACAGCATATACACGTACCCCATGACGTTCAAGCACGACCTGACCGCCCCGGACTCGCCGCTGAACAAAAAAAACCTCGACCTCGCAAAGTTCCAATCCATCGGCGTTTCCCTGACCGCGACGGACAACGCGGGAAACCCGGTGGTGGCGCATGCCATGTATTGGAACCCAAAGGCGTGGACCGTGCGCCGCCGCGAGTTTCAAAACACCTTCGCCGACTGTTCGCCGTACCCGCGGATTCTACGCGGGAAATGGGCGGATCAGGTTCGCATGTACCGAGCTCCGAACTCCGCCTCCGAATTCGCGGGGTCGAACATTCCAGACTTCCTTTTCAACATGGACAACTTTCACGTCATTCACGCGACGGAGACGGATTCGGCGGTGTGACACGAGGCGCCTTGCGGAGTGGACGTGTTATTATTTTATTGGAGAAAGCGCTGCCGCCGCCGCCACGATTGCCGGGGATGTGATGGGTTTCATTAGTCTGGTAGTGAATTGGCTTTTCTTTTTATTACATGTAATAAACGTCTTCGTCACGTCACGATATTTTGTCACGTCTCGAATCGTCTCGTATCAGGTTGCGTATCGGTTCAGGGTCATGGGGCGTCTCGAAGCGTCGCGGCGCGCGGGGAAGAAATTCGCAAAGGCGCGACGGCGTGTTTTGGGTAAAAACAGGGGGGGTGGGACGTGGACGCCTAGTCCTTCTTCTGCTTTTTCGACGCCGTTTGTTCTTTGCAGTAGCAATTTGCAAGTCCAGCCACCGGGTACGTCGTCGCAGGTGCGCCAGCAAGAGGTCTTGGTAAGCGGACAGCTCTCGCACTTCCTCCCCGCTTCGTCCGCGAGTTCCAGCGCCTGCGAAAAACAAAAAAGTTAAACGACGCGACGTTAGCGGAACGGTTCGGGACGGAACATCGAGGGAGGGTTAGAGGAGCCTGGGGATGCGCACCTCTTTGTTGTAGCACGGCCTGCAGAACCACAGGTCCTTGTTGTCCTTGTCGCGCTTCGAGTGGCACCATTCCTTCACGACGGAGACGCCCTTGCCGCACCCGGAGGCGCCGCACACGCGGTCGGCAGGCACCGACTGTAGTCTGCTGCACTTGGCGCAGACCGGTTTGTTCGTTTCGATGTTGCTGCCGTACCACCGACTGGTCTGGTCAGTGCCGCACTCAGCGACAGAGCAGACCAGCTCGATGCCCTGTGAAGGAATTCGTGAGTGTGAGTTATACACGCACGTGGTGGACACACATGATGACAGAGGAATGGTCGTGGGCATCGCGACGTATCTGGTCGATCCACTTTTTGGCTCTTGGGACGGTCGTCGGGTCCCTCCTGTTGACGTCGCGGAGACGAGCGAAACGCGTTTAGTCAGCTTTTGCGAGGACACCGCGAAGGAAGAGAACACGGATTGGGGAAAGGAAATCGTCAAGCGCGGAGAAGGGAAACACGTACCAGGGCGTGTCGTCAATGCCCGTCTTCTTGGGCGCCACCGGGTCGTTCTTGGGCGTCGTATCCACCGGGCACGGCTCGCAGCACATGGGCTCGTCGTTCGCCGCGGGCGGAGCGCTTTGTGTCGTTCCGACAGCGACGAGTTCGTCCGCCGCCGTCTCGCGGCGCTGGATCGCAGCGGCGGCGTTGGCAGCTTTGGCCACCCGCCTCGCGCGTCGGTCTTCGAGGAGCTTTCTCCAGTGCTTCTTGCACTCTTCGTTCCACTGGACCGGGTCGGTGTGCCGGAGCGCCTGCAACGCGAAACGATGCGGATGAGGAAATCGGGAAAAAAGTCAGATCTGCGCTGCGAGCGTGGCGTCGCGACGAGCGAAAACGCACAGCTGTGCGCCGACGCCCGCGATTCGGTCCGAGAAAAAAATGGGACATCGCGGGACGCGTTTTCGACGTACATCCAATCGAATAGCGCGCTCGCGCGCTTCCGGGTCCTTCTCGTACTTGGAATCGAGGGTGTCCAGGGTGGTTCCCCGCCCGGTAGCCGCGGCGCCGGACAGCTGTGCGTTTGCGGGCTTGACACGGGGAAACTTAGGCGGGCCTGGCTTTGGGACGTCAGCAACGTCGGTGTAGTCCACGGCCTTGCGGACGCGAAGGACCATATCGAAGTTCGGGTCAGGCGGGGTAGGTTTCCTCTTAGGGTTGCGGCGCTTGACGGGCTTGAAGGAGTTGGGGTTCTTGGACCCGCCGTCGCCGCCCGCGGCGGGCGGCGTGGGCAAGCGGAGTTTCGAACCGAGAGCGGGCAGTCCCAAGCGGAGCATCATCTCATCGTTCCGGGCGATGCGCTCGGCTCGCTGGCGCTCGTATAGGGTCAAACCCTGTGTGTGAATAGATGGGAGGAATGAGGCGCGGGGGTGGGTCAGTGAGTGTCGCGCGCGCGCTCGTCGTCGTCGCGCGGCGGTTGCCGTTCGAGGAGGAAAAAAGAAAAGTCGTGGTCGTCGTGGCGGTCAAGAAGAAGGAAGAAGGAAGAGAGCGCGGGAGGGGGGGGCGCACATCCGGTCCCACGCCGGTGTCGGAGTCCGGCATTCATGCGGTCGCGCAAAGGTGCGCGACTCGCGTGTGTTTTCGGTTCGACGACGTGTGGGTGCACGTGGAAGTGCGAAAGGGGAAGGAACGTTTTCGGATACGCGTGAAAAAAACTCAAAGACCTCTTCTTTCCTAAAAGTGTATTCCTTGAAAACGCCATTTCCGCGTGTAAGTCGATACCAACCCTTTACACGTCGAGGTCCCTCCCCCCCTCCGTTTTCCGTCCCCGCCGTGTCTTCGCCCGCTCCGAGTTCTTCACGCCGAGCAACGGGTGACAGCAGGACGGCACGCAGCACGGACAGTACCCGTGCACAAACTGCGCGCACCGCCGCACTCGCATCCACACCGCCAGACCCAGCACGCCGACCACAAGCACCGGCCCTAAAACGTCCATATCCACAACAGGGTTGTACACCGCGGTTTCCCAAACCTCCGCCGCGGTTTGCCACCACCCTGATTCGAACAAACCGTCGCCGCCCGTGCCTGCGAAGTAGAATTTGGGCCCGACTTCCAACGACAGAAACAACGCCCACGAAACCAGCTCAGCGAGAGGCACCACCCACAGGAACCGAAACGTCACCACGCCGCCGATTGCTATTAGTAGTAACCCATTAAGAAGGCGGGCGTTGTACGTCTGTGCGAACGCGTTTCGTTCGCGTTCTATGGTTCGCCTAACTCTGTTAGCAGAAGTTTCTTTACTCGGGCCGACGCACTTTTTGTCGAAAAGAAAGTGACACTCTTTTTCAGCCGCCGCGTCGAATTTCCGCAAACTGGGAAGGCGCATCTTTTGCATCTTGATCAACACGTCTTCGCACCTTGACGCGAGCAAATCGCACTCCTTACCGGACACAAACGCGTTCTTTTCACTGCGTTGAGTGAACAAATCGTCCAAGGTCTTCGCGAGCGCTTTCAGCGTCACCGCGCCGCGGCCGAAGCGTTCTTTTCGAAAAATAAGTAACTGCTCTTTCTTTGTTTTTCTGTGCATCAGTTCCAACTCCGCGTTCTCCGCCGGCAGGGTAATAGCATCTAACGTATTGGTATACGCCGCTACACGCAAGTCCAGCGCATCCCGGTTAAACGCGTCCACTACGGACCCGGCGGTTGGAAAATCGCCCTCGTTCAAGGCGTTGACGGACCGTTCCACGAGCGCGGCGAGGGAAACGCCCGTCATTTGTTTGTTGGTACCGCTCGGTGCGTCTTTCGCCTGGTGGATTCCACCTCCGCTCGCCGCGAGCGCCGCGCCGAGGGACGATTTCGCAACCGCGTCGTTCCGTACTGTTTTTCGTAGCGTTTCGCGCTGCGTGACGTACGTGGGCTCTAATTTATCGTCCCCCAACTCACACAACTTCGTCCTTTCCAAGTGCGGCTGCGTTAACCCAAACGCGCGGTTGTGCTTCGCGAGGTTCCGCAGACTGGCCCGAACGCGGTTCAGCTCGGTGACGTGTTGGTCGTTGGTTGGGTTGTTGACGTCTCGCAACGCGCCGTCCACCATATCACCAACCGTGCTCCCTGTCAGAAAGTCACGCTGAATCAGCCACAACAGCGAGTGGGGCAAAAACGCCTCGAGCTGGGAAGCGTCCCACGCCCCGAGGTCGTCCTGTGTGTTTTCGAGTAACGACAGGTTCAAATCATCGTCCAACTCGGCAGAAGACAACGAACTCAGCTCATTGCCATCCAACGTCTCGGATCCTCCTCTCGATGACCTCCCCGAGAACTCCCGCGCCAGCTCCAACGCGAACGAAAGCTTTTCGATATCCCCCTCCTTGACCGTTTCGGGGAGGTTGTACACGAGCACGGACGCGACTATGGACGAGAGCGCGAAAATTCGGTCGTCGTACGCGTCGCTCGCACCGGTGGCTTCGAACCCTTCCGTGTCCACGTACACAACCGAAGTGGGTGGGTCCCCGGGTCCTACACCAGGTACCAACGTAGGCTCGCTCCATATCCAAACCCCTTTGGTTTCCGTTTTGCGCGTGTGTCCCACTCCGAAGCCTTCGTCGCACGGCACGCCGAGGAGCTGATTTAGCAAAAACGATTTGCCGCTCCGGTAGGGGCCGATCACCACCACGGGCGCTATCGGGCCGGCAATCAAACGCAACGCGTTGAGGCCTTCGTGCTGAAGCGTGAGTTTCGTAGGGTCTGTCGGGGATGGGAGCACGATGGGCAACGGGCGACCTTTTCGGGGTGACGCGTGGTCCGTGGAGGTGGGGACGTCAAGAGAGTGAGAGTCACCATCGTCGTCGCTGTGATGCGCCCCGAATCTTCGCGCGGGCAAACGCGAACCCCCGGTGTTCGAACCGCGGTGGTGCCCAACCGCGGCGTGCTGCCCCGCACAAGACACAATACACACACACACCAGCGCCAGCGCCAGCGCGCGCGACGCCGCCCGGGGTGGCATCCCCCGCGTCAACACGAGTGACGAGAGGAGAAGGCACGGCTGAAAGGAAAGGAAAGTTGGCACCCAAATTTTTACAACGGGAAAATTTCAACCTCGACTACAGACGCATCTCACGTCGTGTCTCACAGTCAAACAGTCTGACAGTGTCTTCCCTCATCAGATACCAACCGACCCTTCGAACCCGAACTTGAGAAACGCCCCCGCGAGAAGCGCGTGTTGTTCGATTGTTTTACGAACCTCGTCCCGAACCTCGTCCGCGCCGGCGTCGGTGAGCAGGGCGTCCAGCACGGGCTCCCACGCCGGCGACGGGATTCCCTTTTCGTCGGCGTCGTTGTTTGTAGTGTCGCCGTCGTTGCTATTCCCCCCGTTCGCGTACCGGCACCGCTTCAAAACCACCAGCGCCCGCGCGCTTTCCTGGACACGGTTATTCACGTCCTCTGTGTCCCCCTCGCTCCGGTCTCTTTGTGTTAAAGAGCGTAGCAGCTGTAACCGCGCCCGCGCCAGCGCGTCGTGCCCGCAGAGCACCTGCAGCGCGCCTTGGTTGGTTAAAATCTTCGCGCTCAGTGCGGTGAACTGCTTGGTGGCGTCGTCTACCCGAACCGGGGTACCTTTTTCGTCATTCAAAGGACTGCCCTCCATGCGTAACACCTGTTCAAACGCACCGAGCAACGCGTGGTGCTGTTTTCTGGTTTGCCACGCTCTTAAGGAGGGGTGCAGCAGGTTGTGTAACACTCCAGTCAACGCGCCCGCCAAATCCGCGCTCGCCGCGGCGTCGCTCGCCGCGTCTGGGTTTCCGTCTGTGTCGCGTTGCTCGAAGTTAATAATCGACACCACGGTGTGGGTCACCGTGTCAAGCACAACGTCGAACAACCCTTTGTCAAGAAACGCCACCACGCTGCGGTTTTCGAAAAACCACTCGCTCTCGCCAGGCGTTTTCTTTAAATGCGTATCCAAGTGCTCGGCGAGCCACCCCCCGACCGCGTTGGCCGCGGCGACCCTTGTCGCGACCGGCTCGCGGGGCGACGTGACGCACGTCAGCCATTTCAATTCCCCAATCGGACAGGGTGCAACTAGTGTTTGTGATGAAACACCGCCAACGCCGACACCAGCGCCGGTGTTCCCGCCCTTCGCCTTGGGCGGCGGTTTCGTTTTCGGGAAGTGGAAAGGCACGGGTTTGCTGTTCTTTTTTTTGGCGAGGCGCTTGATTTTCAGACCGATCTCCGGGTTCCCGGACCCCGTCGTGGTGGCCAACGCGGCTTGGTACGCCAAAAGCGCCTCTGCGTCGTCTCCTTTCTCTTCCAGCGCCAACGCCTTTCGAAAGTGCGATTTCTCCCAATCCGGCCGCAGCAACACACAAGTCTCCGCATCCGCGAGCGACTGGGTGACTTTGTTCAGCTTTAGGAAAGACGCGCTTCGGTTGCTGAAGACGGACGCGAACTCGGGCTTCGCGGTGAGCTCGGGACCCGCGGCCTGGAGTGTGGTGAGGTGGGTACGCATGGGCGTGGTCAGTCCGCGTTTCCGATGGTCAGAGATTCGTCCGAGATTCGTCAACGACGGTCAAAGATGGGCAAAGATGGGCAAAGATTTCGTCGCACCAGATTCGGTGAAACATCGAAACCAGACGTACCTTGATGGCTTTGGTGTACGCGCCCGCGGCTTTGAGGTAGTCGCCGGCCCGGAAAAAACCGTTGCCCTCGTCCTTCAGGTTGGCGACTGCGTCGGGAAGGGGGGGAAGGTTCTCGGAGCACGCCATGATGACCACGGCTGGGGCGCGCGACGGGCGTGTGAGCCGAGTGTTGGTGTTGGTTTGCACCGAACCGCCAGCTTTTTTTTTCAGACGAGTTTTCCCGGCGGGCGATTTCCTCGGCCCGCGATTCGGTCTGTCGTCTGTGTCTGTGTCTTCCAAGAAAAAGACCGTTGGTTCAACAACGTGAGTAAAGGTCTCTGCCAAGACACGCGCGTCCCAACCCCACACGCCATTCCGACACCGCACAGGCGCACGCCGCCGCGCGTTACAGTCGCAATGGCCAACGGCGCAGGTACGTGGTCCGGCAACACACCGTCCGCGCGTGCGTGCCACGCGGGTCCGGGCACACTTCAACGTGCATCGCGACCGACTCGTCCTTGGACGTCCGAGAGAAACCCGAAATTCGCGAACCCGCACCTGACCCGCTCCCGCCTCCACGTTCCCCACGTCACCACCCTCATTCCACGGCCCGTAGCCGCCGCGCCGCACCTCGCGTCCCCCGCGGACGCGCTCGGGGACAGCCCCGGCGACCAAGCCAACTTCGACGACACCTCGCCCGCGCCTGTTGATCAATCGCAGGTCTCGCCCAAGGGTGCTGGTTCGCCGGGTGGGTGGAGAGAGATGGCGGGTGAGCGCCCGAGTTCGCCCGGAACCGGTGTACCCACGGTAACCCCCAACGGCGACGTGCCTGGGTCTCCAAACGCACACCACAGCGATCACGGCGCAGTGCCGTCCACCCCGAACGGCGAAATCGTGGAGTCCCCTGGGTACGCGCCGACGAGCCCGGGCGGGCCACCCGGCGGGTTGGCCACACCGAACTTCGCCAACCGCCCCCCCCCCCCCCCCCCCGGAGCGGCATTTCAGGCGCCATAGCCGCTGTCACGTCCGAGCTGAACTCGCTCGCGGAGAAGGCTCGCAAACGCAACGCCCGGAACACGCGCCGGAACGAGGGTGGCAAGCTTTTGTTGCAGCAGCTTCAGGATGAGGCGGGGGCGAAGGACGCGTCGTTGCTGCCCGGGGTGATGCGCAAACCCGCGCTGGATCCGCGGTACGTACCGCCAACCATCGCGACCGCGTTTTCCACAAAAGTGTTCGGCTCCGCCCCCCCTCCCGACCCGAACACAGGGCTGGTACCGGTCGGCGACCCCCTCGGCGTCAAGGCGAGCGCGTTTTACAAGTTCAAAGCGTCAAAGCGCCGGAACAAGCAAAGCGCGTACGTGGCGAGTGGCAAGGCGCGGAAACGGCCGGACGAGACCTTCGACGGGCTGTGGGCCAGAGTACAAAGACAAGAAGCGCTTTTGAACAAAATCAAACAGGACGGCAAGCGGTACGCCAAGGCGATGGCGGAAGCCGCCGAGGCGGCGCGCTCGATGGCGGGGCACATCGCGGAGTTGGCGGATGGCGAGTCCGCCGGCGCTGAGGGCGCCAACCCTGGTTCTGGCGACGCACAGGCGGTGGCGCACCGCGAACAAGTCGCGGCGAGGGCGAACCAGCTTGTGAACATGATGGAGACGTTGGAGGTTGATGTGCACCCCGCGTGTGCGGAGCAGTTGAGAAGCGCGGTGACGCAACCGGTGGCGCAACTTTGCGAGGAGTTCCCCGCGTACAAACCTTGCGTTGATAAGCGGCGGAATTACATGCTTGATGTTGACGCGTACGCGCGAAAATTGGAGTACGTCCGGGGTCACACGAAAGACCCAGGGCAGATTCCTCACCGGGTGGAGCAGCACCAGCGGGCGACGAAACGGTTTACGTACTTCAACGACAAGCTCGTGGAGGACCTGACTTTGCTGGATAACAACCGCTTTGAACTCGCGGGGTTTTTAATCGAGGGGTTCGTGGAGACCGCGGAGTTGGAAAACGCGCGGCGGCGTGACGTGTACCTCACCATGACGGAGGGGAAGTTGCCGCAACGGGGGTGAGGCACACACGAAAGGCGAATGATGTGTTGCGCGAAAAATATTACACCGAAAGCGGGATCGATTGATGAAGCGTGGTCGAGTTTGTCGAGTTTGTAATCGGTCCTAAATACAGCCGGTGACCTGAACCCTTTTTGTGCTCCTTTTTGCGTTTTCTTTCTGGTGCTTTTCAATCCTGGTGTAGTCTACTTCCTAGTACAGTCGTATAGTCGTCGGCTCCCTGCTCAGTTGTCTGTTTTGGCGTCCCCGCGCGTCGGCGGTTTCGCCAAGCCCTTGATTCCCAGCTTTTCCAGCAGATCGAAAGCCTTCCCCAGCACCTCCAGCTCGCTGTCCATCAGCGAGTTCAAATCCTCCACCGCGCCGTTCATCGCTTTCGTGCGTGACACCACGTCAACCGCGTCCCCTTCTTCGGATGGGAAACCGGCATCCGCGAACTCTTGCAAGGCTCCGGTGACGCGCGCCTCGGGGGTGTCTTCCTCTGCCACCGCCTCGCCGTCGCCGTCGCCCGTTGTTTCTGCGTCCGTGGCCCTGAGACGCGGGAGGACACGATTGTGACTCCGCGCGGAGGCGCGACACGGAAAGGTTTCCTGGCGGCGATTCAGGGAAGACGCGCGAAGGGATGAAGAGGCGACGATGCGCGTGGACACAAATGGGACGGACGCCATCGCGGGAAACGCGCGGGCGGTGCCGAATGACGGATTCGTGCCGGAGCTCGAGTCGCCACTTTTTATCCACAGCACTGCGTGGCCGGCAAAAAAACACTCATCAGTGGCGCCGACTCCTTCTAACTCGAACACGTCCCTCATCAAGACGCACTTCGAGGGACACTTCGGCGCCGACGACTTCGTGTGGAGTGTGATACGAAGCGTCGTCGCGCGACGCGTTCCTCACCAGCGCCGGCCGCCACGCAAGGCGACCCCGACATGCGCTCGTCTTGGTAGTCGCTTTGGATAGCGTTTGCTGGGCGGCGGATTTCACTTGGGTGTGCCGATGGCTATGCGGGCGTGTCCAGCTCCCGCGCGCGATCCCCGGGTGTTCCGCTCCGCCGCGTCCACGAGTCGTGTCGTCACGAGTCAATGCGGCGTGACGCGCTGGGTCACGCCCCTCGTGGCCCCTATCGCCCGTGCCGGAACCTCCCGACGACAGGTCGCCACGTTTGCCTCGGACACGTCGTCGGACAAGTCGCGCGCCAATCGCCACGTCAGCGACCCGCCTGCCGGGGCAGACCAAGCGCGTGCGAAGTCGAACATCTCCCGGGCGAAGGGCGGGGGTGATATTCGGGCATCGCGCCTGCACCAAATCAAGGCGTGCTCGGTGTGGCGCACGCCAGACGCGAAAGCAAAGGCGATGCGGGCGGAAGCGTCGCGACGGGAAGGCAATGCCGGTGCGGATGATGGGAAATCGAATGCGGATGAATCAGGTGCGGATGAGGGCAAATCCAATTCGGGCGAGTCTTCAAAGGCGCCGCCGAGTTCGGATCGGCCCGACGAAAAAACCCGACCCCGACGTGCCCGGAGCACGCAACAAACAGTCGGCGCACACAGCAAACAGTCTAAACAAAATTCGAGCAAAGACCCGTTCGCGTCGCTTCCAAAAGGCGCGCTCGCCGCGGATGTGGAAAAGGAACTCGGCCGATGCGTGCGCGAGCTGCTGCGGATCGAGGCGATGCGCAACCGTCTGTGCGAGGAAACAATCGCGCAAGAGCTGCGACGGGACACACCGGACGACGTGTTTTCCAAGGACTTCGGGAAGAAGAGTTTGGCTGGTAACTTCAGGGACACCAGCACTACTGGTGGGACGGGCGAAGACACCTCCGGTTTCCAATTCAAAACAAAATTAGCGGTGGCGCTCGGGTACGCGCGCGGCGAAAAGGACGACGGCGTCTCGGAGTTAGCACGGAACGTCACAAGAGGTCAAGCCGCGCGAAGGGCGTTCGTGACGCACAACGTCGGAATCGCCGCATCCGTGGCGAATGACTTCTGGGGAAAGATAACCCCGAACGACCGCGGGCTCCTCACGAGAGACGAACTGGTTCTGGACGGGTGCGTATTTCCCATTTACCACATTCCGAAGACTGAATGCCCACATGAGACTGACATTTTCTTTTTTATCTCTAGGTGCGCCGGCCTCGCCCGCGCCGCCGACCGCTTCGACCCCGACCGCGGGTACAAGTTCTCCACGTACTCGTTCTTTTGGGTGCGTAAGGCGGTTGTGGACGGCGTGAACGAGTGCGGGCGTACTATTCGGTTGCCGAAATACCTGTTTGAAAAAATGCGGGAGTCACGGAAGGTTCATAACGAGTTGACGAACCAGCTAGGGCGACCGCCCACGGACGAGGAACTGGCGAAATCGAGCTCCGTGGACGTGGAGCGCGTGCGGGAGTGGCGCGGGTGGTACCAGAACCCACTGTCTTTGGACCAAAACGCCCCTGGTGTCAGTATGGACGGTATGGGTGCGGGCGAGACCCTTTCTGACGTGGTGTCCGTGGACGGCGCGACGCAGGCGCAGGATGAGTTGGTAAGTATTTCACATTCCGCAGACTAATTGCCCATACAAGACTGACTTTTCTTTTTACAATCTCAGGACAACACGCCAATCGCGGCCGCGGAGGCGGACGCGGATGCGGATTTTTTACGATCGGCGCTGGACGACGCCTTCGCCACGCTGTTACCGCGCGAACGGTTCGTGCTGCGGCACAGGTTCGGGTTAGCGTCCGCGTCAGCGCGTGCGATGGAGTTCGATACGGCCCCCTCCGCCGCGGTTTTGATGACCCCGGAAGAGGTCATCGCCGCGGCGTATGCGAAGGCGCGTGAAAAGCGGGACGCCGCGGAGACAGCGGTCGCCGCGAATGCGAATGGCGATTTTCGCCAATCGCGATTTTCCGTCGCGCAGGTCAGGGACGACGCGTTGAAACCCAAACCCACCACCGCCGCGGGGCGGTTAATAAAAGCTGCGAACAACGCGCTTGAGAGGGCGGACAAAATCAAAGCCGGGGGGAGGGGGGGG
>Ga0209830_10000105_pt1 | contig 96372 bp, 75 predicted proteins | sample ArcticOcean_MG_C_12_FD_187439 | JGI IMG/M metagenome (GOLD analysis project Ga0209830, IMG submission 187439) | Marine microbial communities from western Arctic Ocean - ArcticOcean_MG_CB8_130 (SPAdes) (version 2) | ecosystem: Environmental > Aquatic > Marine > Oceanic | place: Arctic Ocean...
CACGAGGTAATCGGGGACCGGTCATAGCGGTTTCGCTTGCCGATGGGGTGAAATGTAGTTGCATGCACCCATCGACAAGAGGGAGTACTGTGGCACGCATCGTCATCATCGGAAGCGGCATCGCTGGCTTATTTGCTGCTTTGCGACTTGCTGATGCTGACCATAGGGTTACGGTCATCACCAAACAGCGACCAATCGACTCCTCAACAAATTGGGCACAGGGTGGAATCGCCGCCATTCTTGACAAAACAGATGGAGTCGGCCTTGAATCACATATCACTGATACACTTGTGAGTGGAGATGGATTATGCGATGAAGAAGTCGTTCGGCGAGTGATTGAAGAATCCGGTGCACGGATACACGATCTACTCAATATCGGTGTTCGATTCGAAAGAAAGGAGGATGGCGAGTTTCACTTTGTCAAAGAAGGCGGCCACTCACAACGTCGAATTCTTCATGCAAAAGATGCCACTGGTAAAGAAATCGAGCGGGCATTGAACGATGCTGCAAGTTCACACATCAACATTATACTCAAGCCAAATACGCTGGCAATGGATTTGATTCAACGTGAACACCAAAACCCCGAAAAAGGAATTGCTGGTGTGTGGTGCCTCAATCAAGAAGATAACATGGTCTTCACAGAACCAGCGGATGTACTCATGCTCGCCACTGGAGGTGTCGGTCAATTGTGGTCTCAGACGACAAATCCACCTGTCGCTACTGGTGATGGTTTAGCAATGGCGTATCGGGCAGGTGCGGAAGTAAAGGACATGGCTTTCATCCAATTTCATCCGACTGCACTTGCGGTTAAATCCGACCGACCTTTCTTGATTACAGAAGCAATGCGAGGCGAAGGAGGAGTTATTCTCGATGATGAAGGGCTTCTCAGATGGCAAGCAGAAGTACAAGCTGCGGGTGACAAAGGGTCCGAAGTATTGCCAGGGCCTTTTTCATTCACACTGAATCATTCCCCACTCGGTTCAATGGCGACACGAGATATCGTTGCTCGGGCAATCGATCAGCGATTGAAAGAAACGGGAGACCCTCATGTCTATCTGATTACTTCCCATCTTGACCAAGAACACCTTTTGGAACATTTCCCAAACATACAGAACCGACTTGACCGACATGGATTGAAACTTGGACGTGATCCCTTGCCTGTATCCCCTGCAGCACACTACATTGTTGGAGGGTTAGCAGTTGACGAGTATGGAAGACCAAACAGTCGGGAAACTGGAGTAATTATTCCTTCATTGTATGCCATTGGTGAAGTTGCATGCACTGGAATGCACGGTGCAAATCGACTTGCTTCAAACAGTCTGCTTGAAGCGGTGGTCTATGCCGATCGTGCTGCAAGTCATATCATCGAACACTCACCCAAGAGCAGTGATTCACACTTACCGGAATGGCGTGCTGATGGCCTTGAAGACTTGACTCAACATGTGTCGGTATCTCACGATAGAGAATCTTTGACCAACACAATGTCAAGGGAAGTAGGTATTGTCCGCAGGTTTAATCGCCTTCATCGTGCCTCTCGACGCTTACAACTTCTTGCCAAAGAAGTTGATTTCATTTGGAGAAGTGCCTTGCCTTCAAGACAAATTGTTGAATTAAGAAATTTGATTCTGGTCGGGCAATTGGTCACCGAAGATGCTGAAAACCGAAGTGAAAACCGAGGCCTACACTACAACACTGACCTTATTCAGAGTGAAGAGCGTTGACCATTGCCACCAGCATTTGATTGAGTGGTGTTGCAATTCCTGCACGTTCTCCTCGAAGAACAATAGCTTGGTTGAGGACGGATATTTCGGTCATTCTTCCTGCTCGGATATCTTGAAGCATACTGCAGATATTGGTCGAAGTGGCTGTAATCACTTGTCGTAGTTGTTGCTCAAGTTCTGCATCCCCAGGGATTGCAACACGTTCGATTCGAGCAACTGCAGCACCTTCGAGCAGAGTAGAAAAGGCTGCTGAAAACAAATCAGGGCGTAAGAGAGTTCCATTTTCAACACCTGCCAGTGCTGCGAGAGGATTGATTGCGATATTGAGAAGAACCTTTTTCCAAAGGGTAGCCAAACCATCAGAAGACCATGCTGGTTCTAATCCGGCAATCGAAAGGGCTTCGAGCAAGGGTTTCGCTTCAAGTTCACCAGGACCTCCAGTCAAAGAGCCAAGTACTGTTTCGCCCTTACCCGCCCAATGAACCACACCAGGTGATGGGCGCCATGCTCCATGAGTCGATGATGCTGCAAATACACGATGCGGGCCGAGGGTTTCAACACACTGCTCAGCATGACCAAGGCCATTACTGAGGCACAAAGCCATTCCTTCATCGTTCAATAATTTGTGAGCCAACTGGGCAAGATAGGTCGTTTGACCGGCTTTACCTGTGAGAAGTGCGAAATCAATTGTTCCCAATACATGCGGAGGTAGACCAACCTCTTCAAGTGAAAAGAATACCTCTTGGTTCGAAAGAAAATGAGTTGCTAAACCCTCTAATTGGAGGCCTTGTGCTGCCATATGGGCTCCGTGGCTCCCTCGGCCATGAATGAACAGTTCTACACCTTCGACTTGTGAAAGAAGTGCGGCATACAAAGAACCAAGCGAGCCTGCCCCTAAAATTGCAATACGCATTTCTAAACCTCACACATAACTCGACAAATGAATCACAAGCACTCCATCTTGATGTTCAAACCAGATCGTCGAAATGGTACTCATCGATGGAGAGAATTCAAACGAATTCCAACCCGTTGAGAGAGTACTTACCGAAGTAACCGTTGACCATGCGTCTCCATTCCCATCGGTTTTTATATCTACAGGCATCGAGGAGTTACTTGAACTATAGACCGAAAAGGTCGCTCCGCCTGGTTGTAAAAGAGTACCGTTGTATGCAGCCATCCACATGTTTGACCAGATTCGGTGAGAGGTATTGTAGCGTTGAATGATCAATTCAGGACCTTCTTCTACCGAGAAGTTGAAACGCGGTTCAACAGAAAGGTTCGGGGAACAAACGTGCATGCTAGCACCATCTGACATCTGTAGAGTTAACGACTGATTCGCATCTGTAACAGAAGGTATATTCGAAATCTTTCGAACTTCAACATCCCAAATCCATTCACCTTCACTCGGAGATGGAGGAATTGACAGTGAGGGGTCAAGAGGGCACAGTGCATCGGTTGAACTCAGCAAGCCACTTGAATTCAGCAGGAATCCCCATCCAAGTGAAGAGTCGTTGGTAATGGTCCATCCATCAGAAGGGACAACTGCCACCAATGGGAAATCAGGTAAACCCCCATCAAAGAGAACATCGTTGAGTTGAATTGTGTTGAGTTCAGAAGTACGGAGCATAACCGGATTCTCGCCTTGCAAGCAGATACGATTTGGAGGTTCTTCAAAACTGGCTGAAAGGTTGTTATGTCCCTCAATCCGCTGCAGACGGGTTTGAAGGTTCGCTAATTGCCCTGCATTCGGAAAACTAACGTTCAAAGTACCTTTTGATTCGACATTAAGTTCCATGCAGCGTTTCATTTCACCTTCATCATACAACATCTGCCAAGGAGTAGCGGGGTGTACTGGAAGGTCTGGTTGAACCGCGATTGGATAACTGTGGTATTCACCTTGACTTAACGAAAGAAGAGCGAAATCAAAGGCAATTGGAGCATAGGCTAAGTTTTCATCGGGTGAGGGATGACTCCATGTCATATTGAGAAGAACTGTTGTGAAGGTTTGAGGTGGCAAAGTACTCCCGCAACCAAAACCATTGATGTCGAGTATATCTTCACCATCACATTCCCAAACCAATGACCAATCAGTCAAAGCTGAATCATATCGATCGTAATCAATCGTCCAATTTCGGTTGATTGAAGAAGGGTTTACCACGGTCACAGAAATTAAAGCGCTCCAATTCCCATCAATCTCTTTGGCTGTATATTCTAGGTCAAGGTCATACACGACAGAAGCATTCCAATCTTCATCAATCTCGAAGGGTACTTGACTGGGTAAGGCGAATAAAACCGCCACAAGCATCACGATTCCGATGTTTTTCATGCTTTGAAGGTCAAGCCCTTTCGGTTCGTTAAGAATGAGAGGTAAACTTTTATTTGTTCCCATGAACAATAACAAGGGTAAAATCAAAGTCAGAACAAAAATCCAGATACTAAATCCATTAAAAGCATCAAACATCCAGGCAAATGCCAAGATAAGGAGGAAGATAAAAATCTGATTACTGCTGCTTCGTGCTTCGGTTGGTCCTGCTCGAGCCATCATGATTCGACCACCAGGGAACGTAGGAATCGGAAGCAAAGAAATCCAACCGAAGAACGTCAGCAAGGCTCCTGCTTTAGCAAAGGGATGTGACCATGTGAGTCGAGTAAGGTATTGATCCATTTGCCATTGACCAAGAACTTCGACAATGAAAGGACCCTGCACCACATTTTGAGCACTTGTCACAGCGACGTATTCGGGAGTGAGCCAAAGACCGATGCCCCACAAAAGCATTCCAAGCGAGACAAGCGTAGCGGGTACAGAAACTGCAACCCAGCCCAGCACTTTACGGTCATCCCAGAGTCGGGCATCCATCCGTGGCAATGTTGGAATGAGAAAGAGACCAAAGGGCCAAACCAGAGAGGATTGAGATAACAACCCGAGACTCCAGAGAGAAATCGTCGGTTCGGGAATTGGTGTGATATGACCTACACGGTGATTAAAATTAAAGGCGATTCTTTTCTGAATATGTGAGGCAATAAACAGACTACCAAGCACCGGAAGAGTATAACCTAAAACGGCATCTAAGAAGGACGAATTATGAAACCATCCGCCTGAAGGGCGTGAGCCTTCCATCCAATATGCTCCTGCAAGTGTGAGGGTTAAGGCAGAAAATGCCCAGAGTAAGAAGGTGAGATTGAATGAAGGGAATTGACGTTCAGGGATTGGGAATAATTGAACGACCCAGTCATCACCGTGTGAAAGTTTTGCTGCCCATCCAAGTTTCTTCAAGTAGGCGTTCGCTTCATCGAGGCAATCATCGATTTCTTTATCGTTTTTAGGAGAGACGACCCACGTTGGTAAGATTCCACCCGACATGTTTGCAGCAACATAAAAATAACGACGAAGTACAGTCGAAAGTAAGTCATGCTGCTTCCATTCCAAACGATGGGTAGGCATCGATTCAAGAGAGGAATCTACATCCACTGAATCATCCGAATCAACCGACATGCTATCTCCTCAAATCTTTGTGGTTATGCTTCCCCTTTGAAGGAATCCCTCAAGTTGTTCAAACCAGTCGAACAACTCACTTGTTCTTGAAACGCTTGAGACGGAAGGTTTCTTCACGTTCCATCTCTTCAAGTCGAAGTTGAATAAAGACACGAGCATCTTCAAGTTCTGGAATTACTTTGAACTCCAAAGCATTGACACGTCGCTTGGTTGCTTCAATTTCTTCAAGCAATCGCTTGAGGGTTGCTTCCATCTCAGATGCTTTGACGATCTTTTCAATCAAATTTCCAAAGGAATCTCCAGCTTCGTCAATATAGGTTGATGAACCAATGTATCCAACACCACGTTCTTCGAAAGTAGACTTCAAATTCGTACCACTGACGCTTGGAACAACGACACCCATGATGTTTCGTCGTTCAACTTCAACTTCAGGATGGCCGGTGCTTGCGATTGCTGCTGCACGAACTGCTAAACCACCTTCGATAGCATTGGCCAAGTCAATACGTTGCTTTGCCAAACGATAGGTAGCAGTCAAGTCACGCTTTGCTTCAATCATATCAGAAAGGAGAGAACGGAATTCATAGAATAAACCGTCACGCTTCATCTTCAACAGTTTGTAACCGTTTTTGGTTTGCTTAATACGAGCCTTGAGTTTAATCAACTCACTGCGGGTTGGTTTGATGTCGAGTGCCATGTTCTTTCACCTCCTTTTCTATTCAAATTAAATGTTTCAAGAACGGTTGTCTGGATGGTACTTGTCAATCCACTTCTGGTCAAGACGGACTAGGTATTTCGTGTCAATAGATGACAAGAGAGTCCAGCAAAGGTCAAGGGTTTCTTCGATTGAACGGTTTTCGTCTCGGGTTTGGCGAAGGAACTTGTCTTCGAAAACACCGGAGAAAGTAAGCAGTTGCTTGTCACGGTCGTTCAATGCATCTTCACCGACAATAGCGACGAGTCCACGAAGTTCACGGCCTTGAGCGTAACCAGCATACATCTGGTCAGATACAGACTTGTGGTCTTCACGGGTGGTGTCAGCACCGATACATGAACCCATCAAACGTGAGAGTGATGGAAGAACGTTGATCGGCGGATAGATACCTTGTTGGTGCAATTCACGTGAAATAACGATTTGTCCTTCAGTAATATATCCAGACAAGTCAGGAATTGGGTGCGTAATATCGTCACCAGGCATTGTGAGAATTGGGAATTGGGTAATTGAACCCTTCTTGCCCTTCACAATTCCAGCACGTTCGTAGAGCATTGCCAAATCTGTGTACATGTAACCAGGGTAACCACGTCGTCCAGGAACTTCTTCACGAGCAGCACCAATTTGACGTAGAGCATCACAGTAGTTGGTCATGTCCGTGTAAATCACCAGAACGTGCTTGTCTTTCTCAAACGCCAAGTATTCAGCAGCGGTCAAAGCAAGACGTGGTGTAATGATTCGCTCGACTGCAGGGTCGTCGGCAAGGTTGACGAACAACACAGCGCTTTCGAGTGCACCGGTTCGCTCCAAATCGGAACGGAAGAAGTTGTACTCTTCAGCAGTGATACCCATTGCACAGAACACAACGATGAAATCTTCATCGGAGCCCTTGAGCTTGGCTTGACGAGCAATTTGCAGTGCGATGTCATTGTGTGGAAGACCTGATGCTGAGAAAATTGGCAACTTCTGTCCACGGACAAGAGTTGTACAACAGTCGATTGCAGAGATTCCAGTTTGAATGAAATCGTGTGGGCTTTGTCGGCTGTAAGGATTGATAGCAGCACCGATGATGTCTGCTTTCTCTTCAGCGACAATCTCTGGGCCACCGTCACGAGGACGACCTGCACCATCGAGAATTCGACCGATGAGGTCAGTACTCACAGGGAGTTTGAAGACATCACCCATGAAAGTGACACCAGCTTCTCGGTCAATCTTTGCAGTTCCTTCGAAAACTTGGACAATCACGAGATCATCGGAAGTATCGAGAACTTGTCCGTTCTTGATGGTTCCATTGGACAGTCGTAGGGTAACGATTTCTCCAAAGGCAACAGGTTCAGTTTTATTCAAAAAGACCAAGGGTCCTTTCACGTCAGTAATGGTTCGGTATTCTTTTCCAGTCATGATATTCCTCTCCTCAGTTTTCCTCTACCGTATCGGCGATTTCGCTGGTCATGTTCTTGACCATGCTTTCGATGTTGTCGATGTATCCCTTTTCGAAACGACCACGCATAAGGTCAGATCGTGCTGGGACGTTTACTACGTCGTCAAGTAGAGCACCGCTAGCCATAGCAGACTTTGCGGATTCTTGGAACGTTAGAATTGCCTTTGCCATTTGGTATTGCAAGTGAATATCACAATAAGCATCAACTTCGTGGAAACCATTCTGTTGCAAGAAGTATTCACGAATCATTCGAGCGACTTCAAGCGTCAATTGTTGGTCGGTTGGTAATGCATCGGAACCGACCAATTGGACGATTTCTTGCAATTCCGCTTCAACCTGTAAAAGACCACTGATTTGTGTTCGAACTTCTGGGAAGTCCTGTGCGATGTTATCGCGGAACCATTGGTCAAGACTTTGTGGATACAAAGAATAGGAGTTCAACCAGTTAATTGCAGGGAAGTGACGTTGTCGTGCAAGACCTGCGTCCAATCCCCAGAAAACCTTGACAATACGAAGAGTTCCTTGTGAAACTGGTTCGGAAATGTCTCCACCAGGTGGAGATACAGCACCGATAACAGTGACTGAGCCATCGTCGCCGTTGAGTGTTTCAACACGACCAGCCCGTTCGTAGAATTCTGCGATACGAGAAGACAAGTAAGCAGGATATCCTTCTTCACCAGGCATTTCTTCAAGACGAGACGAAATTTCACGCATTGCTTCTGCCCAACGAGAGGTTGAGTCAGCCATCAAAGCGACGTCGTATCCCATGTCACGGAAGTATTCTGCAATCGTAATTCCTGTGTACACAGATGCTTCACGAGCAGCCACAGGCATGTTGGAAGTATTTGCAATCATGACGGTTCGATTCATCAATGGTTTACCGGTGTTTGGATCAATCAAGTGAGGGAATTCTTCCAACACTTCAGTCATCTCGTTTCCACGCTCACCGCATCCGATGTAAACAACGAGTTGTGCATCGGAATACTTTGCGAGTGATTGTTGTGTAACGGTCTTACCTGAACCGAATGGACCAGGGATTCCAGCTGCACCACCTTTTGCAAGAGGGAAGAGGAAATCCAGAATACGCATACCGGTGATCAGAGGAGTTTCAGGAGCGTACTTCTGTTGGTAAGGTCGAGGTGTTCGGACAGGCCACTTCTGCATCATCTGCATTTCAGTACCATCTTCAAGCACACAAACTGTTTGTGTAACATTGAATTCTCCGGATTCAATCGACTTCACGACACCGCTTACGGTTGGAAGTACCATGACCTTGTGAACAATAGTTTCAGTTTCTTGGACGTGGCCAATAACTTGGCCGCCGACCACTGAATCGCCAACAGCGACTTGAGGTTCGAAATTCCAAGTCTTTTCCATGTCGAATGCGTCTGCATCAACACCACGAGTAATGAAAACACCCATCTTTTCTTCCAAGGTAGGAAGAGGACGTTGGATACCGTCATAAATCTGAGTCAAGAGACCAGGGCCCAAAGAAACCGAAAGAGTTTCTTGGGTGTTCAAGACAGGTTCACCCGGACGCATACCTGAGGTATCCTCGTACACTTGGATGACAGCCTTATCGCCGTGCAGTTCAATTACTTCGCCCATTAAACCTTCATCGCCAACACGAACCACGTCATACATTGCAGCGTTCATGCCAGTTGCAGTTACAACAGGACCGGATATTCGATAAATTACTCCTTCATTTCTCATTTATATTTCCTCCATTTTTTTTGGAATTTCACTTCCACAGGTCGACTCCAATTGCCTTACGAATTGTATCTCGCAAAGTGGTGTCTTCTTCCGTCCCAATGCCAAGCACGGTCGGAGAGATGGATGCCGAGAGTTGGTCACGAAGACGCTCTGGCAGCGTAGTAAGGATTGTGGAGTCGACCACGACAATCCCTACGCTTTTGGTGTTGAGTAGTTTTTTGAAGGTAGAGATCATTGCCTCTGCTCCTTCAGGGTTATGCAGGTTGTCTATACCTGCAAGTTGGAATCCAAGAGTGAATTCTGGTGTTCCTACGACTGCGATATCCATACATAATCACCTCACAAAATATGTGCTTCGAGCACTTCAACAGAGAGTCCAGCAAGGCGCCCACGAACGATAAAGCGCAAATCATTCACTTCTTGGACCTTCATGGCCATGTAGTGAACAACGGGTAGTGCGGATACTGGATGAAGGAAACTCATTCGCTTCATGATTGCATATTCTCGTTCCTTGAACCAAGTAACGACGGGGTCAAGGCTGTTCATTTCCTTCGAAGAAGCAAGTGCTGCTTCAAACGCAGGGAAATCAAATCGGCCTGAACTTCGTAACAAATCCATAGCGGCGTCTTTACCACCTGCTGCAATCGAAGAGAAAGCGCGGGAAGGTACGAGACGACCACCTGAGACAAGCATTGAGACCACGTCCTCCGAGGAAATACCGACTGCTTCAGCCTCAAGAATGTTCAAGAGGTTGCGGTGATCGATTTCAGCGCCAAGAAGTTCTTTCAAGAAACGGACATCTGCTCCTTTACCAGTCATGGAAGACAAGGCTTTCTGGAAATAATGAACATCAAGTGCATCTTCGTAATCTGAAAGTCGAGCATCTTCTGGAACTGCATTGAGCGCAGGACCAAAGGATTTACGACGCATCTGAACAACTGCAGAGCGCAAATCATCAGCATTTTCAATGATTTTCAGCCATGGTGTGTTAATGTCATTCAATTCAGGAAGAATGGAATGAGATACTTTTTCAAGTTCAACATCATTGACCACAGCACGAAGAACAACCTTAGCATTATGATACTCAAACCGTGATGTATAGGTTTCGACAATACCACGGATTTTGCCGTTACACATCGAAAGCATCTGTTCAAGTTCATGTTCCAAGTTGTGGGTTAATGCGGCTTCAACCAAATCGCCACCAGTCAATTGACCTGCATAGAGATCAATCTCTGCACGGTATCCCATTTCGCTGACCGCAACGGTCAGTTGTTCGGGTGATTGGTTAATCAGTTGACGTAGCCTAGAACGGTCCGCAAGCTTCTGCCGACGTGACTTAGCACGGGCAGCAACATAAGGTGTATTTCCAAGCATTACCATCATCTATCCCTCAGTCAAAAAGTATTGAATTAATTTCAGCGAGTTTTCCGCCCCATGTTGATTCAAGGAGGGTATCAAAGCGCATATCGTAGGATACTGAACCATCTGGCGATTCAAGAACAAAGCCACCAAGCCCAACAATTGGTTCCCCAATCGTGCGCTTACCAGCAATTTCTGAAAGTGATTTACGGTCAAGTTCGACAGGTCGAATTGTGTAATCATTACCACCAATCTTGTCAGCCTTTGCCATCAAGGATTTGAGCAAACTGGCTCTTCCTGAAAGTTTCGGGTTTCCAAGTTCGTCGCTGGTCGATTGGAAGGTCTCATCGAGAACCTTGCGTCGTGCAACGAGAATTTCTTTTTGGTTTGCTTGGCGAGCACTGGCTACAACTTCACGAGCAATTTGAGTTGCTTCACGTTCTGTACGAGCAGATGCTTCCGAGCGAATGGTATCGGCCTTTTCATTGGCTTCAGCAAGAATTGCCTTGGCCCCTTCATTAGCCGCTTTGACCATAGCCGAGGCTTCAGCCTCAGCAGATTTAGCGATATCTTTTGCGAGTGTTTCAAGCGTCATATATATTCCTCTTTGTGTTTTTTTTCACTTTACTGGGTTGCCCCAGAATGTTTGTCCTCTTCCTCAAAGGAAGAGAGGCAAAGCACCGAGAATCACGATGGATTCTGGCAAAGCAGTGAAAATAAGTGCGACACCGAACTTGCTTCCATCTTCAGCGAGCATACCGACAGCTGCGCTGCCAATGGCTGCTTGAGAGAGACCTGCGCCAATGGCTGCAAGTCCTAGGGCAATTCCAGCACCGATAGCAGAGTATCCCGATCCGTCGGATTGAGTGAGTTCTGCGTCTTCAGCTGCTGCGACACCTTGAGCAACCATAGTGATGGCTGCCAAAAGGATCAGTGTTCTTAGGCTCATTTTTAGGGTATTTACGTTCATATTTACTACCTCCGTTTTTTTTGTCCGTTGGACTATGATTTATTCTCCACATGGAGATTACGGCCACCGAGCGGTGCAAAAGCACGGCCGGACCCGTCGTAGAATTTGCCCATCCATTCCACAAAGTGGAGACGGGCAGCGTGAATGGTAGGGGAAAGGATTCCCAAAGCGATGGCGAAGACTTGGATGCCGATGAACAAGACAAAGCAAAGAAGACCGACAAGGATCCCCATAATTCCGCCACTGCTGAATGCATCCATCATAGGCTCAAAGCCCATGGTGATGGACACTTCTGCAATCTTAACGCCTGCAACACCAACTGCCATAATTCGCAGATAAGAGAGTGTGTTCGCAAGAAGTCCGAATGTTTCGATTGGACCCATGATAAGGCCGCCAGCCCATCCGAATTTCTCGAAGACGGCCAAACCGATGATGAGGCTGATGATACCAACAATAAGTAAGACGGTCCAGATTTGGAATTCAAACAGATCATTGTAGCCTGAAACCATGTTTCGGCATTGCATGAAACCGCCGATGAGAATAAGAATCCAAGAACCCTTTTCGAAGAATGCTGCTGCTGCACCGTGTGCCCTGAAGACATTGATAAGTCCAAGCATAAATCCCAGGAAGATGTGAATAGCGCCCAAGTAAATGGAGAGAATCACGTATTCTTGTAATCCGTGACCTTCAGATGCTCGGTGGAACGGCATATGGAGGCCTCCAAGATTCAAGAGGTCTGCAATTGCTCCAGGGACGTGGATATTCGCATAGGTCCATTCATAAAATCCATTGAATGGAGAGTCGCTCCCCATTTGACCGGTATTATCCCATACAAAGCCAAAGCCTTCTGCGAATATAATGCCCCAAATGATACACCAAACGCCCATCCATCGGAGAATAGTGATTCCTTTTTGCGCCATTGGATCAACGGCGAAGGCTTTGCTACCAAGCCATGCACCCAAGAGGAGGAGAACGATTCCATAGCCCCAATCGCCCAAAATCATTCCATAGATGAATGGGAAAGTCATCATCATGAGCATGGTTGGGTCGAATGTTCCGTACTTAGGCCGACCGACTAAATCGACCATCAGTTCAAACGGTTCGGAAGTTGAGCCGTTCGTGAATTGAATAGGAGGCTCGACATCATAGTGGTCGTCATCATGATCTGGAGTGTTTCGAATACGAGTGAGGGTAATGTCCAACTCAGGCAAATTGATTTTCCCGTCACCATCAAGATCAATTGCTGCCATCAGTTTGCCCATTCCCCAAGGAGGGAGGTCGGCAACATCTGCATTTTTCAGAGCATTTTGGAACTCATAGCCATCGATGAGGCCGGAATCATCCAAATCAATTGCCTTGAAGAATTGGAAAATTGATTGATTGGTCTTCACCAGATAATTTGAGAGCATAATGAGTTCTTCTAAGTCAGCAGATTCTGGCTCATCATGATGTTCGTGATGATGTCCACCGACATAGGCCTCGATGCTAACGTGAGAAGCAACCTTAGAGAGACGGCTTTCGACATATTCTGCTTGGTCAGCTGGAACCCAACCATCCAAAGCAAATGCTTGATTGCTCACTGCAACCAGTGTAGGTGCGGTATAGATTGCCATTTCTCGGACGAGATGTTCTTCAGCGGTGACGAGATTACGCCCATTCCGAAGAGTCCAAGCATCAAGGGCTTCTTGAGTGCTCACAACTTTTGATTCTAAACGTCCGATTTCTGCGAGAAGAGCGTTTGCCTTCTCAGCCGGCGAACCTTCACCAGATGGGATTTGAACAGGTTTTGAACCCAGTTCTGCCATGCAGATTTGGACCTCAGCAGAATGTGCGGAACGGCATGCAACTGCGATAAGACCGCCTGCAGCATGCAATTCAATCTCCGAGAGTATATCTGAAAAGATTTCTGAGGCTTTCGAAGTGCTTCGTGCTTCTCCTACAAATACTTCAATGCCTTCAAATCCACCCATTAATTCGAGTGGCAGGTCGAGAGGAGCCAAACGATTGAGGACATGGTATTGCTCTTGAGAAGTAGCAATTGTGGATTGAGCATCACGAATGGTATCGATGTAATCTAATGCTGCCAAGACTTTGTCTTCGAAAGAAGCAACTATTTTGACCGCTTCAGTGTGTGAAACTGGACCATCTGTATTTGATGCCTGGACTGAAGAGGAAACTGCTTGAACCTTAACTAACAAGTTACTAATGGCATTTGCTTCGGCAGAATTCATTGATGCTCCAACGCCAATTCCGTCTTCAAAGCGACCGTATTCTTCGATGTGAACGCATGAAAGTTCGGTGCAAAGGCGGAGGATCTCTTCCATCTTAGCGACAGGAGCTGCTACTGTAAGACGGGACATCTCAGAAGTAGCAAACATGATATCGCCTCATTGTGAAGTAACGGCGTCAAGAAGATTCTTGACTGCTTTTTCCTTTCGACTCGATGCAGATGATTGAATTTTTTCAACGACCGAAGCACCTTCTTTTTGAACGCTATCTGCTTCTTTACCTGCCTTGCTTCGGGCAGCGTCGAGAGTTGTTTGAGTTTCGCTCACAGAGTCCTCAGTAGCACCGGTTACAAGTGCTGATGCTTCTTTGCGTGCGTCACCAGTGATTTTACTTGACTCGGTTTGAGCAGAGGAAAGTCGCTTTTCGGCAGACTGCTCAGCCTCTTTGATTTTTCGGAGAACATCTTTCATACCCAAGTAAACCACCAGTGGTTCGGTGAATCGGAAGGGGTTTATGAGGCTAATGGGCGGAAAGTATGGACATTTCCAACCGTAAAGTTGTTTCATTCCTGCTCAGGCTTGGTCGCTCGAAACCGGCTTGACATCAAAAAAGGCCACAATAAACGGCCTTGGACGTCATCGAATCCGACATCTTTCATCATGGCACGATAGTAACCGTTTGTACCGTATTGTGTGTACGTATTCGCAAGGCCCTTCCAAGGATGATTTTTCTCTTTCGTGACATAGCGAGCAATCCATTGAACAACCGTTGCCATCCAGATTCGGCCACCAAGCCCATGAACCCAATTGGCTTTTCCTGCATCGCAAATAACGAGCCTGCCACCGGGTTTGAGAACACGGTAGATCTCGCTCAGTCCTTTCTTTTTATCTTGGAAATCACGGAATGAAAAAAGACAAAATACCATGTCAAAGGTATCGTCTTCACAAGGTATTGATTCTGCAATTGCCTCGATGTACTGTGCCGGTTGCTCACCACGAGATTCTCGAGCAGCGTCAACACGCTTCTTGGCTACTTTCAACATCTCAGATGAAGGGTCGAGGCAGGTCACATCAAGACCAATCAGATCTTCAGCGAATGAACCTGGTCCACAACCCACTTCGAGAACGTTCATCCCTGCTGTAGCATGATTTCGAACATTTTTTCGCCAACGCTTATCCTGACCAAACGTCATCAAACGATTGACTCGGTCATAGTTTGGAATGGTTTCTTCAAGCTGCTCTTCCAATTTCTCCCATGCATCAATATCGATGCCGGAAGGGTCGAAACCGCCAGTTGCCGCTCGGTCGCCCATGATGGTTCGGCACACCCGACCTCTTTGGAGATGTCGCCAAAAAGCACCAAACAATGTACCGGGTTTGAATCCGAATAGTTCCGTACTTCAAGCGATACGTTCAACGGTTTCTGGGGTGATTCCTTCTTCTGGAGTCACACGGAATACGAGAACTTTCAAATTTTCAGGAGCGTTTCGGAACTTCGAGACAATCATTGAAGTTTCAAAATCGGTACCGATAGTTCGAACTTGGAAAGAGAGAACCATATCAGCGATTGAGGACAACTCTTGCTTTACAAGTGGGTCCAAACCGTGGGTTGAGACCGAAATGAGTATCAATCCTCGATTCAATTGAGCATGAGCTTGAAGCATACGTACCATTGCAATAACACGGGCAGGATCTTCTCTTTGTAAAAAGAAATCAAGGCTGTCAATAACGGCTCTAAAATAAGGACCTAAAGCCATGACTTCATTGGTGACTTCTGTCAAATAATCTTGCGTATTATCGTCAACAAACCGAGTTTGGGCAAGGCGTCGGATATCATCGAGTCGGAAACCTTCCAATCGGTAACGGCTGGCTAAAAGTTCACGTTCCAAAACCGTCGAGTTGTATTCTTCACCGATGGTTCGAACACTGATGTCAAGTGGCCAATCGTATTTTTGGAAAATACGAATGATTTCTTGTTGTCCTTCATTGGTTGAAATGTAGAGTGTATTGTCAGATTCTTCGGCAGGTGAGGTGAATTGCTTTGCGAATAACTCACTTCCTGAACCTGTATCGGTAAAAGCCACCATGATGAAACCACGTGGTACACCGCCGTGCATTTCATTGTCGAATTTCGGAACGCCAAACGAACCTACTTTTCCAAAGAACTCTTCATCTTCCGGGTCAAATTCAATTTTTCGCGCCATATAAAAACACCTCAATTAATGAGAACTTGCCCTCTGTCGATCAAGTCGGTACAGTATAAGTCGAGATTGGAGAGAACCAAAGGAGGGGTTTGGTCGGGTACGTTGAGAATAACTGAAAGAACTTCTCTTTGACGGAATGTATTGATGAAAGTGTGAAGGTATTCTGCAAGCATGCGCTCATCATTATAGATGGCTAAGGCATTGACGCTGTCTAAAAATACGAAATTCCGTACAGATGTCGTCATGCGAAGAATATACAAGGTTCGAAGAAGAACTGATTCGAGCATAATTGGGCTGTCGACAAAGTGAATATTGGTGTAGGTAACATCAGTACCACCCAATATTCCTGAAGAGACCAAATCAATAAATTGAATTCGTGAAATATCTTCATCTGAAAGTCCAATGGCTTTGAATTCCTCAATACGTTCTACTGCACCTACGCTTGCACAAATGTACACGCCACCCATATCGTGGTCTCGCATTAATGGAATCAACGTACTAGCAGTCACGTTGAAAGCGTTCGAATTACCGAAGCGGACTTGAATAGCACTACTAAGACTGATATCAGCAGCAAGCTGTTCAGCAATTCGGTCATCAAGTATAATGTTAGAATACATGTATCAGTTCCCCACTTTATTGGTCTTGTCGTGTTGAGCGCCCCATTTGAGCATAGGAGTGAGCATGACACCTAATGGAGTCAATTCAATAGCATGTTTAGCACGACTGTGGGCTGTTCCGCGCATTTTAACGACCTGTAAGAACCTGAGAAGGTGGCCCATACGTTCAACATCCCCCATGACAATGATGCCATCTGCAATCGCTTCTTCAACACCGAATGATGACCAGTGGGCATTTTCTGTTGCCGATGTGATTTCAGAGATGAGGATCGTTGTGCAACCGAGTGATGCCAATTTCTTTCCAAGGGTAAAAAGGAAATCTCGAATGAGTTGTTCAGATTTAATTTTGTAACACAAGGTCGTAACTGAGTCAATCACTAAACGAGTTGCGCCGATTTCGTGAACGATGTTAATAATTGCCTTAATGAGAGCGTGGACGTCATCGAGGTCGAACGATGCTTTGTCCAGTCCAAGCCATGAATACAAAACGTCCATATCAAAAACGTTGATTTTTCCTGAATCGACCATCTTCATATCGAAAAAGGCATATTGGCGAATATTTTCAAGTAATTTAATCGAAGGTTCTGTTGCTGTAAAGTGAGCGCATGATTCTGGGAATTCGGCCAAAGCCCCTCGGACTAAGAACTCCATAGCCAATGTTGTCTTTCCTGAACCGCAGGTTCCAGCGGCAAGTACAGTTGAACCATGGGGGATTCCTCCCCGAAGGATTTCATCCAATCCATGGATACCCGTTACACAACGGTCACGGGTGTAAACTGAAGGTGACTGCATGGGAATCTGTACAGACCAGTGGCCATAGGTAGATGAAGCATCCGCTAAAGAGAGTCCGAATCATGAGAAGGGTTACCTCAGAGATAATCTCCAGGCGTAGGTGTTTGTTGCGTACTCCAATTTGCTCCAAAGCCGCTTGGATTACGTTCAGCCCCAAGCGATTGGCCTAATGAAGTGAACAAACCGGTATCGCCGCCCCACTCCACACTCATGATATCGTAGGGTTGTGCTTCATCAAGCTGCGTGTAGCGGAGTGAGAGAACACCACGGCCATCCGCAAGAAGATTAATTGAACCGACACCAAGGAAAGATTCCTGTGATAAATCAAGAACTTGAGAAGCATTTCCCGATGCTTGAGAACTTGCATCACCAGTCAAAAGAAGAACCGAATGGCCCGAGATTACTCCTTCTTTGAATAACAGATTACTCGCACTCGAAGAGGAAGTGTGATTCAAGGACCAACCACGTAAAGCAAGTGCGAAGTCATTCGGATTATAGATTTCAATCCATTCCGGACCTGAGGAGATTGGACGAATCATAATCTCGGTCAAATGGAGATCATTATTCTTATTTCCACCTTTATGAACTTCAAGTACGACTTGGAGAAGGTCTCCATCTTGAACGAATTGACGGTTAGCGGTTGAAGAGGAAGAAGCTGTTGACCTATCTGTCCCTCCGGAGAACAATTTCACACCAACACGGGATGAGGTGTTCGATTCAATAATTTCAATCGATAAAAACAGCGTATAGCCGACATCGAGGCCGAGACCTAACGCCATGTTTTCTTCTGAAACATTCCGCAATGCTTCGATGCGTTGATGATCAAGTATTCCGTCTTTTACTAAACCGGTTTGTACCCGGCCATTATCCAATTCAACCGCATCAAGAAGGTGCCATTCCGAGGTCGAATTGGCATAATCCAACCCCTCCACCCCCATTGGGACAAACCAACCTTCGTCAGATGTCAATCGGTCTAAGCCTTGAACTGCAAAACGGTCAAGCCGGTCAACATTCGGGTCATTGGAGCCCATTTGAAGTTGGGCAAGAGATAAAAAAGCGGTGAGAATCATGAGAAATAATGCAAAGGCCGATAGGAATTCAATTACAGCCGTGAGGGCATTGTCGTCTCTTTTCAGACAACAAACTTCACCACCGCGCATGAACTATGGTGATATTCGGCGATTCAAGAGGTTGCCGCATGGAGTGGATGTAAATCATCACATTATCGCGAATCTGCCCCCTTCGGGGGCGATGAGTCTTTGAAGCCCCGCTGTGAGGCTCCTCTCAATGTCGCGCTATGCTCCAAGTGATTCGAGTCGGAAAAGCGGAAGTATTTCGTTGGTATTCCTCCTCCTGTTTGCATCTTTTACCGGACTGCTAACTCTACCAACTGCAGTAGCAGCAGAATCAGGTGATTTATCTCTTCAAGCGACTAATTCACCTCTTGAAGAGTCATGGGGCTCCTCATGGGATACAATTCAGTTCAACACTACAATCTCAAATCAAGGGCTGCAATCGATTGCGAATCGCGGTCTGAAATGGTATGTGTGTGAAGGTGTGGTAGAAACTTCGATTTGTAAATCAAATTTTGACGGCCGGGGAAGTTTCTCCTTGCCGACCATTTATCCGGGAACAACCGTGGACTTCATAGCCCCAAATATTTGGAACCCCTCTGGAGACGAAGGGATTTTCACCATCGTATATGCTTTTGATTTATTGGACCAGGACCCCTCCGATGACGTTTTTACGTTCCAGATAAACCTCACACGCTCATTTGTAGATCTTGCAGTTGATTCAACGCATGACCCGACAAGCATCTTAACCAACCTTGCCGTCTATGATGGACAAAAGATTCTCAATACAGATACTGATTATACGATGGAGATCAAAGGCTCAGTCACTGCATGTGGCACCTGTAACTTTGTGGCTCAACTCGGTTGGCAACTTTGGAATGAGGACAAAACAATTTTACTTTCTGAATCATATACCGACGTGACAAACCTCCCATCATGGGGTGGAATATCCACCTTCACCCGTGCCATGCCAGCATTCACTCATTCCTCTCAAGGGACATTTAAGCTGGCTTGGGGACTGTTCAATAGCAGCGGAACTCCATATGCAGACTTGAATCCGGATAATGATAATTCAGAGATCACTATTGTCTTGGACAACACACTCGACTTACAAGCAACTTCGATGGCACCTGGCCATGATTCCACTTCAAGCGAATATTACTATGGAGAGGATATGGTTCATTCAACCATCACCAACAAAGGTAATGTCTCAGTTGGAGAAGTCAGTATTTCGTTCCAGGTGTATGACCCAGTCGGCGATGTTGATGAAGAAAGTCAATGCATAATCATCGATCTCAAACCTGCTGAATCACGCATCTGTAAATTCAATCTTTCAACCGTCGGTGCTGGACGTACGTTAACAATCAATGTGCCTGCTTCGTTCCCTGAAGGATTCGATATCAAAACCGGCGATAACAGCCTCAGTGAACAAACTGAAATCATTGCCGGTGGCATCAATGCTGCAATCGTGCAGGGTAATTCCAAGGGCACCTATACCACTGGAGAAAACATAGAAATGGTGGCTCGAACCGGGCCAACAGCTGCTCAACCACTGAACTATTCATGGTGGGTTTCAGGAATTATTAACCTCGGATATGGACAGTTGCTTAATGTTTCAGGCTCAGTACTCGGACTTGGCGACCACACCATTACTCTTCGAGTAACCGATGCCTTTGGCAGTCTAGAATCAGTTCATGAAGAGATTACATTGTACAATTATGTCTCTCTCGATAACGAACCCTTCTTTACCGGTCAAGCAGTTACACGCTCCTTATCTTACCTTGACCATGAATCAATATTACCCGTACTTGGAACTCAATACGGGATCGGTGAAGGAAGACAACCTCTGATGTTACTCTCGTACAAGATATTGGCAAATGAAGACGACTCAAACAACACTGGTATGGACCGCATGGAGATTCACCTCAATTCTTCGGCACTCCTGCCATCAAACATTCCGCTTGAAACGGTTGATGTACGCTTCTTATCATCTCTTGATGACAACATATGGACGTACCTCGACGACTATACCAAGAACATCGACAATTCTTTTGACGTGACGCTCACTGAAAATGGCGTCTTACTGATTATCGGCACTGCGCCTCCTGCAAATGCCAGTAGTGGCCCTCTTGATTTCACTCAACTTGAAGGAGGAAGTATACAACTCGAATGGAGCCCTACTGGAGATATAGATAACCCATATATCGGTTCATGGAACATATTCAAATTGACCGTAGAGAACGGTGCAGGTACAGTATTCCCACCTCCTTACCCTGACTTTAACGAGTTCATATGGGAGCAATTGACTGAAGATTCCCTTATTGCATCCGTAACCCCCGAGTCTACCTCGTGGATTGATCCTTCGCCACTCGCCACTGGCACCTGTGCGTCGTACGCCATTATGCCTGCTGACCGTGAAGGAAACCCAGACCTAACACATATCGAGATATCAAGTGATGAGAATGGACAAAGCTTAACTTTTTGCGGCGATGCTGTCGCACCTGAAAAATCAGTATCGGCAATTCAAGTAACGACGACCTTTACCAATGATACTGAATGTTACAAAATTGAGAATGATTGGTCAATGTGCTATGATTTGAACATGACATGGGTTTGGCCTGAACAAGAAACCACAGGAAATGTCACATGGAATTTGTATCGGACTGATCAAAAGCCAGATGGAATCGATTTGACGTTCCTCCAGCCATTGGAAATTGGAATGCTTGGAGCCTCGGGTGAAACTGGATATTACAATACAAGTGGAACAATCGACGAAAACATTCGACCATGGCGTACATCATACTACATTCTCGCACCTGTTGATTCAGTAGGGAATCAGTTGATGCAAGTCAACTATCCAGTCAATTCAATCCGTGTGGTTATCGACGACCAATGGTGGGACTTCAATCAACACCTCATCCCACTCCCACCACCTGAACCTGAACCACCACTTGGAATTGAATGGCTTGGTACACTCACCGATTATATGGCAATTGATGAATTCAAAACGACTGGCATTGTAGCCTTGATAACCTTAGTCATAAGTATGATTTCCCTACCGATCCTCATCAAAAAGAGAACGCGATTGGCCCGAGTTGTGAACGCACGTAAACGCAATATTGTCGACCGTGGAACTGCAGATGAATTCCAAGAGTTCTTTGATTAAGAATTGATGGCGCGGCAGGGGAGATTCGAACTCCCGAGGTGAAACACCACTGGATTAGCAATCCAGCGCAATGGCCAGGCTATGCGACTGCCGCAGTAACCCGGCGACCGTCGAGGCAGTCATGAACATGACGGTTGGCTCCGTCCTAAAAACAGCGGCAAAACCGATGCACTCAACTTAATGGCCCGAGAATACCAAGCCAGTCAGGAGGAATGGCACAAACAGCCACCAGAGCAACATGCATCCAGCCGAGATAGTAGAGTGAACGGAAAAAGGAGCGAGCAGCTTTGGGCATACGACCATTTTCATCCAGTTCTTCAAGCGGGTCGATTTGCCAAACCGATTGAGCATACCAGATCGTCAAACCACCAGCAAGCAATGCCCATAAGAGTGGCAAACCACTTTGTGGCCAAAAGAAAGGAACTGCGCCAAGCATCAGCAAAAGTACGCAATATATCTTGGATAGAAACACCGTATGCTCAGGCCCCTTCACTTCATTCATCATTGGAATGTTGACTTTACCGTACTCACCGGAACGATACAGAGCTAAAGCCCAGAAATGGGGTGGAGTCCACAAGAAAATCAACATAAATAACATCCATGGAATGGGTGAACCCAAATCCAAAGGGTTAGGGGAATCAATCGATGAAGCGGCTGCTGCAGCCCAACCGATCAACGGAGGAGTTGAACCTGCAATGCCACCAATCACAATGTTTTGAGGTGTACGACGCTTCAACCACATCGAATACACAAGAACATAGAAAGCCACGGAGAAAAAGGACCAGAAAGCGGCCTTCCAATGAACCAAAAAGAACAGTGAAGAACCAGATATCGCGATGATTAATCCAAAGATGAGGGCGCCTCGAGCAGATATATGTCCTTGTGGAACTGGTCGATTCATTGTTCGGCGCATATGAGAGTCAATATCTGCATCGTACCACATGTTGATGGAATTTGAACCACCAGCCGAAAGGGTACCCGCTACCACTGTAAGAAGGATAGTTGAGAAAGTATCCGTCCAAGAGCGATCAGCATCAAGTAATCCATGACGAGCGAGAAGGTCGTGAATGAGGATAGCGCAAACTGCAGTGACTTGAAGCAAGACGATCACGCGAAGTTTCATCAATTGCGTGAATACCTTGAACCAACCTGGATGTGGTGCTAAGCCCTCTGGTACCACATCAGCCACGTTCATTCCTCCTCAGATGAACCTGAGTCCGTGCTTAAGCGTAAGAAGAAGGATGCTGAAATAGCTACAAGGAAACAACTAATTCCAAAAATTAAGTGAAGAAGAGACACCCATTCTGGGAAATCCTCCATGTCTGCTAGAACGATGTAGGAGCCACCGACAAGAACATTGAGAATCCATAAGCCTGCAGTGAAGTCAGTAATGCGTCCGAACAAGGGAGTTACATTGTGGGTTCGTGCTTCACTTCGAAGGCGAGCAGAACCTGAAACCAAAACTAATCCCACCAGAACTGCACCAAAGCGGTGAATCATTTGAACCAAAACACCAGGCCCATCGAAGGATGGAAGCAAGTTGCCGTTACATTTTGGCCAGCCGTTTGGGAATCCTACTGAACAACCTTGATTGTATTGGCCTCCGGCAGTTGATGAGACCCATGCTCCAAGAATTAAGAGAGTAAACACTGAACCTACCATAGCATCAACACGACGCCGATTTGTTGAAACATATTCAGAAGCCATAGAATATAATGGCGACTCAGAACCCTCTGCTTTGCGCATTGCAAAGTATTGGAATAAGAAAGTGGAAGTGAAAATACTGGCGAGAGAAAGGTGTAACGCTACCGACCAATCGACATTATCCATTGAAACAGTTAGCGCCCCAACCAAAGCTTGTGCAATCAGCAACACGCCAGAAACAAGAGTGGAACGATACACTGTCTTACCATAAGTTGCCATCATTTTCCAAGCAAGTACGGCATTCAAAAGAACAGGTATAGCAATGACAGCAACTAAGAATCTATGGAACCATTCAGAAAAGATTTCAAAGGTTGTGTATCGGTGATCGATGCCGCGTGAATCGATTTCATCAGGGTTCTCCTCCCAATACGCACCTTGTTCATCGGCAGAGACATCAAAGCCCCATGTACCAAAGCATTGAGGCCAATCAGGACACGATTCACCTGCATCGTTGATACGAATTGTACCACCTGCGATGATGACACACAGTGCCATTATGATAAGGGCGAGTGGAAGGGTCGACGGTCGCCGCCACCATGCCTGCCCCATAGGTAGTGGTGAGAGCAGTTCCCTTTTGAACACATTCATACTCCCAGCAACCGTGTCGAGAACCAAGGTGCAGATTTTGTCAATACTGATTTTGGTATTCGTCATGACAAGTGCCTTGCCTTCATCGATGCACGTCGCGGCTGAAGAGCCTACTTTCGCCACCATGCATGACGTGGTGGTTTTTGATTCATCTTGCTTCAATTCCACCTCATGCATCGGTGAACGAGTTGAACATTTCGTCGAATACTATGGTGCGGATTGGTGTGAACCTTGCGAATTGATAGAAGATGAAATAGATGCATTGAATCGTACGGATACCTTCGTAATCCAACACCATCCCTCGGTTGTCGATGCTTCATTCCTCAGCGCTTCGAAACTTCGATTTGAAAATGAGCATCGATTGCTATTCCTACCGAGTCTAGTCATTGATGGCCAAGGTTTGCTTACCGGTTCAAGTCAAGGCCTCGAACTCTCAAATGCTCTTAGCCAGCGTTCGACCTCCTATTCTGGCCTCTCCGAAATAGAATTGAACAATGGAAGTCTTACTTGGCAAGCATCGCAAGGTGACCGGGTAAGTGTGTGGCGAACTGAGGCAATCGAGCACCCTGACCGGAATCGTACACACCCAACACTTGCTACAGACATGATGCAATTCAATGCTTCAAATGGGTCCGGAAATATTTCGACCTTACTCGAAGATTTCAGTGGAAGTCTCGTCGTGATATTAGAACAAACGGGCACGTACCAATTAGTGAGTGATTCAACGAACCTACCGGGTGGTGTGGATCTGTACGATGACAGTGATGCGGGCCAAATAATTGCCCCACAAGGCATGTCACCCGGTCAAAGAGCGAGCCTCTGGACCGGTATTCTTCTTGCTGCTTTAGCACCCGCAATCTACATGCGTTGGAACCTCTCCAAACAAGTCACGGGTGAAGAAGAATAGGTTGGAGAATCCGATTGAACCGAGGGTTAGGTTCAAGACCAGTAGGCAAGTCGGCAGAATGCGGGTGTACTCGCAGGTGTATCTTAATGGTCAAACCAGCACGACTCCACACACGATTTGAACGAGCACGGATTATTGGCGCACGCGCACTCCAAATTGGAATGGGCGCTCCGCTTTATGCAAACGAAGAAGTCTTGCGTGAAGCGTTTATGGACGAACTCGTCTCACTCTACGGTCTTGAAGAAGCATCAGTTCGCTTCGTCCTCGACCCTCTAAAGATTGCTTTGTATGAGTATGAACACGAACTCATTCCAATCGATATCGACCCACACTTGGATTGAATCAATCATTTGTAGCAAAGCCGTAGAAATCGGCTTGTTCAACATCCGGTAGAGCTTCACGCTTGACAAGCATTGTTCGTACAGCCCAGAGATCAACAAAAACTCGGTATTTGGTTGTAGCATCAAGATAATCCACACCGCTTGATCCACCCGTTCCCATTCGACGGCCAATCATCCGCTCAACCATTCGAGCATGGGCAGAACGGAAGAGTATCATTGATTGTTCAAGTCCAACAAAGGCGTCAATAAGTTTTCGAGGCCAAGAAAGTAAAGGCAATTCACGGTACGATTCGATAAACAGCAAACCTGCTCTCGAACGTGAAAGAACCCCATCAGGACGTAGGAATTCAGCAGCTTGCTCAGTACCGGCTTCAATTCGAGAACGAACCGGTGCTTCTTCACCATGACCGATGGCGACAATATGGGCGATGACATCTTCACCATGTGCACGCATTGCTTGCACATGACCTTCGACAAAATTTTCAATGACTTTTGAATCGCCTTCAGAACCTGCGAGTGAACCGTTAATTGGCGTCCGAGCGAGCCAAGAAGAAAGGGCTTCACGAAGTGATGGTTGATTTGATGTTGCTTCGAAATTTGCGAGAACCGACGCTGTAATTTTACCTTCAGCAGCCAGTTTTTTCATGTGCAGTAGAGGATCCATCCCACCCATCCGTTGTGCATTATCGAGGCCAAGAATCACTTCTAATTCACGCATTTGCCATGATTCAAATCCTGACGAAGTACCGAGTTTATCTCGGAAAGCCAAGAAACCTTGAGGCGTGAGTGTCTCCATGACTTTCCATTGATTCGAAAGAAGCCGGAAAATTTCGGTCACACGGTCTAAGTGATGGACCATTTGAGGTAATTTTTCTTCTGGAACATGCTCCTGGTTAAGCAAGGCATGGGTTTCTTTTAATTCACGTAAAATGAGTTTGAACCATAATTCAAAGGCTTGGTGGACGATGATAAAGTGTTGTTCATCGTTAGATGGAGCCGGGCTGTAACCCTGAGGACCGTCTTGGAGAGTAAGTAACTCATCCAATTGCAAATAGCCTCCGTAGGTCATGCGATGTGATGGTGCGTCGTCGGTCATGTTTTTCGATAGGGGTCAAGCCCTTGAACTCTTCACTCATTCGATGAGGATTATGAGTGGACTCTGGTGTTCAAGAGGTCGAGCCACTTGCTACTTTCAAACCGAAAGCATAGGCAAGAAGAGTGAGGAGGGCCGACAACCCGAGCGCTGGCCAAAAATCCATACCCCTCTGTAGGAGAAAAGGCAAGGCGAGGAACAATGCCAAGGACGGGATAACCAACCAAAAAATATCTTTACTGAAGATTGCAATCTGTTCAGTATCACCCGTATCATTGTACAACCAAATCATTGCGAAGATGGAAATCAATGGTAAAGAAGCGAGAAAAGCCCCAAGGACATCATTCTTCTTTGCGATTTCACTCGCACCGACAATCAATCCACCAGAAAGAAGAACTCGGAATGCAAGTTGTAACCATGCCATACCACTCGTTTGAACAGAGGGCTTGTCGTTGTTGTGGCAAAAACACGATTTGGAGACGGTTACAGAGTGCCTTGAGAATGCAAAAAAAATACCCACAGGAAGATATTTCAATCATAACACTCATATCGCAAATACTGAACCCCTCGACATGGGCGTAGATTCAGATACACTGGCGGGGTGGCTCGCCAACTACGACCGAGACAACATTACAATCGGTGTTGTTGCCTCACATTCTTCTTTGCAAATACTGCATGGAGCTCGTGTTGAAGGTTTCCGCACGCTTGGAATTGCAGTGGGTGAAAACCGACGACGTTTCTACAAAGCATTCCCTGGTGCTGAACCCGACGAATGGTTGATGCTCGAAAACTATCGTGAAATGCTTGACCATGCTGAATGGTTCCGAGAGAGAAATGTAGTGATCATCCCTCACGGGTCTTTGGTTGAATATCTTGGTTCGACAAATTACCGAGAACTCCAAGTCCCAACTTTTGGAAACCGTGGAATTCTCCATTGGGAAAGTAGCCGAGAACGTCAACGTCGATGGCTGGAAGCCGGTGGCTGTACAATGCCGAAAGTTCTCGAAGATCCTCATGATATCGAAGGCCCAGTTATTGTGAAATATGCGGGAGCAAAGGGTGGTAGAGGCTATTTCATCGCTCGAAATTACCGTGACTTCCGAAGAAATGTCGATATTGAAGAAGAGTTTACAATTCAAGAATACGTCCTTGGATGCCGATATTACCTTCACTTTTTCTTTGACCCTACTGCAACCGATGGATTCCAAGTCCGTGGTAAAGGCTCGCATGCTGGAAAGAATATGGGTCGGCTCGAATTACTTTCAATGGATCGAAGAGATGAATCGAATGTCGATGAATTTTACAAATTAGGTTCGCTCCGTGACTTACGTGAAATGGGAGTTGAACCTTCTTTCGTCGTCACAGGCAACCAACCGGTCGTCATCCGTGAATCTCTACTCCCAAGGGCTTTTGAAATGGCAGAAGGCACTGTGGCTGAATCTTTTGAATTGGAAGAAGGAAGCCGTGGAATGATTGGACCGTTCTGCCTCGAAACTATTGTCACTGATGCACTCGAATTCAAAGTGTTCGAAATAAGCGCACGTATTGTCGCAGGTTCAAATCCCTTCGTCGGTGGTTCATCATACTCTGACATCAACGAAGAGCGTATGTCGACTGGACGTCGAATTGCTCGTTCGATTCGCAAGGCATGTGAAGGCAACCATCTCGAAGATATTCTCTCTTGAGAGTCGATGATACTCGTTCAAGAGTATTCGGTCAAATGAATCAATTAATGATTCAGCAGTCCAATACAAATCACTTTGAATTGATCAGTCTTCAGTGCTCAATGATTCTAAGTCAGGAGCGCTTGGAACATCAGAGGCAGAAAGATATTCATCGAGTGAAACAGAGCCATCGCCATCTTTGTCGGCCTTCTTATGAATGATTTCTGCATCTTCAATAGACATGCCAGTAGCCTTTGCAAGTTCTTCAACTGAAAGTTGTGCACTACCATCTGCATCAGCATCTGTAAATCGGTTCTTGAGTGATTGCAGTTCCATTTCAAGTTCACGCTTTACTCGCTCTCGGTCTGATTTTGAGGAAACGTTAAACGAACAGACTTGCATAATTGGGTCACCCTTGCTGAGTTCAGCAGTGTATTCGGTCATTTCTCCGCCACTGTTCACCATAATCTGGAAACTTGTTGGATCTTTTGACCGGCGCTTGTTGTGCTTTTTGTAGTAATGCACATAGACATGATATTGTCCACCAGGGGCTGTACCCTCTGGCCAAAAGACATTCTCGACCGGCTTACGGGTTTCTGCTCGAACATTTGCATCCACGTCAAGAATTCCGCCACAGGCTGAAGTTTTGTTCCCGCCGTGAAGGCGCTCGCCTGAAGGACAGACAATGTGTAAATCAAGGTCATTGTAATTGTTCCACATGAGTGAAACTTGAACATCCGAAGATTTAGCACCCTCACGTTCCAATCGTGCTTGAAGTTCTTTAATGGCTTTCGAATTTGCATTCGTGGAAGATACTTGTTGCTGTTGGGCTGCTGAGATTTCTGCGAGACGGGCTTCTTCTGCAGCCAAAAAGTCTGCCTGACGTTGATTTTCTCGCTCAGCAGTGAGGCGGGCCTCTTCTTCTTCACGACGTCGAGCCGCATCTTCTTGGTCACGTATGAGTTGAGCCGCTTCAGACGCTAAACGTGCCTCTTCCTGTGCTGCTTCATGAACGTCAGCATACATTTGTTGCTGCTCGGCTTCTTGTCGAGCACGTGTTTGTACAAGTTGCTCTCTCGCTTGACGTTCTGTACTTTCAATGGCCAAATGGTTTGCAATAGACTCTTGTCGTCGTCGTCGAGTTGCTACAATAGCTAATTTCCGATCGATTTCGATTTTAGCACTTCCAAAGCCTTGAGAACCAGATCCATAGCTGAGGCCTTCAGGGTTCATCCCTTGCCGTGTTGAAACGGTCACATCTTGACGAGTAAGAATCCGCCAAAGTCCGAAAATAAAACCTCCAGCAAGGACAGTTGTCATTATCGAAGGGGTATATTCCACCAGTATTCCCTGCCAGCCACTATCCGCCATCATAACTCGCAAGAGGTGATAGCCTTTGGTAGCATCGGTGAAAACTAATTTGGAAGATTTAGAGTTGACTCTGGAAGTTCTGTAATAATCTCGCTAACAAAATATCTTTACCTGTAATTTATATGATATTATAGACTGGTATGGTTGTGCGAGAAATTCATCTAAAGTGGACGGCTGAAACGGTCGCAAGGTCCGAATATGGCCCAATTGCTGAAATTGCCGATTCTTTGGAGGTTGTTGGGCACCTTGATATTGGCGAAAAGGGGATTCGACAATTGATATTCCCTCACTTTTGTGAAGGGAAGGGTCCTCAAGACTTGAATGACGTCCCCTTTTTGACGGTTGAATCGGAACTTGATGGAGGTCAGTCTGGCTATCTTGTCGTTTGGAACTCACATCCACTTTCGATAGCAGCAATACGTTTTTCCAACATTCATATTCTTCCGCCTTACACCTATGGCGGAGAGGGAATAAATATTACAGTACGAGGAGTTCCAGCAGGTATTTCTCAGTTCTTGAAAACATGCAGAGAATTACTACCACCTGATGTCGTCAAAGTTGTGGAAATGGAAGATAATGCGAGTCTTATCGAAGGGATCCTCACAGCACGCCAGATGGAATGCGTCAAAGTAGCCGCTACATCGGGATATTATGACCATCCTAAACAAATCAAATTACGAGAACTTTCTGAATTGATGAAAATTCCACGTTCAACCTTACAAGAACACCTCAATCGGGCTGAATTGGCCATGATGAAGTGGTCGAGTGAGCAAATTGATTCCGAATAACGCGGGCAAAACCTTGAGAACAAGCGGGTTTTGGGCGAACCATGGACAAGGCATCTCGTTTGGACTCATTACTTCCAAATGGACGAGGCGTGTGGATTCCAATTGACCATGGTGCATCCGATTTCCCAGTTGACGGGCTTACGGATACTGAGCATGTGATCCGCTCACTGGTACGAGCGGGCGTTGATGCAATTGTTGCGCAAAAGGGATTGGTGAGCCACTATGGCCACCTTTGTCAAGACTCTTCAACTGACATGGTTGTTCATTTTTCGGTATCGACAAGGCATGCGGGACCAGACAGTTCGAACAAGGTCCTGGTAGGCAATGCTGATGAAGTTCTACCGAGGGGTGGACTCGGTGTTTCTTGCCAAGTCAATATGGGTAGCCCAAACGAGGCAGTAATGATTGAGCGCATGGGTCAAATGAGCCGAGCAGCACTGCATCACCAGTTGCCAATGTTTGGGATGGTATATGCCCGCGGCGAACATCTCTCAATCATAGAAGGTGACGATACAAATGCAAACGCACATGCCGTTCGACTCGCTTTTGAGCTCGGTTGTGACGCTGCCAAGACAACATGGACAGGTGACAAAGAGAGTTTCATGAAAATCACTTCCGCTGTACCAATCCCCGTATTAGTTGCGGGAGGACCTGCAACTGGTGATTCGAAAGCAATTTTGACAATGGTGCGTGATGCACTTGATGCCGGTGCATCTGGAATATGCATGGGCCGGCAAGTGTTTGCTCATCCAAATGTCGAAGCAATTGCCAAAGCATTGATGATGCTTGTACATCAAGATTCTACTGTAGATGAAGCGATGAATGCCTGTGGACTTTGAGGAATACATATGGAAGTTTGGATTGATAAGCGCTTTTCTATAGAAAGTATAGTCCAGACATTCGAAGGTGCTGACCGCATGCTTCTCTCAACACCAACTGATTCAAATACAGATATTTTTTGTGATGGAAATCGTTTGATGTGTTCAAGTCAACTCGTTGGAAGTTTGGTGATGCTTGATGGAGATGCATCACAAAACTATGCACGTTCATTGGTAGGGAGTGTGGAATGGTTAGTTCTCGAATTCTCTGACTGGTCGATGATCCCAATTGAGAACCTCTTAGCTGCCTGTGAGGGGACACCTACCAAAATCGCTGCCGTTCTTTCGACTCCTGAGCAAGCCCAGGGAGCCGGTTTTGCATTACAGCGGGGAGTAGAGGCCTTAGTGGTGAGCCCTTCAGTGGAAATGCTCGAGGCAGCCCTCATCGTCAAATCTCAACGCTTAGAATCTGAACAAATTGAATCGAACGATGAGGCTTCTTTTTCTGCAAAAGTTGGCATGGGAAAACTCACCATCACATCGGTTGAATCAGGGGGTACTGCTGAGCGATATTGTATCGACATGACTCGTCTATTGAAGCATGGCGAAGGACTTTTACTCGGTTCGAGTGCCTCGAGTTTTCTGTTCGTACATGGAGAAACGGTTGAATCGGAATTTGTACCTACACGCCCATTTCGCGTCAATGCTGGTCCACCGCATACTTATGTGCGCATGTCCAATGGTAATACGAAATATCTCTCAGAACTTCATACGGGTGATGAGGTCCTCTTAGTAAATACGGAAGGAATGATTCGCAGTGCCACGATTGGGAGGCTTAAAATTGAAATTCGTCCAATGCTTTTGATAAAATGGCTCGATGAAAATGATAAAGAAGGTAGTATGTTTCTGCAACAAGCAGAGACGGTACGAGTCGTGGGCCTTAACAATAAAACCAAATCAATTACCGCATTGAAAGAAGGTGAGATTGTCCTCGGATGGTGCGATGTAGGAGCGAGGCATATTGGTGCCTCAATCTCAAGTATCGTCACTGAGAGATGATGCAATGGCGATTTTAGGCTCTGGACAGGCGAACGGTGGTTGTAGTTTACTGCATGCTGCTGGCCTTGGCTATGGAGCAAGTATTGGTCTCGACTTGCCGTTAGCAGTTCGTTTACTCGACCGGCCTAGCAAACGAGATCTCGATGACCCCGATGGGTTACTTCCGGCAATTATCGATGCTTGGCTAGCTGGTGGATTCAAGCTTCCAAACGACCTAGCCAAAGAAGAACTGTATTGGGCTGTCATCAGCCAAGTCCCTCCACGCCAAGGCCTCAAATCGAGTGCTGCAACAGCCATAGGTGCTCTTCGAGCGCTTGCGGACGCCACTCAATCTGAAGTAAGTGAAGAAGAGTACGTAGCAATGGCCGCACAAGCCCAACTTGATTCAAACATCTCCATCACTGGCTCGATCGATGATGCGTGGGCTTGCCTAACCCCTGGATGGAAACTTATCGATCCGCAGGCAAACAGTATCGCTGAAGGTGTATTGTTTGAAGGCGATGGTCCCAAAATGGATCATTGGCTTGTCATGATTGTATGCCGTGGAGAACGGACTATGCGGCCTAAATTGGAAGATTTCGCACCTCACCGTAAGTCCTTTCAGAATTCACTTGAGGCATTACAAGAAATGAATGAACTGGTTGCATTAACTTGGAATGGTCGAGGAACTGTTGCCGTCTTGAATGATATCCAAGGCCGTAAGATTACCAATGACGCAATGAGCAATGGCGCACGTGCAGCCGGAATGAGTGGTTCTGGAAATGCGATCATCGTGGTCGCACCAAAAGTAAGCATACCAATTTGTGACCGCCTAAGGAAATTGTTTGAAGCCAACAAAGATGTTGTCAAAGTGATTGAAACATCGTTCTTGAGCATCGAAAGAGAAGAAACAATATGAGACACACCTTCTTCAAGTGAGGGTGGCTCGTGAAACTGAATCCAATGCATATGCACCTCGGAGAACGTATCCGGCTCACCCTTTTTGGGACAAGCCATGGACCCCGCGTAGGCGCAATACTCAAGGGTGTACCAGCTGGAATTGTTCTCGATTATCCTGCTCTTGAACAGGCAATGGCTTCACGACGCCCAGGTGGACGTTATGCAAGTAAGCGGAAGGAAGCCGATCACGTAGAAATTCGGACTGGCGTAGTGGATGGCAAAACAACTGGGGATGAAATTGAAATTTCTATCGCAAACACGGATGCCAAATCTCGTGATTACAGTTTCCTACCCGACCATCCACGCCCTGGCCACCAAGACATGGTGATGCAGAAGCGAACCAATGGCGAGGCTGACCTTCGCGGCGGAGGAAGTTCAAGTGCTCGCTTAACCGCTGCTTTAGTGGCTGCAGCGGCCGTTCTTTCGCCCCTTCTCAACAAAGTCGGTATCGAATGCGAGGCGCATGTTGGAGCAATCGGTCAAGTCAAAGCCAAATCAATGAAACTCTGTCCCCCGAGGTGGGAAAATGAAGCCTGCCAAGAAATGAGATGCAGAGACCCTGTTGCCGCCTTGGCGATGGTTGAAACGGTTGAGCAACATCGAATGGGTCGCAATTCGATCGGAAGCCGTGTGGACCTCTGTGTCACTGGTGTACCTCTTGGATTAGGCGAACCTTGGTTTGATGGACTTGAACCTGCTCTAGCACGTGCTATGATGGCCATTCCTGCCGCACGCGGCGTAACATTTGGACGAGGGTTCGATGTTGTCGAAATGTCTGGCTTAGAACACAATGATGTGTGGGGTGGAACAAATGAACTTCCAACATTGATGGGTGAGAAACCTGACGGTGTTCTGGCAGGCCTTGCTACGGGCTCTCCGATTCATGTATCGGTTGCATTCAAACCACCATCGAGCATTGCTTCGGAACAACTCACCTTGAATCTTGCAACAGATTCGATCGAACCATTGGTTGTCGGTGGACGTCACGACCCAGTATTGGGCCCACGTGCAGTTTCAGTTGTAGAAGCAATGGCCAAACTTGTTCTCTGTGACCTCGCATTACGTGGAGGTTTTTTCGATGAATAAGACCATCACTGTTCACAAGTTTGGAGGTTCTTGCCTTCGAGATATTTCGGACTTGAATCGTATTGCTGAAGTGATCAAATTCTGGCCTGGCCAATCTATTCTCGTTGTTTCTGCCTTATGGGGTACAACCGACCGCTTAATGCGGGCAAGTCAAGAACCGCGATATGCAAGCCGATTGGTAAGTGACCTTTCCAGACAGCATTTACGATTCGCACCAGGGTTAATCGACAGCAAGAATGCAAATCTGTTCAATTCGGTATTGAAAGGCATCGAACATTCACTGGAAGAATTGTCCAGAAGCCCAGATGATTGGAATGCTACAAATCGATTACTTGCAGCGGGTGAACGCTTGTCGGCATTGGTTGTCGCACACCATTTGCAAGAATTTGATATTCAAGCCCATCCTGTTGGAGCTGAAGATATCGGTTTGAAATTGAAGGGAATCAATCGAGCGCCTATTGTCGACATTGATGCCTCAATGGAGAAATTAGACCACTCTGCCCTCTTTGGGACACCCGTCATCACCGGATGGTTTGGTGAAGGTACGGATGGTGAACTCGCACTGCTTGGGCGTGGAGGAAGCGACCATACTGCAACTTCTATTGCGCATTTAGTGAATGCCGACAAGGTCATTCTATGGAAAGACGTTGAAGGTGTTTTACCGTTGAATCCTCGATGGGGAATTGAATCCAAACCAATTCCCTACCTTGGCTATGGGGAAGCGGTAGAACTTGCTCGATTGGACACTCCAGTATTACATCCTGCAACTGTCGAACCTCTTCGGAGCATTGGAATTCCTCTTGAAATCCGAGACTTACGAGGAGTTCACCAAGAAAAGGCCTCCTCAATTATCGGGCCAGATTTACACCAAACTCGAAAAGTGAAAGCGATTGGGTGTTTACCAAGCATTGCACGAATTAGTGTAGATTCGCCATCACTTGAAGTGCAGAGCGAAAAACTAGGCCGAGTGTTAATTCAATTGGCTCAAGAAAATGTTCCTTGCTGGAATTTAGACTCAGTCCCTGGGCACATCTCATGGATCGTATCACAACATGACCTTACTGTTGCTACAAGAATCGTCAGCGAACACTTTACTGAACATGAAATCTCCGAATTTGGAGTTATGTTTTCATTGGTAGGAAATAAACTTCCAGAAGATTCGGAATTCATTTTGACACAACAACTCAAAGAACTTCTTGAAGTAGAAGTACTCTCAATAAATGAGCATGCAATACGACTTATCTCGAAAAACAAAGATGTACATTCGATGCTCAAGGTATTAGCAGACCATTTGGAACTCGCCATCGAGGCTTAGTCATCGCCTGCACGCTTCTCACGGAAACTCTGCAGGTGGGTTGGAAGGTTGAGTGCAAACAATCCGCCAACAACACAGAACACAAAGAAAGTCCCAAGTGCCACTCCATAGACCGAAATCAGTTCAACTGATTCTTCCATGCGAAGGGCGGTATCTTTGGAAAAGATTCCAACGAAGAAAGGGAGAATCGTGTTTGCAGAGAGAACAATCGTTGCTAACACGGTAGCAATAAGCGGGTTGATGAGAAGGGAACGGTGGTATTTACCAACGATCTTCTGTGGATTCATGACATAGACTTCATTGGTTCGAATACTTGTATCAAGCATTGAATAACGGATAACGCCGTTGGTAAGTTCGAAATACATAATCAAAAGCACTGCATAGACAACGACAAGGGCTGAAAGTAAAAACGGTTTATCTTGGAGTCCAAACATATCGTTGGAAAGCATGATTTTTGAAGAAGCAAAACGCAAGATAGCGAGAATGAACATCAGGTTGCTGATGAGTGTGAAACGTCCATCTCGTTGGAAGGTCCCCCAAAACCCAGTTCCAGTTGCAGCTGCGATGAGAAGCAATTGAAGGATCGTTGCAATTCCAAGGCTACCCGTAATCATGTACCAGATTGTGCCTTCTGCAGGCGAAATCATGTAGGTTAAGAGAGATAAAGCAACGAGAATTCCGTAAACACCCAGTTGGAGGTTTTGAACCATCTTTGCAGGTGGTAAGAACTTCGTCTTCGGGACCAAAGGACCGCCAAGAAGACTTTCGATGAAACTTGGAATCTCGACTTCAGGAATTGCATCCTTTGGAATTTCACTTCCAGTTCCGATTTGACCAGCAATCTTCTTTCGAGAAGGGGCTGATGAACGAACGGTCTTTCCATCATACAAGTGAGATGTGTCGCTGGAAGGTCGTGATACAGTCATAATGTCACCTCAGAATCCTCTTGCGCCAGCAAGTGCTGTTGAGAGCAACATATCCGGCTCCCAATCCATAATATTGACACCAAGACCACGAAGTTCACTAATGAGAACATCGCGCTCGGTCTTCATAATTTCATACCCAGTTCGATCGATACGACGTGCATCGAATTCAAACTCAAGAGACGAAGGCGTGAGAACTGTGACATCGAAATCACGAGCACGGAAATCACGCAGAGCGTTCACGATGGTTGGGTCATCTTCGAGATTTGACAAGAAGATAATTGGACTTCCTTTGTTGATGTGTGGTAAGATACGATTCACAACCACTTGAAGTGGAATGTTTCCTCGTGCCACAGCACCAGAAAGTTTGGTTAAGATCACGTAGAGTTGTTTCTTTCCTGTATCTCGATCAACACTGACAACTTCATCGCCGTAGACGACAACACCGACAGAGTCACGACGACTGAGGAAGAACTTCGCTAGAGAAGCTGCTGCACGAGTCGAGTAAACGAGTGCATTACGAGACACTGGGCCAGTTTCGGCAACTGAACGTGAGTCTACGATAATGATGATGTCTGAAACAGCATCACGTTCTCGTTCATTCACCATCAGTCTACCGGAGCGGGCATAAGCAGACCAGTTAATGGCTCGGAACGAATCACCTTCGAAATATTCACGAAGAGAATAAAACTCTGAACCAGGGCCTGGTTGACGAATGTTGACAGCACCTGTGAAAATCTTCGGAACACGAGATTTGACGAATGTATCGGAGAGGTCTTCCATTTTCGGGAACACAAGGAAGTCATTGTAGACATGCAACTCTTTTTCCTTGTGAAATAATCCGAAGGGGTCTTGAATCCTGACAGCCACAGGACCAACACTATAGAAACCTCGAAGAGGACATTCAACGGTGTATTCAATGAATGTTTCACGCCGAGGACCAAGTTCCATCAAGATGTAATTCGCACCGTCTTTGATACGCATTACTTCAGGAACTCGATCTCGAACTTCGAGAATTTTGGCAAGCGAGGAATGGTTTTGCATCCTCAGTGTAATGTTGAGTTCTCCGTCTTCGAAAATACGGGCACTGGACAGTTTGCGCATAGCACTCACACTGTTCAATGCTGCACCTTCTTCTCCGGTCCATTCTTCTGCACGACGGCCAGTAGCGGCAACGTCTGCGTGACCGCCAAACAAGGCAGCCCAAGTCAAGAACACGAAGATGACGACGGCAATCGTAACCAGTTGGGAATTTCGCAAGGTTAAACCAAGTAAATACATGGCAATAGCCAAGCTTCCTAACATAGCAGATTTACGACTCCACATCACATTCACCTCAAAATCAGTTTTGTTCTACAATCAAACGGTAGGAACTCGAACTTCTCGTAGAATAGCTTGAATCACTTCACCAGACTCAAGACCCTTGATTTGATGCTCAGGCTTGAGAATAATTCGGTGTGCGAGTGCAAGTTCTGCGATTGTTTTGATATCGTCAGGAGTGACGAAGTCACGACCACGGAGTGCTGCTGCAGCACGAGAGGTCTTGAGCAATGCTTGGGAACCACGAGGAGAAGCGCCGACCAAAACACGAGGATCTTCACGTGTTCGGGAAACGATTTCAACCATGTACATTCGGAGAGCAGGGTCAACGTAGACGAATTCACATGCTTGTTGCATGTTAATGACCATCTCAGGGTGAGTGATCACATCGACTTCGACAGCGTCTTGTCCACGCTGAATACGGCGGCGAAGAATTTCATCTTCGTCAGCACGGTCTGGGTATCCGACGGACATCTTGAACATGAAACGGTCAAGTTGTGCTTCAGGGAGTGGGTAAGTACCTTCTTGTTCGACTGGGTTTTGAGTTGCCATAACAATAAATGGTGCTGGGAGCTTGTGCGTCACAGTACCAATGGTAACTTGCTTCTCTTGCATAGCCTCAAGCAAAGCAGCTTGGGTCTTTGGAGGAGCACGGTTAATCTCGTCAGCAAGAAGAAGGTTACAGAACAAAGGTCCTGGTTTGAAAGTAAATTCACCTTTCTTTGCATCATAGATGTTGGTACCAGTGATGTCAGCAGGGAGCAAGTCAGGCGTAAATTGAACACGCTTGAAATCGCAACCAAGTGCATCAGCAAAGGTATTGGTCATCAATGTCTTAGCCAGACCTGGGTAATCTTCGAACAGAAGGTTACCGTTGGAAAGAATGTTAATCAGTACATTATCGATAACGTGTGCTTTACCGATAATTACTTTCGCTACTTCGGCTGCGATTGCGCTTGCAATCGAACCGACGGCTTTCAACTTCTCTTTGTTTTCTGGGCTAGTTTGGTGCTTCGGCTGGGCCGGAGCGGCCGGTGCTACAGTTACTGGGGCTGGTGCGGGCATTGCAGGTGCTGCCATAGGCGCTGGTGCTGCGGGCATTGGTGCCGCTGGCATTGGCGCTGCTGGTGCAGGCATTGCAGGTGCTGCTGGGGCCACAGGCGCTGCTGGCGCTGGCGCGGGCTGGGCTGCTGGGGGTGCGGGGGGTTGCATGTCTATTTTCCTCCAATTATCAATTTCCCCAACGCCGGATTTGCGGAATAACTTCTCGCAATTCTTCGTTGGAGTAGGAACGGGTTGAGCTGATGAGCTCGACCAAGCGCGGATCTCGGACCATTTGCATGATCTCCGCAGGGGATTTACGCATGAATTCATCACGCGTCAAGTCATTGAACTGACGTACTTTCGAGAGGAGTGCGTCACGAGTCCGAGCTTGGTATTGGGAGGTGTCTAGTTTGGAAGGGCGTTCTCTGAAGCGTGTCAGGTCAAACACATGCCGCCAGTTTTCTTTCTCTGGTACGACCATGATGGCAATGGCAAGCAAAGCAAAGAGATTGAGAATAATGAGCCACTTGAGGACGACGTCGCTTGTGAGTAAGACTACGGCACCCATTGCTTCAGTGAATGGAGATATGAGAGGGCTTGAGACGTGTCGGCTCTCGTCAAAGACGACATAGAATTCAGAAGGAGAACGAGTGATGGTTGTTGACAATTCAGGATTGTCGAATTCCATCATGTCATAAATCAAAGCAGAGAAGTATTGGCTGTTTCCATTCCAATCAGTACTACCTTGAGCAGAGGAGAGACCGTCTGGGTCAGAGTCCCAGCAGTTGTGGCCGTTTTCGACATAGGCAGGGGATGTGCATTGTAGGTATCCGTTTTCTTCAGCCAAATCAGCATCCCAAAGATGGTTTGCAAGAACTGAGTGGTCTGAGACGAAAACAATAGATCCCGTAACATCGATTTCTCCGTAATCATTGTTCTTAATGACATCAAGGACACCGGAAACGGGATAATCAATACGGATGATGAGTCCCGTCATTCCTTCACCCAATGTAGGGTTTTGGTCACTGTCAATGTTATCGGGGAATTTAGCGACACGAGCAGAAGTCGATGCAGCAGCAAGAATGCTGATGTCGCGATTTGAATCGGATTGTTCATCAAGAACCTGGATTGCTGTTGGGCGATGGAAGAGAACTGGCATCCGGCAATTGTCAACTTGAGCATTTTTAACAGACTCTTCGGAACATGGAATTAATTTCTCAGCACCCATTTCGCTGATGTTTTGGTTCACGCTTGCTGCGGACCAAAGACGCCGGTAGTCAGCAGGTTGTAGGACCCCGACGGAATCTTCGACTTCGTAGTAGCGTTGGTCATCATAGACTGGAGCGTCGAAATATTTGACACCGAATTCTGATGCAACGAGTTGAGCGTTGGTTGAACTTGCTGCGAGAATGACTTTTCCACCTTTCTTGGTAACAAAGTCATGGAGCGCAGATGCTTCAGCAGCATCAAACGGCTTTTCCGGCCCAGCAATAATTAACATTGTTCTGTGAGGATCATTCCAATCGTTCACCAACATCGGTGTCGACATCGTGTTCGCAATACTGAAATCTCTTTCTTCGATAACATTGCGCATCTCAGTCAACTGTTGCATCGAATATTCGTCAGCAGCATTGTTGTAAGGCGAAAGAACAGTGTTCTTGTCCCAGCTCACAACACTGATCACAAGAACGGAAAGGAAAAGAGATGAAACAAGTCCAACTTTAAGCCAAGTCTCCATGGCTATTTTTGATGATTCTTGCTCTGCTATATTTCTCCCTCCTTGTGCGCTTGCCGTACTCTTGAACAGTATAACAACCGTCGGAACCTCGCTCCACACTTAATGCTTTTTCATGCGTGATTAGAGGCCACAACTTAATAGGGGATGGAAATCAAATCAGTGGGAATTGTTTCCAAATGAGAAAATGAGGGCGAAATCGCTAAAAATATCAAAAAAACAGCGATTCAGTCTTTACTCGAATTGGCGCTTCTAACTGCAACCGTGCTTAGCAGTATCAAAAGTTCAACACCACCAACCCAAGGCAGGGTATTCGACTCTTGAGACAAACTGCCACCATCATCTGAATCACCTGTTTCAGTCGAAGTCGAAGAAGAATCTTGTTCTTCAACAGCCATGGCTTCAAGTTCAAAGGTTGTACTACGCGAAGCCTCATCACCTTCAGATGTCAAAGCCAATGTAATTTCGCAGACTCGGTTCGGTTGACTCTCGGATGCTTCAAGACGAAGCGTCACATAGGTATCCTTGCCATTCTGGGCATCGGTCGTCTCTACGATTGTATTGGCGAGATCTTCCACGCCTGGCATCGAGAGGTGAGGGCAACTGCGGAATTGAACACTGGCTTGTTTAACTGCATCTCGGGCGTTTCCGTTATTGGTGAGTTTTGCTGAAATTTCAATCCATGAGCCGGCATATAATGTCTCGTCGGAAAGGGTAATTTCCGGGCGTAAATCAAAAATTCGAGGAACGCCAACATCTCCTTCAATTTCTTGTGTACTTGCCGATGTATCGCCTACTTTCTCTTCAGCAGTTATGGTGAATGTAGAGGTGTTATCGGGATTGTATTCACGGGCATCGTCGTCATCGACTGAACCGAAAGTGATGGTAAAAGTATCATTGGTGTTCGCTGCCACTGAAAATGAATCTGGGCCGCTGAATGTAAACGGAACCCAATCATCGAACTCGTACGTGAGTTCGACTTCAAGTGGCGACATTCGATTATTTTCAACATAGGCGGTTATTTCACCGTCTGCATCCCAATCAAGGTCCATTTCCACAATATATTTTGAATCCATATCTGTGGCCCAGCCAAGAGTCCAAGAGGAACCATCGATCGGTCCTTGTGCATGAACTGGAATACTGCTCATTACTGAACATCCGAGGAGAAGAGTCAACAGAATGACGAGGAAAGATTGTTTCATGGTATCACTTCATTCTATCATTTTTTGAACCGCTCTCTTGGTTAAGACGCGAACCATGGATTTACGATATCGAGGAGGCAGTGATGTATTATTGACGGGTTGGACACTCTTGCGCACTCCAGCAGCAAGCGCTTTGACCGAAGTCATTCCATCCCAGCCGTCTTCAAGCACAGCTGCAACTTCTTCGGGATGGCATCGAGGAATAGATTCCAGTGCCGTAGTTGCAATTTGGAGAGAATTCACATCGCCAGGAATCCATGATGCTGCGACCCCTGCTTCGGGGAAATCCCATGAATCACGCACTCGTAATTTTTGATACGAACCCACACGTCCAGCACCTTCTTCAGAAAGAGTCACTTTAAGCAGGAACTCTCCTTTTTTGAGAACATTTTTAGTCATACCATCAAGTTGATAGAACTCTGCAAGTGGGAGTGTTCGTAAACCATTAGGCCCAATCAAATGAACCTCAGCGTCCAGTACCATCAATGTTGGAGCAATATCTCCTTGATAGGTTGCAACACATAATGTGTTTTGATTCGGAATCACACGGCAATCAGCACCCGTCCCACAGTCTGCTTTATGGCACCAGTCAATGGAACGACGCCAAAGTTCGCCTTGATTATACCAAAAGCATCGAGTATCCAGGCAAATATTGCCCCCGAGTGTTGCGTTACGGCGAACAAGGGAGGAAGCGACTTTACTCGCAGCTTCAACAATTAACGGGTGAATGCCGTTTTCAAGTGTTAAATCTGTGAGTCGAGCCATGCAACCAATCTCATGAAGAGATAACGTGTCCACGCCTTCGATTCGGGCGAGTGAAATGACATGTGGTTTAGGATTAAGATGCCATTTGTAATTTGGAAGGAGGTCAGTACCTCCTGCAACCCAATCAAATTCTTCTCCTTTTTCAAGCAGGATTCCTGCGAGTGAACAGGCTTCCTCAACGGTTGTAGGGTTATGAAGTGTAAACGGTGGCATCAACATTAATTTTCACCTTCCATATGTCGCTGTTCTTTCTTGAGCCAAGCACGGCCTGCAAGTCCAAGTTCAGCAAGTTGTTCAGGGTCGGGTTCTGTGGCAGTACGCCAGCCTTCCACTTGATCTTCCAGTGGAATGGTCGGATCAAAGCCAAACAAGACCCCATTCACATAGGGGCTTGTGTCTTCGGTTCGCTGACGTGCTTTGTCTCTGATTTTGTGCTCTTGTGCTCGAGCAACTAACTTGGGTTGCATCGAACTGAATGTAAGTCTCGGTGAAGGCAGGTCTGTTGGGTCATCAAATTCAGAAGCCTTGAGCGTCTTTTCAATACCCTTGAACACAACATCAGGAGTGAGTGGTAGAGTACGCAAACGGATTCCAATTGCATCGTAAACTGCATTGACAACCGCAGGAAGAATTGGGAGAAGAGGTCCTTCTCCGGCTTCTTTAGCACCGAATGGACCTTCGGGGTCGCACGATTCAACGATGATTGGTTCAACATGTGGCATTTCATGAACAGATGGAATTTTGTAATCAAGAAGATTAGCATTTTGAAGATGACCAGTTCGGCCATAGACCATCTTTTCAGAGAGGACTTGGCCAAGACCCATGTGGCAAGAACCAATGATTTGACCCTTGACTGCCAGAGGATTGAGGGCTTTTCCACAATCGTGCGCTGCCCAAACATTGGTGCACTTGATCATTCCAGTTTCGATATCGACATCGACTTCTGCAACATAGGCTGAAAACGAATAGGCTGGAGCCAAACCTGCAGCTGCTCCTTTGTGAACGCCACCCATTGGGGGTGAACGATAAGCACCGCTTGCAATCAATGCACCTTTGTCTTCTTGTGCTTTGTGAAGGGCTTTGAGGTATGAAACGCCGATTGCGGGGTCGTGTTTGTAGTAAATACGGCGGTCGTTCATGATGAGGTTATTCGGGTGGTAGCCAAGAATCTCCCATGCAGCATTGAGAAGTTGTTCACGGATTTCGAGTGCTGCACGTATTGCAGCATTCGCATTCATGAAAGTAACACGGCTGGAGTATGAACCCAAATCGACCGGTGATGTGTCGCTTTCATGGCATCGTACGTGAATCATTTCAATTGGAAGAGCAAGGACTTCAGAAACAACCTGTGCGATTGCTGTGGTCGAACCTTGGCCAATATCTGCGGCACCTGTGTGCACGGTTACCCCGCCATCCATGTCGACTTGCATGTGAACGGTTGCGTGTGGGAATCGGTTTGGATCCCAATGAATTGGTAGGCCTGAACCAGAGATAAAGAATCCACATCCAATTCCAATTCCTTTACCGAGAGGCATCTTTCGGAATTTTTCATCCCAGTTTGAGCCTTTTCGGACCTTTTCCAAGGCTTCACGCATACCGTTTGAAGTGATGCGGAATCCGCTGATGGTTCGACTGTGGGGTGGGAGAAGGTTTGCCAATCGCAAATCAATAGGGTCGACTTGCATGGTTTCTGCCATTTCATCCAGTCCCACTTCAACAGCACATCGTGTGTTGACTGCTCCGTGGCCACGCATAGCACCTGAAGCTGGTTTATTCGTCCAGACTCGAGCGCCTGTGTAATGGAACGAACCCAGTTCATAGGGTGCTGTTGCCAAGACTCCATTGTAATATGAAGTGACGTGCCCAAACGATGCAAAACCACCGCCGTCGATGAGTGCGTCGATATCAAAACCAGATATTCGAGCATCTTCATCAGCAGTCATTTTGACTTCAATATGACTCGGGTGACGCCCTCTGTTGATCCAATAGACTTCTTCACGGTCGAATGTAATTCGTACAGGACGACCTGATTTTCGTGATAAAATCGCCGCACACATCTCGTGAGGGAACGGGTCAGATTTACCACCAAAGCCACCGCCTACGAAGGTGCGAATCACATTGATTTGGTGCATAGGAACATCAAGAACTGTCGAAAGAGCTCGGTGCGTATAATGAGGTACTTGTTGAGGAGTGTAGAGTTGCAATCGGCCATTAGGGTCCCAGTGGGCAACCACTGCATGCGGTTCTGTAAAGCCGTGATGCACACCAGCCATACTCCATTTCCCATGAGATTCAGCGTGTGGCTTCTCGACGAGTGAACGGTCTCCGAATTCTTGGAAGACTCGCTTTTGAACATTGGTTCTTGCCAAATGGTACTTACCTCTCCAATGAATAGGTTCGTCGGCATCTTCGAGGCCCTTTTTAGGGTCGAATACTGGCTCAAGAAGCTCCCATTCAACATCAAAAAGATTGAGCGCTTCCAAAGCGGTTGCCTCGTCAATTGCAGCAACGCATGCAACTAAATCTCCGACGTGCCGAACTTTCTCAACAGACATAGCATGCTCGTCTTTTGTCACCGGTAGCACGCCAAAGCGATGAGGTGCGTCGGCACCTGTTGCTACGGCAAGAACACCCGGTAGTGCTTCAACGCGTGAAGTATCAATCGACTTTATTCTGGCATAATGATGAGGTGAACGCAAAATTTTACCAATCACTTCATTCGGCAAACGAACGTCATCCCCATACCATGCTTGACCCGTTACTTTGGCATTTGAATCCACAAGAGGCATTTCTCGACCAACGCTGGTACCGGTTCGAACACGGTCATGGATATGCGAGCCTGCTGGTTGAGGCTCTTTGCCACCAACAGATTCAGGAATGAAATCAAGGTCACGTGTCGCCATATTTGGCTTCGAACCACCAGAACCTGGTGGGGGGAACGCTTGCTTACCTGCAACGCGCTTGCCGTCTTTGCGAGTTTTTTGGCCGGGGCCACCTGGTTGTTGACGGTATCCTTCAGACATGAAAATCACCGTGCGTGGCCTGGAGGCATATTGGGTTCTTCTGGCCCATCGGGATGTGGGTCGGGGTGTGCATCGCTTGCCGGAGCAGCCGCTTCGACTTCTCCACGATGAATCGCCGCAGCACCTTGAATTGATTCAATGATTTGTTGGTAGCCAGTACAACGGCAAAGATTGCCATCGATTGCACAAGCGATTTCTTGGTCTGTTGGCGTGTCGTTTTCATTCAACAACGCTTGAGCACTGATTAAGAAGCCAGGGGTACAAAAGCCACATTGTGAACCACCATACTCCGCAAAACAAGATTGGATTGGCGCCAAGTGGGCGCCGTCTGCTAAACCTTCGACCGTTGTGATCGCAGCACCTTCGACTTGACCGGCTAAACAGAGACAGGAAAGTCGGGGCGCTCCATCGATCATCACAGTGCAACAACCGCATGTACCAAGGTCACACCCACGCTTTACGCCAAGAGTTCCGACTTTGTCTCGGAGCACATCGAGAAGGATTGCATTGGAGGGAACTAAGACTTCGACAGGCCTGCCATTTACTTCCGCAGACCAGATATTCTTGGCTGGAGAAGGGATCATTTCGATGTGTTCGCTGCCTACCATAATCAGTCGCCAAAGGCGAGGTAGTGGACCCCGCATATCAACCTAGGGTATGCTCTTGGTTGAGAGGATACAAACTACCGACTTTGTTCAAGTCTGGGCTGGCATTCTTTTCTTGACAGAACCAACATCGTCTTTACCTGCTGGAGGGTCAACCCAATCTTCATCTCCTGGCAGGATAAGCCCTTCACCAAGCCCGACTAAGCGTCCAGCAAGATGTCGTTGCCGATGGACTAATTCGTCCCAATTGTGCTCATCCACTTTCCATGCCTTCCAACGTTTAATTTGTCGTGATTTAACGACTAAGCGACCATATAACCGCAAATGAAGTTTGGCTGATGTCGGCCACCACATGAACAGAATCACAAATACAAAGATCCATGGTAAGTATGTCAAGAGGTTCAACAACCAATGCAGTTGTAAGAATTCGTTAACAGGGCTTGCCTCAGCAAGAAGCAACCAAGTTATTGCCCCAGAACTAATCATCCACCAAAGTGGAAAGAAAACGACCGCTGTAACTACTTTGAGTGTACCGATAATGGATTGGTCTGCACCTCGCTTTTTCATGATACGTATTGCAAGAGCGTTGGCACGATAGGGTACGAGATTGCCAAAAACAGCACTCCAAGTGATGAGACCGAGCATCCAAACCGCAGACCAAGACCATGAGAGGAAGAGTTTCATCGAGGCCCCTCGAGTGAGGCGGTCTGGACGTGCATCGACATCGAGAGGAGTCAAATTTCGTTTCTCAAGTTGTTCAAAATGGGATTCACAGTCTTCGACGAGTTTGGTAGTTGTAGCAGAATCGGTCTCAGCAAGGTATTCCCAACCTGCACGAATCCGTCTTGCACCCATGACGGATTCAGCATATGTCGGCTTGATCAGTTTGCCACCGGATTGGCGAGTTTTCTCTGCATAAGCCAAACTTCGACTTTTCCAAATGAGAGTTCGTTCTCTCCATGTCGTTTTAGAGAGGCTGGCACGCTTCAATTCTATGCCGATTGTATCTGTAACAGAAGTAACCCATGCCCGGTCAAGTCGGTCTTGTTCCTCTTCATCTTCAACCAGTTCTGGAGCTGGTTCGAATTGCATAACGCGTTCGACAACCACAGCGGCCCTTTCACGGAATGTTTGCGATTCTGAATAATGAAGCCCAATTGGAACCAATTGAGGCAAAGGTTTGCCACTGGCTTGAGCTTTTCTACGTGCTGCGAGAAGGATTCGAGCAGCACCTGAGCGTGCCCGTTTCACAGAAGATTCGGTATGGGTTGTTCCTTCAGGGAAAATAATCAAACGCCCACCGTTTGCAACAACAGAAGCAACGCTATCCAATTGTTGTGTATTTCGGTCTTTTGCCCCATGTTGGTCAGTGCTGTCTTGCGAACGTTCGATTGGAACTGCACCTGCACTGCGAATCAGCCGTCCTAAAATTGGAATATTGAACAAAGTATGTTTGGCAATCATCGAGAGTTTACCTGGGAGAGATGCATGCATGAGCATTGGGTCAATCAATCCACTCGGGTGCCAAGAAATGAAGATGACTCCCCCTTCTGGTGGTATGTTTTCATCATCAACAATATTGATTTCACGAAACCAAATACTCACTAAGGACCTTGAAAATCGACGAATTAAACGATAAATCCGGTTCGTTCGAGGGTGGCCCGGACCAGTCGGGTCTTTTGGCCAGCGCATACATAGAGCGAAGCGTTCTAACTTTTGAGTTCATCTCCGGAATAAAAAGAAAATGAGCGGTTCGGGTTTTGACACATTCTGACTCTACTGATGTTATGATTTGGTCTTGTCCACTTCAACGAGAATGGCATCGGAATTGCCCGCAGTTGTGTCATCATCACGCAATGTATTGAAATTAATTCCTGCAAGTGTTCCTTCTTCTTTATTCGAGATGAAGTTAACGACTAAGAGAACTAGAATGAAAAGAACGATGAATGCTCCAATTCCCATAAACATCGAAGTTGAAGACATTCCTGATGCTTCGGCTTTTGTTTCAAAGGCAGAATCAGTATCCATTAGCATAATGTTTGCAGTGATCAAAGGAGAAGAGGTATGACCGCCCGTATCGTTGGCTTTGATACCACGGAGAGATACAGTGTGGTTTCCTTCAATGTCAATACCTGGAAGGTGTTCAAGTTGGTGAATGATATCAATCGCCGACAAGGTCCCACTGGTATCTCCATCATCAAAACTGTGGATGTTTGACCAGTCGTCTCGTAAGTGATTACTACGCCATTGGATGGTATCAACATCACCAAGTGCGGAATACGACAAAGAATCTTCAGGGGACATGTGGATGCGATTGTCATTGCCGTTTTCAGTCGTAAGTGTGACATCTAATGAGGTATCAAATACGTAATCACGTTCTGCTGCTTCGTAAACAGCATCAAGGGCTCGAACTTCTCCATGCCCGTAAACGTTGTTTTGACGGTTCTTAGGGATGGCATCTTCAAAACAAGGTTCGTTTGCAGCCATGTAGATACACAAGCGGTAGGTTGCAGTCTCTTGCATTATGTTTTTGATGTCGAAAGGTGAAAGGTCGGGATTCGCTTGGAACATCAACGCAGCAACACCTGCCGCACCTGGTGTGGCCATTGAAGTTCCAGACATGGCGGTGTATTGGTCGCCAGAATTGAAGGCTACAGACATGACATTGCTGCCAACATAGGCAAGGTTCGGTTTGACTCGGCCTTCCTCAGTCGGGCCTTGACTCGAATAAATCGCAATAGCGGAGTTCTTGTCGAGTGCACCGACGGTAATGGCATCTTCTGCCGAACCCGGTGTTCCAATTTGAGCCGAAACTGCATTGTTTCCTGCTGCGATGAAAATTGCAATTCCAGCAGCCATCATTTCATTGGCATAACGATTGACACTGTCGTCATCCGATGAAGCCCATTCTGCGAGCCCCGGGCCTCCAAGACTCATCGAAGCACCACGGATGTTGAATTTGAATCGGTTTTCAACGGTCCACTCCATCCCAGCCATAACGGTAGCAAAGGAGCCTGAACCGCCAGCATCGAGAACTTTGACACCGACGAGGAAGGCTTGAGGTGCCATTCCTATATGCTCGTAATTTGGCGCACCTGTGCCTGCAGTGGTACCTGCACAGTGAGATCCATGGCCTTGGTCATCGTATGGGAACACTTCAGTTCCGTTGGTGAGACTTGGATTGTTCACAGGATCATAGAAGGCGATAATCTTCGGGTCGTTGGTCGAATTATCGTCATCAAGGTCGTCAAGACTGGCGTGAGCACCGTCAATTCCAGTGTCGATAATAGCGACTGCAGAACCTGCACCGTCATAGCCAGTGTCTGCCCAAACGGTATCAACGCCATGAAGAACTGCTGCATCACCGTTATTCACTGAAAGAAGACCGTCCAATTCGAGCATAACGACTCCTGGAAGGAGAGCTGCATCGCGAATGTATTCAACAGGAACTCGACCGGCTAAAGCATCAATCCCTTCCAATGTCCATTGATGTTGGAAATCAATTTCACGCTCAAGTAAGGCGATTTCGTCTGCACCTGGCGTATGGTCAAAGTCGATGATAAGAGGAAGAGTATTATCTTCGTCGAGGAAAAGAGGACTGTCTTTGTGAACTTCAATCATGTCACCAATTCCGTTTCCGTTTCGGTCGAGTGTCGTTTCCATCCACCAATCTTGTTGTTCAACGATTTTCTGTTCAACGGAGACCGGTACGGCCATAGCCAAAGTTGGAAGAACCATTATACTCAAACAGAGCAAAGTAATTGCTTTTCGTGATGCAAACATCATTTCACCAGTTCAACCCAACCACTCCCGACTTTTGAACCCATTGAAATAAAGTGTAAAGTGAATCCACCTACACAATCGCATCCGAGATTTGGCATTTCACCCATTTTGACGGGTCAACCGTTAAAGCCTAATCGTAAATCATTAGTTTGATTGCTATGGCAGCCCCAAGACGTTCGGCACCACGAAGAATGAATGTTCCAACACAAGGTTTGTTGGCTAAATCGACCCAAAAAGCCCCCTCGAGTGCGATTTATGTCGATTCAGAACAGACCGAAATACCAATGATGGTTCGGGCACCCGGCGAGACGATTTCAGATGCAAATCGTTCACTGATGAAGTTTTCACAACTGATTATGATGTGTATTGCTTTAGCAGCGATATGGGGCGGTTTATTCCAAATTGCATTTGCAGAAGATGCAACAAATGATGATTTCTTAATCTTGTTCGTAGGTGGATTTTTATCTGCAGGTATTGCCATTGGATGGATTTATGCCCAGAGTAAAAAGAATGATTTTGTTCTGTATGAAGTGCAAGACTACATGCTCGGCATAGGATTCTTTTTCGCAACGATTGGAACGATTTGGGGTTCGCGGTTTTTGATTGGCTTTGTCACTGGACAGGGGTGGACTGAACTCTTTGGAACACTGACTGAATACGATGCTGGCATCTTGGTCGACTCGTCCACAGGTGAATCAGTAGAATGGCATCCAAATGCAAAGGGAATCTATGTTCAAACTGCAGCCATGTTGGCATTGATCTTCGCTGAAATTCAACTGTTGAAGCGCTTCAAAGGCGCAACTGGCTTCGGCCGTGCTGTTGCTGCATATGCACCAATTTTGGTCTTGGTTGCAGCCGGAATGGGCCCATGGATGAAATGGACTGATAACACGATATCATACGAAATGGGACTGTCTCTGATACTACTGTGTTTTGCGGCTATGGAAATGGCACTGCGCTCAAATAAGGCACTGAATTTTGTGGTTGTGGCAGTGGTCTCTGGACTCACTCCAATTCTCTTTGAAGTATTCAACACAGGTGCCGAAACTAACGGTGCTGGTGGCGCAATGTCATTGCTTATTTTCATTATCGCCATCCAAGGTTACTACGCCTCTCGACAAGAACTTCGTTCGGAATTAATACAAAAAGCATCGATTGTACTGGTTGGAGAAATCGTACTCGCCATGTATATCGCACGTATGGAAGGATTGAATCTTCATCTTGGTCCAATCAAATCGTCTGAGTTAGGAATCGATCACATCTTTGGATTAAGTGTCGCTCTTTGGATTGCTGTATTGATCTTCTATTTCCCAGCAGTTCAACAGCGTCGAGTGCCATGGATGCCGATTGGATTAGCGGCCGCCTTGGTCATGTTGCCAAATGATGGAAGTGCTTTGCCTTGGATCATCACACTCTTGATGATACCCTACATGCTCTTTTTTGCCAAAGCAACACGCCGTTGGGTTGCAGATTTCACAGTTACTGCTTTAGCAGCGTCTTACTTTTTGACCGACGTAATTGCCAACTTAGGCGACATTCCACTTCGAGAAACATTTGGGTTTGATGGGATGCAAGTCATCATTCCTCTCGCGTTATTTGGCATATCAGAATTCGCTCGACAAAAGGACAAAATATCGGCTTGGACACACCTCGCTATGCTTGCTTCGATTGTTCTTTCACGAACAATACTGCAAGCAGAAGACTGGTTTATGCCGTGGATTTTCATTGGCTACATGCTTTACCTCGCCCAGAACTCTTTCAGTCGCTTGACAACTGAAAGTTCGTGGGAAAAGAAGATGCAGGCCACAATGGTGGCTTTAATTGCGAACGCCTCAATGGTTCTTCTTGCTGTACTCGACCGATTTGAGCTTCCTGAATTCTTGCAAGATTTACCATTACCTGAATATTTCAATTATCAAATTTTCATCTTGGGAGCAGTGAGTTATTGGATGCTTTATCGTGCTCGCAAGATTGAATTGGATTTGGGGTTATTATTCAACTGGACCAAGCGATTTGCGGCTCAGGCCCCAGTTTACGATCCAAAGACAAATTCTTGGAGCGCTCAAAAAAGTGTCGGGGTACAAGAAGACGGTGACTGGGTCAAGAAAAACAGTTGGAGCCAATTAACACGCTTGTCTCTCCTTATTCCGTTTTTCATGATGAGTTTCAGTCTCATCACAATGGTAAATCCATGGGTTGCAGGATTCGACATACCGGGGACTGAATCATTTGCACGAGAACCGTGGATCTTGCTTCTCCTTATCCCAGTGACTGCTTTGGTTCTTGAAATTAAGAATATGGATATCATCTCCTCTACTGTTCGTTCTGCAGGGGTATGGGTTTTGTTCACAATCGCATTACCAATCGGTGTCGCATTCTCTATGATTCGCGCAAATATGTTGACGCATGACGATTATATGACCGATAGTATAGTTCCAGTCGCAATTCTTCTCGATGTCATACTTTTGAGCGCCCCGCTTTATGTCAATTGGCTCATCACCAAACGCGGCATAGATGATGACCATCTTTCCGTGAATGCTGATGCATGGGCAATGCTTGGACTCGTAGGTTTGGCTTGCCTTGACAACTCCGGTGGATTATTGTTAATTTCCATGATTGGATTGGTCACTGTTCGATGCGTTCAACATCGCCACATCTGGCCATTGATGCTTTCCCCGATTGCATTCTTCTTACTCAATGACCATTGGCTGGAATCAGCTGGAATCTCGAGAGTTCTTATCGAAGCAATCGATTCTACAAACTATGACTTTGCCGAATTCGGGTTACTTTCTCTTACTCGACTGGGTGGTATTCTCATCACTTTGCAAATGACGTATGTCCTCATCATGGATAATAAATTCGTCAAACAAAGTGAAAATGGACGCGAGATGTTACCTTGGTATGGCGTATGGGGATGGGCTCTTGTCGGCGTGCTTGCTGCAACTTCAAGCGTTGGTTGGATTCCAGCAATCATGTGTGCGTACCTCATTATCAATTCATGGACATCAGGCAATGTCGAAACGATTCCTGTCCTCCATCTAGGATTGGCAATCAGCCTCCTCATTGGCATGGGCGTTGAAGATACGTTCGATACAGTTCAACTTGCATTCTCTTGGAGTGTACTGCTTACAGCTTGTTCTGCACTCACCTTTGTCATCATGGACAATAAAGATCTACTGTTCAAATATTCATCAACTGAAATTGGAAAAGAGATTTCGCCAGAAAAGAAAGAGGAAATTCTCAATGCTCTTTACATTCTAACCTATGTCTCGTTTATTTTGAGTTTCGATGCATTACTTGGCATTGGAACATTGGTTGGAGCAATACTGCTGACACGAGATATTCTCGTAAAGGGCTACTCAAACGCTTTGTTCTTTGTTCCAGCAATACATGCGGTGGCATTAGCAAATCTCATCATCCAACTGGAAGTTGATGCGATTGATATCGGCATACCAATTGGGATTTTCCTCATACTTGAAGGACTAAGTATCTCTTGGTTTTCTTTACAGAATGAGCGAATGTACGAACTTGAATTCTTTGAATGGGAAGATGATAATGAATTCCTAGATTTCCTTGATCGCTTAGGAATGGCAGGTGTGCTCAGTGCACTTGCTGGAATCTTCTTTGTGTTTGGCCAAATAGACCAATGGTCTTTGGCTTGGATTCTTACGACTGTTGTTCTGGTTGCGGTTGGAATTCAAGGCTATGCCCCCGAGTATGAGGCTCGATGGAGACGTATCTTCGGAGGCTATGGTTCAATTCTTTCCTTTGTTGCATTCAGTGTCGAAGTTGAGAGCGATACTATGCAAGCGCTTTCATTTGTTGGCGTCGGGTTAATCGCACTTGGATGGGGATTCCTTACCATGCAACGATTAGAAGATGATGATGTCGTCTACGAAATGGAACAAGTTCCTGCACAAAGTCCCGCACCAAACGTTCAGCAAGCCTCTCTCTTAGAGAAGGGACAGAAAAAGATCAAAGTGGAAGCAGAGGTCGTGGAAGTCGTGGAAGAACTGACCGAAGAAACTCCGGAAGTGGTTGAAGAAGAATTCAAAGGAATCCCTGAACCCGTTACCAAACAATCTGAAAAAGAACTCGTAGTGCATGAGGAGGAGATTGTTATTCCATTACTAGCCACTGTTGAAACATCACAAGGATTTGATATCCGCTTCCCTCCTGGGAAATTGGAAGACATTCTCAGATCAATTGACACAACACCACACGAAGGGTACAAACCGGTGATTGGTTTCAATTTAAACGGTCAAATTGTGATTGATTGGGTTGCAGCGTAATCAAGCAAATCGACGCTCAGCACCTTGAGAACCTGTAACAAACAGTTCATCAGGTAGAACTGGAGCTGAGGGGTAAGCATTCCAATATGCTTCACGCATGTCTTGATTCGCATTCATGCATGCTACGACATCACCGGGTCTTTCAGAGAGGTCTGCAGATTGGTTAAGATGTGCAATCATAGGCTCAATATTTGAAAGATTAACCAAACCCCAACCGGTTTGTGTGCAAGGAGCAACTGGTGAGATCGGCATTGTTCCCGAAGTGGGGTCCCATCCAACATCCGGATACCATGCAGACCGGTTGAGTGCTTCACGGACATCAGCGTTTGAAACGATGAAAGGGTTACCATCTGCATCAGTTCCGTCCACTAACATGCCTTGACGGGATTCAGGAGAGGCTCCAGCGCCATCATCATTGAACTCAAAGCGTAGGGATTCTAAGACAAAAGAAAGAATTCCTGCTGTACGAGGTGTAGCAAAGGAAGTTCCAGACGTTTCATGGTACCCATCGATATCGTCATGGTTTGGTAGGTTCTGTGTCCAATCTGCAGAGATATCAGGATATGAACCCGACATTATTTCCTTTTGGTCGTCGCCTTCTTCGGCATATCCTGCGATACCTATGGACCAAGGAGGCCCGGCAGTTGAATCTTGAATGGCGGGAGAAGGACTGTTATCTGCAGCCCCAGTATGCATCTTTCCTTGTTCAACAACCGCAACTTCAGTCCCTCGCTCGATTCCAGAGACTGGTACTGAACCCGGTGCGCCAAATGAGGTCGAAATAACATCGACCAGAGGCTGATTCGCTGCAGCAAGTACCGCTTCAGTGCTGAATCCTTCGACAAAGAAAATGACTGCTTGCGGGTTGGCATTCAAAACTGAACCGGTGACTGCCGAGCCGTGACCGTCACTTGGGTCATCTAAAATTAATATCTCGCTATCGCCATCAGGAGAAGTACCAATGATTTTCGTTCCTGGGAAAGAGACGATGTCGCTTGCAACTAAAGTGTCCCAACATGATTCTTTATCGGCATCATACCGTTCTTGCCAACTTCCCTCGAAGGTCAAATCACATACTTTGTTCACGCCAAGGCCGTCTAAGAGCCAAGAAGGGTATGTTTCATTGGTTCGAAAATGATCGTGGTAAACGTTGATTCCTGTATCGACTGGAGCAACAACGGAAAAGGCTCGCCAACCATCATTCTCAATCGTTTCTTGAGGCGCTAAAGAAGGCGATGAATCCCCCGTTAGTGCAAGGGCAAAAAAGGAGAAAATAAGTAAAAAGGTAAGGACACTCACAGCGATGAGTGTTTTGGGTTCCATCAAAGGTTGAGGCTCGAGAGAGACTTCTGAGGCCACCAGTACTGTCTCTTCCGCCATGACGAGCCCTCCAATGAGAACTTCATAACCCTACGCCCAATTCAAAAACCCCGACCTGTTGGCGAAATCATGGGTGAAAGCGACGAACGCTTGGTTTGGATTGACCTTGAAATGACTGGACTGGATATTGAAAAAGAATCCATCATTGAAATTGCAACGGTTGTAACCGATGGAGAACTCAATATTCTTGCAACTGGACCGAATCTGGCTGTTTCAGTATCGGAAGAACTCTTGGCAGGAATGGATGAATGGAATACGACGCACCATCATGAAAGTGGATTGGTTGAACGTGTCCGGACTGAGAGCGTGTCTTGCGAACAAGCAGAGGCAGAAACGTTGGCATTTCTCAAGGAATGGGTGCCACAGGGCGTTGCACCTCTCTGTGGAAACAGCATTTGGAATGATAAGAAATTCATGGAGAAGGAAATGCCACTCCTTGTCGACCATCTACATTACCGGATGATCGATGTTTCAACAATCAAAGAATTAGCTCGAAGATGGTATCCTGAAGCCGGTCGGTACGAAAAGAAAGGGGCCCACCTTGCACTGGATGATATTCTTGAATCAATCGAAGAACTTCGTTATTTTAGAGAGCGGATATTTGCTCAAAAGTGAATTAAGTTCGCCAAGTCGGTGCATCAGCATCGGCGCCCTTGAACGAAGCCATAATTTGGGCAACAACTGCTACAGCAATTTCTTCAGGGGATTCTGCGCCGATGTTCAAACCAATTGGGCAGACCACTGCATCAAGGATTGATTGTTCTATGCCTTGTTCACGACATATTTTCTCAAAAGCCTGCCATTTTGAACGACTACCAATCACACCAATCCGAGGACCTTGTTGGCCATCTGGGATGGCTTTTCCATTATGGAAGCGGTGGAGGAGTCCTAACAATCGCTCTTGGTCTTCTGACCAGTCATGGCCAAGAAGCAAAATATCTGAAAACCGACGAAGACTCTCGAGCGTTTCGGCTTGAAGAAATGCGTCGACTGAAACAGAGGAACGTTGTTGTGCATTCGGATACATTCTCTCATTCGAAAATTCTGTTCGAGTGTCCTGAATTGAATGTTGCCAGCCTAATGCATCTAACGACTTTGCAATTGCTTGACCGCAATGACCACCACCCATCAACAATACATGTGGCATTGGAATCATCACCTCAATTGCAAGCGTAACTTGACCGCCGCAAAGTGAATCAAGCGGTGTTACTTCATAGCCCTTCGCACCTTTGTTTAACCCGTACCTTACAACTTCTCCAAAAGGTCGGTGTTGTGTTTGAAGATGCTCTTTGCATCGTTGAAGGACTTTCAGTTCTAATCCTGCACCGCCCACAGTCCCAACCCATTGTTCATCAGAGGACATTGCCAAACGGGCACCGACTTTACCCGGTACGCTGCCCGCTGTTTCAACAACACTGGCAAGAACCACGCGTTGACCTGCAGCAAGACGAGAGAGGGACCAAGCCATCACCGTCGCTGTCATGTTTACCGGTTGAAGCAGTGACACATACCCTTTTCCCTACAGGTTTCAGGCCATGTCGAGCAAGGATAATTCATGTTGTTTGAGTAAAATTAAATCGTCGGGATGATCGATATTCAGACCAAGATGAGGAGCATCTACAATCACTTCAGCAAAAGATACTAACTCACGTAAAGGTGACTGAGCAGGCGCTGCGAGGACCGATTGTATCGCATCTGCATCCAAAAGTAAGGGATGACCCCTCCGCCCATTGGACGCAAGTGTCGAACTTCGTTCCTGTAAAAGCAAAGATTTGACATGTTCAATGGACCATCCAGGTCGGTCAACAGGGGCAATAATGACTTGCCTTGGCATTCGTCCTTTATCTCCAGCGAGCGATAATATTCCACATTGAATACTCCCCGTTCGCCCTTCTTCGGGTGTCTGATTTACAATGACGGTCGAACCGATGGTTGCTTGCATAATTGGAATTGAAAGTTCACTCCGGGTGACAATCAGGATGGGTGAACACCCTGCTTTGACTAACTTTTGATAGGCAAGGCCCACCAATGTTGTATCCCCTACAGTGACCAATGATTTCGGTTGACCAAGCCGTTGACTGGCCCCTGCGGCGAGTATAACTGCAGGACAAGCCTTGGCCATATTCCAAATTCGAGGCCCGAGGGTTTTGTTCTTTGCTCTTGATATAGACTCGAAATGTTCGATGTGTATGTCGAAAGGAAAATACCGAATGTCTGAACCTGAACTACGTTCACTTGAGATGTTGCAGTCTGTTGCAAACGACACATCGAATGTTGAAATATTCATGTTGACCAATGAATCGATCAAGGTTCGTGTACAAGGTGAATCTCATCGATGGTACCAAATCGAATCGAATTTTCAAGGAGGAATGAACCCTGAACTCTTTGGGGCCATACATCAATGGTCGCTTTCAGTGACTGCCGGACGTTGGCAAAACGATGTCGTCTATGAAAATCGATATTCTGTGAATCTGTGCCTCCATCCCCAAAATCAAAATTTACCTATTGGTGATCGAATCGTTTCTTTGGTACTGGCACTTTACAACGACATCAAAACAGCTCTACAAATCCCTATGCTGGCACAATTCCTCATATGCACGCGTGAAATGTTGAAGGAAATACTCATCTTTCAAGATACAATGATCGTCACTCAAGCAATGATGGATGAAGATGATTGGGAATTCCCCGGACCGGAAGACGATGAGGATATAGACATGAATGAGAATGAGGAAATGGATATGTATGGAGCATTTGAAAGAGACGAATTGGAAGTTTCAACCGATGAGATGCTACACCGGCAGCAAGTTTGGGAAGAAGAGATGCGTGGTCTTGAACAGGCACAGCAAGAACAGGAAGCAGCTACAGAAAAAAGAGAGACTGAGCAACAAGAGTTAATCAATTTCTGGGAACTCATATCCGATAAATTGGATGACAAGTAATCAAAGGTCTTTGGTAATTTCACGACCGATAATCATTCTTTGAACTTGTGAAGACCCTTCATAAATCTGCATCACTTTTGCTGCTCGCATAAGACGAGCAACTGGGTATTCTTCGGAATATCCGTATCCGCCATAGACTTGTACGGCATCAGTGGAAACTTCCATAGCAGTATCTGCTGCGAACCGTTTCGCATGAGCGGCCGATTCAGTGTTTGGAAGTCCTGCATCCGAATCTGCAGCAGACCTCCAAGTCAATAAACGAGAGGCTTCGATTTTTGTTTTCATATCTGCCAGCATGAATTGGATGGCTTGATGACGGTGAAGAGGTTTACCAAAAGTCGACCGTTCACCGGAATATTGCAGTGCATGCTCGTAAGCAGCACGGGACAAGCCAGTGGCGTGGGCTGCAATGTTTGGACGGCTCATGTCAAAAGCCTTCATGGCGTTCATCCAGCCACCAGATTCGGAACCGCCAATCAATTGATCTGCTGGGACGCGAACATCATCGAACTGAATGGAACGAGTATCTGAACAACGCTGTCCCATGTTAATTTCTTTCTTTCCAAGCGAGAAACCTTCAGCATCTTTCTCAACGATGAAGCCTGACATGCCTTTGTATCCAGCATCGACATCGGTCTTAGCGAGTACGAAGAAGAAATCGGCATATCCTGCGCCTGTAATCCACATTTTAGAACCGTTGATGATGTAGTCGTCACCGTCGCGAATTGCACTGGTTTTGCACGCAGCAACATCAGAACCTGCACCAGGCTCAGTTACTGCATAGGACGCTAAAGCCCCGTCTTCTGCCACCATTCGAAGCCATTTCTGCTTCTGTTCTTCGGTAGCACCGGTAATGATTGGCGCACATGCAAGCGAAGTGGCATACGCAGCAGTTGCAAAACCAGGGTCTCCCCATGCAAGTTCTTCATTGACAAGGACTTCTTCAACTGAACCTAAGCCTGGACCGCCATAATCTTCCGGAATATGGAGATTAAGCAATCCTATTTCGTGAGCAGCTTGAATGGCTTCTTTTGGGTAAATCGATTCAGTATCCCAATGCTCAGCATTTGGACGGATTTCATCGACTGCGAATTCGTGCGCAAGTTCTTTCAACATCTCTTGCATTTCGTCGAGTTGGAAGTTCACCATGAAGAAGGCGAAGAAGTCGCCCCTTATGTCTTCATTGTTTTCAGAAGGCTATCCAATTACGGTTGTATGCCTCAAGAGTAATTATGAACAAGATATACATGAGAATCAATGTGTAGCCTTCCCATTTTTTAATCTCATAAGAAGTTCGCATCAACAATAAAGCAGACATACATCCAACGATGGTGAACGGGATAATGATGTAGACAATCAATTCGAATCCATCAGGGCTTATGGCAAGAGGATGGACTAAACCTGCCAAACCAATGGAAAGCAGTGGGTCGGTAATATTGGACCCAATAAGCGTACCAATCGCAACACCTTGGCTTTTCTTTGCTGCCATCAAAGCAATGGTTAACTCAGGTAAAGAGGTCCCAATTCCTGAAACAGTTGTTCCGACGATAGCGTGAGGTACATTCAATTTTATCGCAATTAGACTTGCGTATTCGACCAGATGGTGAGCGGCAAATAATGCGAAAGCAAGACCTCCGATGACCATGATGGTGTAGGCTGCAGTACTCCAAGTAGAGCCACGAACTTCGACTTCTTCTTGATTTTCGTCTTCTTCCATTTGTATCACTTTGCGATGCATCAGGAGCCATACGATGTAAATAACATACAAGAGAACAAGGATTCCAGACTCCCAACGTTGTAAGGTCCGTTCTGTAAGCAGGAAAAAGGTGAGAATCAAAACGGATAACAGCATGATGAGACCATCACGCTTCAACCATGATTCTCGGATTTTGAATCCTTTATTGACCACGACAATTCCCAAGATGAGAGTGATTTGTACAAAGACCGAACCAAGGATCCCACCGATTGCAAAATCAGCAACTCCGGGAGATGAAGCAACATCAGCGGCTGCCGTCGTCGTCACTAAGATTTCAGGTAACGAAGTTCCAATCGAGACAATTGTCAACCCGATGACCACTTCAGGCAAACCTCCTCTGCGAGCTAATCCTTTCGCTCCTTCAATGAAAAAGTCAGCAGAGAAAACCAGCAAACCAAGCGCTAAACAAGCGATAACTAATGTGATGAGAATACTGCTACCCATATCCGTAGAGTCCGATAAAAAACTAACACCAATGATTCCCAGGAATAACGCTCCAGTGGTAATCATCGTTTGGAAATGAATAAGTTGGGGGATTCCCATTACTTTATCCTCCGACCCCATGTTGTCTCCCAACAGTCTTTACTTCTTCACGCTTGCCTTGCGATTCTTGTAGAGAACAGGTTTGGTAAAGAACATAACATAAAGGCTGAAGCGGTAGACATGTGGCGAAGGGGGTTGGCTGAATTTTTCGGCACAGCACTCATGGTTGGCGTTGGCTGTGGCAGTATTGCTTTGGGTGCATCCCATGCTGTTGTTTCACTCTCTTTTGGGATTGCAGTTACAGTGGCGATCTTGATTTTTCAGCCAATCAGTGGAGCGCACATTAATCCAGCCGTTTCACTTGCTTTTTTTCGGACTGGACACCTCGAGAAAAAGGCAGTACTCACCTACCTCATTGCACAATTAAGTGGAGGGAGCGTTGCTGCTTTTTTGCTTCAGGGTGTTGGACCAACCAAAAGGGCCGCTGACGTTTCAATTTCTATGGGTGGATTGATTGAAGTATTCATTACCTTTTCACTGATGGCAAGCATATATTGGATTGTTCTACGTTCTCAGACTCATGTTTCTATTGCCTTTTTTGTTGGTTTCGTGGTTGCTTTGCTGGCCTTTATGTTTGGACCTTTAACAGGTGCCTCAATGAACCCTGCTCGGACATTTGGCCCGAATATTTTTGCCGGAGAGGCTTCTAGCATCTTATTCTATAGTTTTACCACAGTCATTGGTGCATTGATTGCAGCCGAGGTCTTTGTCCGTATGAAGCTTGGAGATGACGACGTCGAATCTCAAGACTGAACCGTCAAACGTAATACTTTGATGACATGTTCGAGAGAAGGTATGGTGAAATTTTCGAGAGGTGGAGAGAATGGAACTGGCGTATCCAAAGCACCGATAACAAGAGGGGCTGCTTCAAGTGAATAGAAGCATGATTCCAAGATTCTGCTTTGAATACTGTGCCCCAACCCACCACACCATTGCCCTTCTTGAAGAACAACCAAACGACCGGTTCTTTGAACGGAATCAATGCATGTTTGTGCATCGAATGGAAGGAGTGTTCGCAAGTCGACGATTTCGACTTCAACATCTTCAGAAGCAAGATGTTCTGCAGCTTGTTGAGCAACATGAAGCATCGAACCCCAGGTGACCAACGTCACATCACGGCCACCACGGACGACTGCGGCTTTACCGAGTTTGTATCTCTCACCTTTAGCAATGGCTTGCTTAACCGTTTCCGTGTCGACCACTTGATTGATATTTTGACCCCAGCCAGTGAGTCCACCACGCAGACCATACAAGCCGATGTGTTCCAAGAACAATACGGGATCATTCAGTTCAGCACCTTCCATAAGGAGGTCATAGGCATCTTGGGGGGTTCCTGCAGCAACAACAACCAACCCGGGGTCATTCGCAAACCAAGATTCAATCATGTTCGCATGGAAGGGGCCAGAGCGTGTACGGCCTCCGAGAGGAATACGGATGGTCATTGGACAATCAGCACCCCAGCGCCATCGAAGCATGGCTGCATTGTTGACTAATGCATTGAATCCAAGCGCTGCGAATCCACCAAATTGTATCTCGACCATCGGACGCATACCTGAAAGGGCTGCTCCCACACCAGTGTGAACAATCGCTGCTTCACACAAGGGCATATCCAGAAGCTTTTCTGAATGACCTGCGTTTTTCAAAGCCATATTCATTCCAAAGGCACCAGCAACTTCCATGTCTTCACCAATAAAAATACAATCATCGCCATGACGCGTAGCGATATCTACCATTGCTTGTTGAATTGAACGCGCATAGGTCCAGCCACCTTTTTCGGCATATGTGAGTGTCGTTTCACCAGTCCCAAGTGAAGATTCAATGAGTTCGGATTCTTGATTTTGCGACAAACGAGTAAAACGTTCTTCATGTGATTCAGCATCATTCAACAACGTCACGCCTTTGGTAACTGTTTCTGGCTCAGGCCATGCCATTTGTTCAAGTTCTTTTCGAGCAGATTCAACATCGAGCTGTTCTTGGGCTTCCATTTCCAATAAGACTGTTTCTTCGAGACCAAGGTCAAGAAGTAATTGGCGATGAGTTGGTATCGGGTCTTTTGCTTCCCAATAGGCGAGTAAATCACGATCGACATAACCTGGAGGTGTTCCTGATTCGTTTCCGAGATACAAATCATCATGATGATGTGCATGGCCACATCCCCGCATTGTTTCGACATGAATGAGCGTTGGACCGCCACCGTTCAAAGCAAATTCTCGAGCACTGGCTGTACTTGCATACCATGCAGCAGGATCTGAACCATCGATGGTCCATGCTGGAAAACCCATTGCATCGGCCTTATCGGCCCAAACCTCAACACCGGATTGCTTGATTGGAGAGGTGTCTAAAGCAATCTGATTATTTTGAAGAATATAGGTGATTGGAAGGCCTCGTGCTCCAGCCAGATTCATTGCTTCCCAGAACTCTCCAGAAGACGAAGCACCTTCTCCAATACAAGCCACTTGGAACCGCTCCAGTTTTTGATGCCAGGCAGCAAAAGCAAGACCAGTCATCGTAACACTGGCAATTGGTAGAGGAGCAGTAGGAGGGAGTACGCCAACATGCCATGCTCCAACGTGCAAGTCTCGACCACCTGCATCATCCCAACCTCCATTTTGGTTTGAACCGACTTTTCCTAAATTGGCAGCCATGACATCCAATGAGGTATCACCCATTGCTAATCCAAGACCTATGTCCCGAATCATTGGAGCGACAAGGTCGCCGTCGTAGCCTTTTCCAGGGCGAGCATCACGAGGAGCGTCCGGTTGACGATTGAGAGCCGTAGCCACTGCGACAACGCCTTCCTGCCAAGTTGAACGGAAACCTTTGCCTCCAAATGAAGATCCATCTGGAGTTTCAAGTCCCTCTGAAAAAATAGATTTTAATTCACCATCCAACATCCGCGTCCGAGTCATCATGGTTTGCCATTCAATACGTTGGTCAATGGTGACGGACATGTAATGGGCTAAACGACGGAATACGAGCCTTAAATCGAGTAAAAAGTGTTGAGACCTACGATCCAAAAACATGGTCAGATTTCGACGAGGAATCACTTCGATATCGGCATCGTCTTTCATTTTAGCATCGACTTGGGCAACTAAGCCTCGTTGAACTGCGTCAACAAACCGCTGACTAAACTTGTGCCATGAAGGGCCCTCAAATTGTTTGGATTCATTTTCAATCAAGACATCCCACACATTCGCCATAAGGAAAAGATGACCGTCATGTCGTTGAGCTGCAAAACGTAAAATTTCTGTTCGTGCAGCATCTGCATGCAAAGGTTGAGAGAAAACCAATGGCTCCTTTGGAGTCCAATCGGTTCCATGGATAGCCGGTAAATCTCCTTGGCTCATGGTTTAGCCATAGGCCTCCCCCATACAAACGCGACGGCTAAATGGTACGGAGTGTGACACCAAAAAAGGGTTTCATTCTTCTTCAGGAACTGCATCTTGAAGCGCCTTCATCGACACACGTGTCACCACTACCGTCGCAAGTATCGAGGCGAAGATTCCTAGGATGAGCATTGCATTCCCCATTGGCGTTGAACTCATACCTTCAATCCCTGAGGAATTAAGTGCGAAGCGGCCCAAAGCATGACCATAGTAGGCGTAAGCTAACGAATAGACAAGTCCTGAACAATTTGAGATCATGTACACTCGAAGGCTAACCGGCGTTGCAGACATCAAATAATTGAGCCATTCGTCAGGTATCAAAGGGGATAGTCGAACCAAAACTGAGATTTTCATTGCATCGACTGTGAGGGCTGTTTCGATGTTTTGTAGTCTCTTATCGTTCTTGATTGAACGTTGGATGGTGTCTCGAAAAAGCCAACGGCCGAGAATAAAGGCGATCAAGCCTCCAAGAAGAGATGCCACAAAATTGGCAGCGGCAGCAATCCAAAACGGAAAAATCGCACCTCCTGCAACTTTGATGAGAGGAGTTGGTAGCATAATGACGACTGCCAATGAAAGTGCAAGCGTGAACACAATCGGACCCATTGGACCTAAATCTTCAAACCAAAACAGAATATTTACAGCATCTCGAAACAACAAAAAACCACACAAAGTGCAGAGAAGAAGTACAAAGACACCAATTAAAGCTCGCCAACGATAGATTTTCGGCTGACTCTTTTTGAGTTCATCGAGGTCTGACTTTCGATCAACAAGTCTCAATTCATTGGGTCGTGGAATTGAATACTTCGCCATACTCATTCCTCTTCTTCAGCCTCAGGTAAAGCCGCCAATACATCGCTCAACATCTGTGCAGCATCTTCGACTTGTGTAAGAAGAGTCAGATCAGAAACAGCACCAGGCCGACCAAGACTCCACATGAGGTCTGAAACAACTTCTGTTGTTAAACGTGTTAATGCAAGAACCTGTGGATCGATAGGAACCATCGTTTCAAAGCCGTGTAAAGCGATAAGATCAGGTTGTTCATCAAGGATGGAGTCCATCATACCTTCGACTTCATCTGCAATCCCTTGCGCTTGTGCTTCAAGAATCCCTCCCATTGATGAAGTGATTCCTAGTTTCATATCCTGTGCAGCGTTACCGCCAAGAGGTGCCCCTCGCTTAGATTGACTTGGAGAAGAAGGCCCAGAGGGAGTTTGTTCTTGTGGCAAAGCCCCTTCAGCGAGTTGGTTTGGAGGAATGAGTTCACCATCAGCACTTGCTTGTTCTACTAACTTATTGAGAGCTAAGCGAAGCATTGATGACATGGCAGTGGTGTCCATTTCAGTGTCAACTTCTAAGCCTTCAGCCCCCATTTGTGAAAGGATTTCATCAATAAAGTTCGTATTGATTTTTTCTGGTCCGACGAGCCCTTTCAACATTGGAAGGGCCCATGTACTGTCACCCATGGTCATTGAGACATCGAAACTTCCCCCACCACTCTGTCCCGTAGCCACATCTGCTGGAGGTGGAACAAATTGCTTCCGAGTATGTTTGTGTAGTTGCTCAATTAAGACCTTCATATCAACCGGTTTAGATATGACTTCAGACACACCCGATTGAGCCGCACTCACTCGGTATTCTTGCGAAACATTTCGTGCAAGAATGACAATGCGGCACTTGAAAGCAAACTCCGGATCACCCATTAGACGCTGGGCTGCATCGATGGCATCACCGTTTTTCCATTCTCCATCGATCAAAACGACTTCTGGCATAATGACAAGAGCTGTGCCTTCAGCCTGTCGAAGAGTAGCAGCACGTGTAATATCGAACCCTTCACGCTCAAGGGTATTGGCAAGAAGAGAACGGCGACCTTCATTTTCGTCTGCAACGATGACTTTGGCCATAAACTCCCTCCCTTCATTTGCAGGGGAGGCGGTAGAGACTTGAACCTCACCCTTGTCAAAGGATATGAATGCTTAATTCTCAGGTTCGAAAAGTAAAGCCGTATCAATTACGAACAATTTCGTCTGGAGCGACCGATTTCCAAGCAATGATGCCTCCCTCGAGATTATACAGTGAAGAGCCTTCATAGCCTGCTTTAATCAAAAACATCGCTGCCATTTGCGAACGCATTCCGCTTCGGCAGAGGACGATTACATCCCTGTCTTTAGGAATTGAATCCGTCATAGAAAGTACTGCTTCATGATTGATTTGTAAATCACTGGAAGCAACATGTGCTCGTTGATACTCGCTTTCAGAACGAACATCGAGAATGAAGGGCATCCAGCCGGTGTTTCTGCGTTTGACAAACTCATTCATTGAAATAGAATTGAACATTGTTTTGGTTGCAGAAGTATCTCCTTCATCAATATAACCCATCCGCGTCAGCCTCATACACCATGCTTCATCGTCAAACATGGCTGTACTCAGTGCTAAATCAGAGATAACATCACGTTCAGAGTTATGTGAGAATCGAAGGGTTTCAAAGGTCATCAATTCAGCATCATAGATGAGAAGACGACCGCTGAGGACTTCACCGAGTCCAAGAAGGATTTTGATGGCTTCATTGGCTTGTAACGAACCAATAACACCGGGTAACACTCCCAGTACGCCACCTTGCTCACATGAAGGAACAGATTGTGGCGGTGGTGGTTCTGAAAAGAGGTCACGGTAGCAAGGGCCATTCTTGAAATTGAAAACACTTACTTGGCCTTCGAAGCGATATATAGAACCATACACCCAAGGCGTATTATTCAAAAAGCATGCATCGTCAATGAGGTACCGTGTTGGGAGATTATCCGTTCCATCAATTACAACATCCCAACCTTCACTAAATATTGATTCAATACGTTCTGGCGTCAAACGGATTCCAAAAGTGGAGATCTTCAACTCAGGATTTAATTCAAGGAGGCGGTTACGAGCAGATTCTACTTTTGGTTGGCCGACAGCGGAAGTCGAATGAATCACTTGACGTTGAAGATTAGAGAGATCGACAGTGTCATCGTCAACAATTCCAATGTGACCGATTCCAGCCGCTGCAAGATAGAGGAGGACTGGACTTCCAAGCCCTCCTGCCCCGATAACTAACACGCTCGATTGACAAAGCAGTCGTTGCCCTTCAAGCCCAACTTGTGGCAAGGTGATGTGACGCGCATAACGTTGTACATCAATATCCACAAGCAATCCCAAACTGTCCAAGCAGGGCGCGAACATAAACTCATTGAGAGGTCAATGTTGATCTTCAAGCCACTTTTCGACATCCATAGCGGCTTGACAGCCCATGCCGGCAGCAGTAATTGCTTGTTTGTAACGGGTATCAACGACATCTCCAGCAGCAAAAACACCTTCAACAGAAGTCATTGTGTGCTTTTTGTGAAGAATATAGCCTTCTTCATCGACCTCGACTTGCCCTTCAAGGAATCCTGTAATTGGTTTGTGACCGATAGCGATAAAGGCACCTGTAACGTTAATGTTCTCAATTGTTCCATCTCTTGGATCTTCAAGTACAGCGCCAGTCAAACCTTTTTCGTCTGAAAGCCATTCCTTCACTTGGCGGAAGGTTTTGATTTCAATTTTCTCATGCTTAGCTGCCCGCTCATACATGATGGTTGAGGCACGGAAAGTATCTCGACGGTGAACAAGTGTTACTTTGGAAGCAAACCGTGTGAGGAAAGTTGCTTCTTCACAAGCAGAATCACCACCACCAATGACCATCACTTCTTCATTCTTGAAAAACGCACCATCACAGGTTGCACAGGTCGAAATCCCTCTCCCTTTCTGTGCTTCTTCACCTGGAGCATTCAACCAAATTGATTCTGCACCAGTGGAAACAATAATCGCTTGGGTAAGGAACGTCTCACCTTCGACAACCACTTTGTAAGGTTGTTCAGACAGGTCGACGGATTCAACATTTTGGTCACGAACTTCGAGTCCAAACCGTTCGGCTTGTTCTCTTAATTCCATCATCATCTCAGGACCTCCAATGCCCTTTGGATATCCAGGGAAGTTCTCTACGTCCGAAGTAAGCATTAACTGACCTCCAGACATATAGCCTGCAAACATAAGTGGTTCAAGCATTGCTCGGGCTGCATACAGTCCAGCGGTGTATCCTGCAGGCCCCGAACCGATGATGATGACATTGTGAACTTTTGACATGATATGTATCTCCTACAACCTTGTTACGGGGATTCATCACTTGAACATTGACATCGAAACATTAGAAATCATTCGACGGATTCTGAGGTATCAATCGAATTATTCCGACCTTTAATTTGTTTAAACAGCCAACGAGAAAAGACCATGGAAAGCAGAAGGAAGCCGATTGAAACGGGTAAAGGTGCTTCGGCGGAAGTGGAAAGGAAATAGGTGACTGCAAGAATTCCAACACCATAGAACGCCCTGAAAATTGAGAAAACAATGAACGATCGGAACAAGGGGTTTGCACGTAATTGCTGAAACCTTGATACTTGCATGTTGAAACCTCAATGAGTGATTCATTGAAGCATTGATGCGACTGCAGCAACAGCAGCTCGAGCATGCGCTTCGAGTCGTGGTTCAATGTGTTCTGGTTCTGCACCTGGCCCGATAATCCCTAGCCCAATTGGCTTTTCATGAACGAGTTGTAATTCTATGATGGTCTTGATGACGGCTTGACCCATTGCCAAACCATGTTGAGTCTGTCCTTTTTCAATGATGCCAAGACATGCAGCGCCATCGATCTCATCATCAGATAACTGACGGTCAAGGGCAAGAGGAACTTCCATTGCACCAGGCACCCACGTCACATCAACAATCTCGAGACCGTGCTGTAGGGCTTCATCACGAGCCCATGTAAGCATGCGTTCGATTTCAGCACGATGGAATGAACCACAGACGAGGGCGATATTTGGCATTTGATTAACTCCTTTTTTCTTCAAGAACACGTTCTACTGTTGCTACAATGGTTTGTGTTGTGGAATCGATTTCAAGATTGACTGCATCGCCAACTTCTTTGTCGACAAGTGTGGTCAAGCGGAGTGTTTCAGGGATAATGTGTAATGAAAATGCACCTTCGTCAACTTTTCCGATGGTTAACGAAATGCCATCAACCGCTATGTACCCTTTTTCCATCACGTATTTCCTGGTATTCTCAGGAACAAGTACAGTATAGTCAACACCTTCACCGTGTTCTTTTTTGGAATGCAGAATACCTGTCGCCATAATGTGGCCTGAAAGTAAATGACCACCGATCTCATCTCCAAATTTCAAAGAGCGTTCGACGTTCACATGCTGACCGACGCTCAGATGGCCAAGAGTGGTTCGAGTGAGTGTTTCTGAAATGACATCGAACTCAACAATTGAATCTTGAATGGTCACTGCAGTAAGACACACGCCATCAATCGAGACACTTGCGCCTGTTTCCAAGAGATGTGTGCTCGGCAATTCGAGTTGTAAAGTATGAATACTCTGTTTTTCTACAATACCAAGTACTGTCCCAGTCCCTTGAATAATGCCGGTGAACATCAAGCATCCTCCTCCGTATCCGATTGGGTAGAAAGTTGAAGAATTCGAGCGATAATCTTTCGCGTACCGTCCAAATCATCGGATAATCCTTCAACACGAGTCACCTGAATATGGCCAAATCCGAGTTGGTCTAATTTTGAACGGATTCTGTCTTCAGCGTGTTCTTGGTCATATCCCAAAGCAATGATATCGGGCTTAACATGAGGCAAGATGTCAAAAATTGGCACATCAGGTGGATTTCCAATAATGGCTTCATCAACCGGTTTCAATCCTTCAACCATTCTGCGACGAAGTTCTTGACCGGTGACCGGTTCATGCTTGCGCATGCGTACTGTATCATCGTGGGCAACGACGACGGTGAGATGATCTCCAAGCGATTTTGCCTGTTCCATGTAGTGCAAATGACCTGCATGAAGTAAGTCAAAAACTCCGACCGCCATGACCCGCTTCATCTGCTCACCTGTTGTTGTGAAAGTATAGTCCCTCAAGGTTTTACCGGCATGCCGATGTTCCAATCATCATGAATTCAAGGCTTCAATTAACTGGGCGCCTTCAATGAAGGGAATGCCTCGTTCTTGCGCCCAAAGACGCGCATCAGCGACTGAAAGAGCGTCATCACCATCACTTTGCAACATCTCTGCTCCAATCACAACAGGTGTTAGACCTGCAAGGCGTGAAAGTCCAACAGCCAATTCAGTATGGCCTTGTCTTCGTGAAAGTCCGCCCTCTGTTTCACGACAGATGGGGATATGGCCGGGAGTTCGGAATTCCTTACCCAAAGCAGATTGTGCCTCCTTTCCAGAAATTCCTGCATCGGTCAACTCAGCGGATAATTCCGCAAATCGACGAGTCGTAAGGGCTCGGTCATGGTCGGTGATGCCGGTATAGGTATCTCGATGATTCATCGACAAGGTGAAAGCGGAACGTGAGTCATATTGTAGATCATTGGTAACGAGGTGCGTGAGTACTGGGAATTGTTCGGTAAGAGACTTTTGCGTATGGAGGTCTTGGAGAAACGGTAAAGAAAATAATTCACCGATTTCATGACCAATTGCGAGAAACAAAAGGCCCCCACAATCCATCCGTAATTGACGCATTGTTGCAGGGACTGCATTTTGTGCAGGAAACAATAAATCAGTTTCTCCTTCCCTTTTTTCAGAATCAAATAAACACACAGGCATTCCGTTCTGGAAAGCGGTCACTGCGGCTTCGACTTGTTCGTCCATGAACCACCCTCCGCGGCAGGAGTTCATCAATGGTCGTATGCAATTGATTAACGATGAGAGGGCTAAAAAAGACAATTACAGCGGACAGCCAACGGAAAGGGGTTATCATAGGAAGACCCTTGGGTCGTTCCTGCGGAGTTGTGAATTATGCCAATTAAACTCGGACCTGCAGGCGTTCCTTTGTCTTGTAAAGGACGTACTATCGTTGAAGGAATGGACGATATTATCTCTCTTGGATTAGAAACAATGGAAGTCCAAACCGTTCGTATGGTCGCTCCGCAACACTTCGAACAGTATTGGCAAGCCGGTGTTCTTGCAAATAAAACCGAATTCGAAATGAATATTCACGGACCTTACTATTCAGAACTTCTTGGTAACCGAGTTGAACGTGGACGTTCAATGACCAAAATCGAAACAACTCTACAGGCTGCTCGAACCATCAATGCACGACACATCACCCTTCACGCCGGTCACTATGGAGGCATGAGCCCCGGGAGTGCTGCAAATGAACAGGTCGCCAATGTCTTCGCTGGTATCGTCGATCGTGTCCATGAAATTTGGCATGATGATGAAGATGAATTCCCAGTATTCCCTTGGATTAAAGATGGAACACCGTCAAAAATTGGCGTTGAAACATCAGGTCGCCAGGAATTGTGGGGCAGCTTAGAAGAAGTTTTGGAAGTTGTCAATCACGTTGAAGGAACAATCCCTGTGCTCAATATCGCCCATATTCACGCTCGTGGCCATGGTAAAATGCGAACTTCGGAAGACTATGGAGAATTGTTTGACGAAGTTCGTGAAACAATTGGAACAAAAGAATTCTACTGTCACTTCTCTGGCGTAGAACATCGCTCCGGTAACGCCATGCATTACACGCAAATCAAGAAGTCTGATTTGAACTTCGAGCCACTTGCTGAGTTCATTGTTGAAGACGGTGGATGGCTTGACATCACACTCATTTCTGACTCTCCACTGTTAGAACACGATGCTATGTACATGCTACAAAGCATCGAAAAATCACGCCACCGACAACTCGAACGCAAAGCACGTGAGGACCGTCGTCGGGCACTTGCTGCTCAAACCGGAACGACGCCAGCAGCATTGGCTGCTCGCGAGGAAGAAAGTGCTAAACTCGCTGAAGAAGAAAACGAGGACGCTGAACAACAGCCAGTTGAAGAAGAAAAACCAGTTGAAGCGGAAGTACCTGCAAAGAAAACACCTGCAAAGAAAGGTGCTGCAAAGAAGGCAGCGAAGAAAGAAGATGACAATGTATTCGACCTTGATACAGATGATGACGACGATTTATTTTGAAGTCTGCAAAATCTCATTCCCATCGGAAACCGCACCCTTGCACCTCGAATGAGTGGCAATTAACATAAGTAAAGTGAGCGGCGTTCCGCTTGTTCTCTATGGCACACATTGCGATTTTAGGTTTAGGAAATTGGGGAACTGCAATTGCTCGCATGTGGTTAGCAGATAACCACCATGTCAAAGGATGGACTGTGGAACAGGAAGTCTACGAATCCATCACCATGAATTCTGTCAACACAAAATATCTCCCTGACCATCCGGTTGAAGGGCTTGAAGCGACCATGCATCTCGAAGAAGCATTGGAAGGTGTTGAAATTGTTGTTTTAGCCGTACCTTCATCCGTCATCTTAGGAGTGGTCGACCAGATCATTCCTCACCTTCGTCCTGGCCATGTTATCCTAGATTTAGCCAAAGGCTTAGCCGATGGAAACAAATTAATTTCAGAAGCCATTCAACAAAAATTATCAGATGCTGGCAAAAGTAATCCTCTTGCTGTAGTTACGGGACCAACAATTGCTCCTGAAGCTGCAAGTGGCGTGATGACAACGGCTCTTGTGGCAAGCGAAGATGTCTCAGTAGCACAACACCTAGCAACAACGTTGACCACGCAAACCTTCATTTTGCATCCTGCAGCAGATCCTGCTGGAGCAGAATTGTGGGGGGCGTTCAAGAATGTCGTTGCCCTTGCATGCGGACTGGTCGACGGTTTGAAACAAATTGGGACTCTTGGTGGAGACAATCTCAAAGCCGCTATTTTCATGGCTGGGTTCAAAGAAGGTTGTATTCTACTTCCACAACTTGGAGCAAAAGCAGAAGTTGCTTTCGGCCCAGCAGGGCTTGGCGACTTGTATGTTACAGCAACCTCCCCTCATGGACGAAACCGTTCAATGGGTGAAAAACTGGGCACTGGACTCACGATTGAACAAGCCCTTGAAGAAATGCACATGGTTGCAGAAGGTGTCCGAGCAGCTCGAATGTTTGGCGAAAGAGCAGAAGATTTAGGAATCGAAATTCCATTCACAAAGGCGCTTAATACTCTACTCGACGGTTTCATTGATGCTGAAGAGTGTTGCAGAAGAATGGTTGCACTCCACTGAACCCTTCTGATTTCAACCTCAAATCAATCGGTGCTGTTTTGAGGGGAATCGCTCTGCGGTATTCATGGCGGAAGAATTAACTGAACTGGAAGCGCGTATCTTTGAATGGATTCGTCAGTCAGATTTCGAGAACGTCGCTTGGTCAACTCCTAAAGCAGCCAAGTCTTTCAAAGTCAAAGAAGATGAAGTCTATCAAGCAGTTGCGGCATTAACTCGCAAAGTTCCAAACCGGATTCAAGTGTTTTACAAACAAGGTTCACTTCACATTGCTGCCGAGTGAACCTTGACAAAGAGAGTTTCACTCTTCTTTAGGTGTAAGAATAAAATTCAACCAGGTCGGACGTCGTACATCTCCTTCATCGTTCACAAACGAACGAACCATCATTGAGAGTAAATCGATGATAACAACGACGACAAAGATCAAAATGAGGAGCGCAAAGACTTTCTCATACTGGAGAAATTTGAGATATGTACTGATGTAATATCCAATCCCTCCAGCGCCGACAATTCCAATTACAGTTCCATGCCGAACATTGTATTCAAACATGAACATCAGTTGACTCAAGAGATGATTACTGTTTTCTGGAATGACCACATTAAGCAGAATACTACTTCGTGAAAGGCCCATTGCTCGACTTGCTTCCAAAGAATCACTCGCCATTCCTTCAAAGGTTTCATATTGTAATTTACCAAGATACCCAACCGTGTAGAAGGTCATTGCCAAGACTCCTGAAAGAGGTCCAAAGCCGATTACAATAACAAATAAAATTGCCCAGATAAGACTTGGAAGACTTCGAGTCGCTGAGAGTAAAATTCGTACTGGGATAGCGACATAAAGGGGCACAAGATTACGTGCGGCAAGAGATGAAAAGAACAAAGCACCTATGAAACCAAGAATGGTAGCAACAAAAGCAATTTTGATGGTTTCCATCATACCAAGATAACCAACTGAACAGAAAAATTCGATATCCGATTCACATACTGGATACGAGCGAGCTTCAAGAACACTCCAATTTGGAGGCCACATACTTTCTGAAAAGAAGACAGAGAGATTTTCAAATCCACCCCCAAGTCGGCCCCAGTCCCCTTCAATTAAACCGTTCAACGTATGCCAAGCCAAAAACAGCAAAATGAATATAATTCCGAAAAGGCGATATTTCATTCCTCTTCACCCCCAAGTGTACGAATATTCCACTCTTCGAGTGAGAAGTCTTCAAGTGTGTCGCCTTTAATATTCCAAATACGAGTAGCGAATAATTGAGCGTTATCATCATGGTGTTCAACCATAATGACTGCCGTTCCATTCTCGACCAATGTTTGTACTGCTTTGAATACAATTTCAACATTTGAATGATCAAGTTCACCTAGGAATTCATCTGCCAGCATCAATTGTGGCCTCTGAGCCAACGTTCTAGCAGTGGCGACACGGCGTTGTTGTCCACCGGATAATCGCCGAACTGGTTCATTTGACTTTTCAGCAATCCCGAGCATACGTAATGCATCCATTGTTCTCTGTGAACGTTCCTTCCACATGTTGAGTGAGAACTTAATTCGTGTTCGGGCACCGAGTGAAACATTGTGCGCAACAGTTGCATGACGTACCAATCCCAAGCGCTGAGGAATATAACCGAGCCCACCTCGCTTCTCGACCTTCAAGTCAAAAGAACCTGAAAGAGGTCGAACAAGCCCTGAAATCGTACGAATCAACGTTGTTTTCCCTATCCCAGATGGACCGAGAATCGCTATAATTTCACCGGGGAAAACTTCCACATTGATATTGGAGATCAACGGTTCATCATAGCCTACACTCAAGTTCTTGAGGGTAAGTACCGAGTCTTCCATAGATTCCCCTCATGCTGTCCTGCTGCCTTTACTTTTTGAAACGGTTGGGTGGAAATGGAAAACAATTAACTCTCATTCATTTATATCTCTACAAAAAGTCAGTGGAATGGCCCCGAAAGGGTGAGGACAAGGGCCATTTCACCGACAATGTATTTTCAAAGGTGTCTTCAGTCATCATTCTGCAATTTCGAACTTTGAGTCAAAGTAAGCTGAGATCCCTGGAATCGCGCTGATGAGACTGCTGTAACTTCCAAGATGATCTTGGGTATTCGCCTCTACTAATCCGGGTGTGTTGAGAACATTCTGAAGGATTTGATCTCCGCAGTGGTTTTGTGGAGAGGTGCTGTCCACTATGTGCGAAACCGTATTGTAGCATCCAGTAAATGTTTGTCCTTGCATAGTGTAATTTTCCAAATACATTTCGTCATTCAAAGAGAGCAATGCGTTGAGAATTGCTGTACGTGTTTGAACATCAAGTTGAGCAGGATTATACATCACTGGGTGGGAAGGAGCTGCACCATACGAAGGAAGCAAGATGTAATCCGATTCAGGCAAACACCAAGCGAGGTTGTCGGTAGCGTTGTCGTTACCACAGTATGAAGCAACGGTTGAATCCTTAGCAAAGGCGACATCACCAACGCCTTCAGTAAGACACTTGACTGCTCCAGAGTAGGAATAGTAAGGAGTTCCCGAATCAGGAATACTTGCATTTTCGTTAAAGAAAGCATGGATGGTGTCTCGAAGAGATTCAATATCATCCTGAGGTCCAACGACTGGAGCATAGCCTTGGGAAATCAAGTGACCCATTGGCAGTAACATTCCAGCGGATTTGAGCCAACCAGTGTGACAGGAAGTCTTTCCTGCCATCAATGCAAATGGATCGGTTGCTGAATCATTATCAAGATAAGCCTCGGCAATATCTGAACCATTCAGAACGACTGCATGTGCATTGTAATAGGTACGTCCATCGGATTTCTGGTCTGCAGCCATCGAGGCAAGACCGTATTCTTTCCAACCAACCCAAGCGGCTCCTCCATCCATAAAGGCGATGTCGACGTTACCAAAGCGAAGTGCTTCGATAATGGCACCTTCAGATGCAACAGGATACAAAGTCACAGTTACACCGGTTTGTTCAGCGATGTAATCAGCGAGGATTTGCGGGTTTTCATCAGCATTGGTGTAGTCATCTTTCAGTTCAAAAGCAATTCGGATGTTCGAAACTGTCGGAGCTACGGTCTCATTAATCGAGAATTTTGTGCTGTAATAGGCTGAGATTCCAGGGACATCTTCAATCAGATTCCCGTATGAGCCAAGGTGATCAAGTGCATTGGTAGCAGAGATTGCAGGTGTGTTGAGAACGTCAGAAAGAATTGCAGCCCCTTCTGTTGAATCTTTCATAGCAACCAAAGCATTTTGCACTTTCGTAATTGTGTCAGAAGTCATAAATTCTGGATTATACATCACGGGGTGTGATGGAGCATTTCCATATGAAGGAAGCAAGATGTAATCCGATTCAGGCAAACACCAATCGAGGTTGTCGGTAACGTTGTCGTTACCACAGTATGAAGCAACGGTTGAATCCTTAGCAAAGGCTACATCGCCAACACCTTCAGTAAGGCACTTGACTGCTCCAGAGTAGGAATAGTAAGGAGTTCCTGAATCGGGAATACTTGAGTCTTCGCTGAAAAAGTTGGTAATCGTGTTACGAAGTGATTCAACATCGCTGGAGTCGCCAATAACATTTGCGTATCCATTTCCAATAAGGAAGCCCATTGGGAGTAACATTCCTGCGGATTTCAGCCATCCTGTGTGGCACGAAGTCTTACCTGCAAGTAGAGAGAATGGATCGGTTGTTGGATCATCGTCGAGGTATGCAGCAGCCATATCAGAGTCTTTCAAGACAACTGCATGAGCGCTGTAATAGGTTCTGCCATCGGATTTCTGGTCCGCAGCAAGTGCCTCAAGACCGTATTGTTGCCAACCGACCCAAGCAGCACCGCCATCCATGAAAGCCATGTCTGCGTTACCGAAACGAAGCGCTTCAAGAGCTGCGCCTTCGGAGTCAATTGGGTAAAGTGTAACATCCATGTTGAGTTCTTCGCTCAAGTAGGAGGCTAATCGTTGAGGATTCTCATCGACATTCGTGTAATCGTCTTTCACACTGTATGCGATGACAAAATCTTCTAAATCAGGAGTTTCTTTTTCATCTTCACTTCCGATACAACCTGCAAGAGAGGCAGTGGCGATTAAAAATACGAGCAATGTTGTTTTTAGCGTTCTTGTGCTCATGATCTGACCTACTGGTTTAGGGCGCCCTAAATCCTGCGGTATATGAAGTTTAGGGCACCCTAAATCTCCTTTTAAAATGGCCTCTGCCAAACACTAAAAGGGACACTGCTCAAGCAGAAAGCCAATCAAACACCAACGACTCTGCAAAGCGATCGTTCGAGAGTCCCGGGTGGCCGATAGGGCGAACGATGACCAAAACATCGAGTTCACCGCCCCAATTACTCGCGCCTAAACAAAGGATTTCACCTACTTTCACTCCATCTTCGTTTGCACCAATCGAGAGACTTCGCAATTCATACATACGGACACTGACAACTTGATCGACAGAGGCTTCTGTTGAAGAGTAACGATGCGTACTTTCTACCAACATCGGTTCCAATTTCATTTCATCAACATCAAGACGGAAAGCCGACAATTCTTGGTCCAGTAGTTCAACTGCTTGATTCAATCGACCTTGCTCCATATCAAGCAGTGATGCAAGCATGAAGGCTGAAGATTCTGCACCCAGCGGCCCGTATTGGTAAGGTAATCGAAGTGAGAGCGACTGAACAATCTCGACATCGATGCCTCCCGATTCAGGTAACATCAGCCAGGTGTATTGCTCTCCTGCTGGATAAAAAGGTGCATTTGGGTTCTCTGTAAACAAGGGTTCGCCCCATTCAGAAGGTGAAGTTGGAGAAGATGTTGGTGTAAAACCACCTGCAACAACCATGAGTACCAAACAAACGCTCACCAAAATACGTGGCCGCTTGAATTCAGTCCAAGCCAATCGGCCGGCTGGACTAAGCGCAGAAAGAAGAAGCATCACTGGTCCAATGAGAAGTATACCTCCAGGGACAAACCACATCAGTACAAGTGTGGCTACAAGTGCTTCAAACCCCATCGGGCCGAATCCACTTCTCCAATCAAAGAGAGCGTCTTCTTCCAATTTACGACCTTCAAAAAAAATCACAAACACGATTGCTAAAATGAGTAAAAGGGTCGGAACAAAATACCCAATCATCTTCAACCCGTCTTTGGAAGAGAGGTGTTCATCAAGAGTCTTGGGGTTTGAACCATGTTCAAACGGTAGTTTGTCAAACCCTGACGGTGTGGCCGAAGTATGGAGGAGGTTGTATTACGGCTCAAGGATGCAACATATCGACACTCTTTGTACGCACCATTGGCGTTCAAGCCTTGGCGTAAAATCAGTGGCCAAGGTATTTTTTCAGCAAACCTTTCTCTTCACAAAGGTACGATTTTGGGCCTCGTCGGCCCAAATGGTGCTGGAAAAACAACGCTGTTACGCATGATGGCAGGTATTCTCCCACTTCAAGAAGGGTCCATCTATGAATCCGAAAAGAACTCAAGCGCTGTACTTTCAGATGTGAACTTGAGAAATATGGTTGGGCATATGCCAGAACAAGTACGCTGGCAAGGAAGGAAAACCGTACGTGATGCATTGTTAGAGATCGGCGAGATGCGTCAAGTCAATGAATCACGGATTGATGGACTCTTGAAACTGGTGGGATTGCGAAGTCGAATCGATGCCCCCTTGAATGAATTAAGTCAAGGTATGCGCCAACGACTCACTCTTGCCGCTGCATTACTCGGTTCGCCAAATATACTCTTACTTGACGAGCCATTGAATGGATTAGATCCGGTTGCAGCTGCTGCATTTATCGTCTTACTTGGGAAATTAACAGACAAAGGTGTCTCCATTGTGATTTCATCGCATCAAGTCGAAGGGTTGGTTGGAATCATTGGTCGCTTAGCACTTATGCACCGAGGACAAATCCTTGCTGAAGGCACCATGCTAGAAGTTGCTGAACAACTTAATCTCGAGAAAAAGACTGAGGTTTCAGGTGAAGGTAAGGCACCTGATTTCTCGAAATATGTATCGACTGCAGAACTCATTGAAGTTGAACAATCCTCCGGGGAATGGCGAGCAGTGCTCAATAAAAGTGAACCCGGACTGTTAAAGAATTTAGTCGCTGATGGAATCGAAATCACCTCATGGACCATCCGACAACCAAATGTGATTGAGATGCTATGTGCGGCCACAGGCCAATCGATTGAGGATGTAGGACTCGAAGTATCTTCGACTGCTGTCATGCCACTGCGAAATTTCCGAGGTGAAGAAGAATGAGTGATTTCTCTCGAATCATGGTGTTTGCAAAACGCCTCATGCGAGAACGTTTATTCTCTACACGGATGTACATCATGCTACCAATCTTGTTGCTGTTTATTCCTGGGATGGCTTGGGGTTTTTCTGACCCAAATATTGTCCTACCGGGTGGCCATCAACCTGAAAGTCCAATGGAGGTGTTGTTCTATGCGAGTTTAGGCGTCGTGTTTGGAGCAACAATGTGTGCAGTTTTACTTTCATACGATTCAGTGAGTCGTGAACGAGCCAGTGGTGTGTTAGAACTACGCCTCTCTCAACCAATGCCTCGTGCTCATCAAGCTCTTGCAATGATTCTCGGCTCATGGAGGGCCATCTTGGTTCCGACATGGATTCTACTGGTTCTTTCTGTACTCATCGTTCGATATCGTATGGGTGATTGGCCTTCTCTGGGTGACTGTTTGGTATATTTTATCTCGACGGCATTGATTCTACTTTGGTATGTTTTGTTCACTCTTTTAGCCTCATCATACACACGTGATCAAGGAACTGCAATCTCTTTTGGAGTTGGCCTTTGGTTCCTTTTCACATTCCTTTGGGCTCTGGTCACAACCATGGTAGCCTATGCTTCAGGTGTATCCATCGGCCAAGAAAACGATGCTGCGTGGGTCGTTTTAGAAGGTGGATTAGATTTACTCTCACCCAACGGCGTGTACCATCATTTGCTTGAAACCCGCTTATCGCAAATCGACAGAGGCATTGCAGTATGGCAAACCTGGGCTATGGCTTTGGCTTGGACACTTGTTCCATCTTGGCTCTTTATTCGAAGAATGGAAAAAATTCTCCCGTGATAAAAATCACTCATCTCCACTACTTTTCGTCGAAAGCCTCTTTGAGGCTGGATGATGACGGTTAGGTATGGCAGGACACACCCGGTATAGATTCACACACCTCCTCTCGCGCAGTTCAACAGCAATTGGTTTGATTTTCTTAATGATTCTCATGGGATGTTCACCACTTTTCACAGCACAAGTCACCTTGGACTCAAGTGAGCAATTACCTGCGGATGGACGACAATCTCTTGCTATCGAAGAGGAATGTGAAGGTTTGAAATTTGAAGACCTTTTTAATTATGATTTTGCTAATTTTATCATCAACGTTGGTGACGATTGGGCTGTTGCTGAAATGGATGCTGACGCATTTGTCAACGGTAGCAAATCTGCAATCGTTCGAGCGAACCTCGATGGATTATTCGAAGGGCTTTCCGGCGGAGACAATGGATACATCAGTACTGATGAACGTGACGCAGTACGTGCAATTGGCCCGAAATGTATCGGCGTCATGGACACTCGCGTAGGAATACGTGAAGGTATCCCTCATCGCGGCACTCCAGACTGGAACAACATGTCTTTTGTCGAAGATGGAATTGGATTAGAGGAAGTTGACCTTGTCCCAGCAAACCATCCTGAACAACGCTCTTGCCAGAATCTTGGTTCAGCAAATGGATGTAAAGAAGTACCTGTGGAGGTGACTGATGACTTACAGATCCAGTTATTCTTGGCGGATGCAGAATCAAATAACGTTCGCTTCGACCAACTTCCGAACAGTGGTGATTCTAATTTCACTTTAGCATTGAATATTACCAACATGTCCTATGCTCATCTTGAACTCAATTTCCCTCTTAAGCAAGGATTGCGAATGATAAATTATTCAATTCAAGATACGATCACGAATAATGACGGGTCAGTGAACGTTTCTGAAAACATGGCATTGAGTGGCCCTGAAGCAATATATCTTCCTGACGGTCGTCTGCGAGTGAACCAAGTCGTTACCTATGCAACCTCTGAATCTTCAATTCTTCGACAATTGTTTATCGATTTCACGACGATGGCTCCAGAAACAAATGATGCACCTGAATGGAGTTCGAATGCTCCAGAAGATGGAACTGTCATCCCGGTACTTGGGTTGACTTCAGGTAATGATGTCCTAGCCGTTGCTGGTGAAAGAACAGAGATGTGGGCAACCGACGATAGTGGGTGGGGATTGGAATGCAGTTTCGCTGAAACCGGATGGAGTGCTTCACTCGATGGTGAAGGAGATCTGATGGTCTCTACAGTAAATACTCAAGCACAGTCTTCGGATGCGGAGTGCTACGTTGTCGACCCGTTTGGCTCAATGTCCATCGATTCACGAAACTGGACTTTTGGCGAGGTATTCACTTCAAGTGGTCTTCTCTCTGAAACTGGTGACAGTATCGAATTTACCATCACACCAACTGGTTTAGTCAACGAATTAGAAATTTCTGCACACGCTCATCAAATGAATACCATGGGCCAAATGCGTAGTGTTACGCTTGCTTCAGATGCTTCAACGATTTCGTTACCTCTTGATGGATTATCTCCTGGTGCAATCATGGTCATGGGTCAAGCTGAAAGTTCAACCATGTTGGCCCTTGATTTTATGCTCGACTTTGACCTTGAAAAAGCAAGTCTGCCACCGCTGGTCACAGTCAAGAAGAATCTTGATGGCGAAAATGCAACGTGGGACGCAAGTGGTCTCACCTTTACTTTGCAAGGTGATGTGTTAGACCCCGATGGTGAAGATGTGTCACTCTCACTTCGCCTATGCGGCTATACAACAAACGATTTCTTGCGCGCTGGAAGTGCTTGGGAGATCGATGTCAATATCGTTTCATGCTCCTCTCAAAACCCTCCTGTAACCGCTTATGACATCGTCTTAACAGCAACTGATGAGTCGGGAACCATGACGACACTGTCGGTATATGTTCCAGACCCATATGCGAACAATGACGGTGATAATAATGGTGATGACAGTACGATTACGGTTGAAGAAGAAGGACTCCCTGCCATCTCTATGATGGCAACGTTGAGCATTGTTTTACTCGGTGCTGCCTTCGCAGGAAGAGCTCGAAAAGAGTGATGTCTCCAACCGGCACCCTCAAAAGAGGGGGTTCGGCCCATTAAGCAGGTGAAGGTATGTTCGCGGGTGTAATTGAGTCAAAAAGTCATGAAGGAGGATTTCTAGTTTCGTTTACTGGATCTTCTCCCGCCCTAGAGTCCATCATCATCAATGCTGAAACTGGCATTTACATCGGTAAAGTCGATGCAGTACTTGGAAATACTAATTCTCCACTCGCTCACGTCGCACATGTTGACCGAAAACTCGATCTCGACTCACTGGTCGGTATCAATGTAGGAATTCGTGCCAAAAAACAACGTGAAGAACGTCGAGAGCGTGATTCGGACCGTGGCCAAAGAGGCAATGACCGAGGATACCAAAGTCAAGACCGTCAAGGTGGACGCTTTGAGCGAAACGACCGTGGGCAAGACAATAACCGCAACGGCGGAGATTGGGATTGTCCAAAATGTCAGAATAACAATTTCGCTTTCCGAACTGAATGCAATCGCTGTGGAGAAGCTCGTGGCGCTGGTGGCGCTGGTGGAGGACGCAGTCCTCGACAAGATGACCGTAGAGATGGAAACCAAGGATACCAGAGCAGAGACCGTCAAGGTGGACGCTTTGAGCGAAACGACCGTGGGCAAGACAACAACCGTAACGGCGGAGATTGGGATTGTCCAAAATGTCAGAATAACAATTTCGCTTTCCGAACTGAATGCAATCGCTGTGGAGATGCTCGTGGCGCTGGTGGAGGACGTGGTCCTCGACAAGACGACCGAAGAGGTGGAAACCAAGGCTATCAAAGTAGAGACCGTCAAGGTGGACGCTTTGAGCGAAACGACCGTGGGCAAGACAACAACCGCAACGGCGGAGATTGGGATTGTCCGAAATGTCGAAATAATAATTTCGCATTCCGAACTGAATGTAACTCATGTGGACTTCCGCGAAGCGGTGGAAATGACCGAAATGGTGGAAACGACCGACGTGGCGGCAATGACCGATACGGAGGTAATGACCGACGTGGCGGCAATGATCGTGGTCGAGAAACGAAAGTCTACACCGATAACGATTGGGATTGTCCAAAATGTCAAAACTCAAACTTCGCATTCCGTCAAGAATGTAATCGCTGCCAAGCACCTCGCTCTGGCGCCGGTGGCGGTGGCGGCGGTGGAAGACCACCACAACGCGATGACCGAAGAGCACCTCGACGCGATGATGGCGGAAGACCTCCTCGACGCGATAACGGTGGACGACCACCACAACGCGATGACCGAAGAGCACCTCGACGCGATGATGGTGGAAGACCTCCTCGACGCGATGACGGTGGACGACCTCCACAACGCGATGACCGTTCTCGAGCTCCTCGAAGTGATGATGGTGGACGGCCTCCACAACGAGATGATGGTGCAAGACCTCCTCGTCACGAAGGTGGACGACAGCCTCGTCGAGATGGCCGAGACCGAAGAAGTGACGGTGGCGGCTATCAAAGCGGAGACTCATACGGTCAAGGTAGAGCACCTGAACGCAAGTCAAGAGAACCTCGAAACTTTAGAAAATCACAAGGCAATGGACCTGGGCATGCACATAACCGCCCACCAAAGCCTCTCATCAACCCTGACCGAGATGATTGAAAGGGGATGAAGCGATGGGTGCTGAACATCACTATCTCAACGCCGTAGAAGCCTATGACGAAGGTGATGTGGAAACTGCATATGAAGAAGCCTTCAAAGCAGTTGAGATCGATCCCGAACATGTTGATGCTTGGCAATTGTGTGCTGAAACGGCACTTCCACAAAAAGGAGAAAAACCTTCTTTACTTCAAGCAGCAAAATCATTAGCGGCAGTTCGAAAGATCATTGCACTTGACCCAAACCGCACCTCAATGTGGATGCTTGGTGGTCGACTACTCACAGATGAATTGGGATTGCTTAGCGAAGGTTTGCAATGGTGGCAAGACCTACGTCATCAACTTCCCAAAGAGGTGACACCCTTGGTAGAACAAGCAGCATTACTCGCTGACATGGGCCATTACCTTGAAGCAAAGTATCGCCTTGATACAATCATCGAGGATAAGTTAGACGGTGGACCAACACAAATTGCTAAAATTCATCAATTACGGAGCCAAGTAATTGCTGCAGCCAACCTCCAAACTTCTGAACATTTCAAACCCTGGGAAAAGCATCACAACGGCTGGGGCGCAATTGAACTTAAGATGGGCAAGGGCCCGGTATCGGAAAGTTTCCTTTTCCTCATAACAACAGTACCTGTCTTGATGATTGTCGTCTATTTCTCTAACCAAATTGCTGGTAGGGGTTGGGGAGCGTTTTGTCTGACAAGTTTGGTAATCTTTGGCACAGTTCTGTTTGGAATGCGGACTGCAAAGCGTATGTTCCACAGTATCAATCGGCCAGCGTTTAACTTGCTTCGCGCAATGAATTTCGAGGCAAACACCGGCTATTCGATTATTCATTCCGATATTCGAACTTCTCCTCTTTACATGTTCATCATGCAAAGAAAACCAAAAGCATGGCAAGAGCGGATGTTGAAAATCATCGATTCCGATACTGCTCTACCAATGAACTGGAAACCAAATTTCCCCGATTTCGAATCTCACTTGGATGAAGTGGGATATATTGACGAAGAAGGTGAAGAGAGTTTCGAAGCCTTTGAAGAAGAATGATTTCAGGAATCATTCACAGTGGTCGGTTCTGGAAGAATAGACATGATCTCTTCCCGTGACTGGTCGAGAAACAATTCAAAATCTTCGAGGTAAGAGTCGCGGGTGGAATTGAAGTTCCTCTCAAAGGAGGCATCGAAGCCAAATTCATCGAGATCTCCATAAAACCCTTCGAGAAAAGCCGATTCACCTTCATTGTGAATGAGGAAAGCAATGAACCAAGCGCCGACATCATAGACATTTACATCAGATTGGTAGGTCAAATTATCAAGTCGGATATCTTGAGCTTTGTAACCATCAAGTGAATGATTAAGTTTCCTCTCCATGACTTCACGAAGGTAATTATCGTGAACGCCGGGTTGTTGAGCATACAAGGATTGACCCATGAATTCTGCACCACCTTCGGAAAACCAGGGCGTATTTTTACCACCCATTTTGTCATCTCGAAGACAAACATCACGTGAATCATCAGTGCATTTATCTTGAATATGTGCATGTTGGTAAATATGGAAATATTCATGCAGCATCACAGGTTTGTAATCTTCTTCATCTGGCCCAGGATACTTTGCTGACATGATGAGCATGCTGAAATCATATTCAGTATGGGCCTTCATGAAGGTCCCCACTGCTGCGCCGCCTTCTTCAATATATTGAGTGAAAATTTGATAATTGGCATTGGCGCAATCCCATTCTTCTTTCCAGTTATCATCCAATGCTTTGTGTCGTTCACAGTATTCATCTTCAAGTTCTTCAGCAGCAGAAAGGTTTTCACCAATAATGTAGATTTCAATTGGCCCGTAATTACCCCAAGCAATGCTGCCAATTTCGTACCATTCCAGCGTCAAGTTAACCGTTTCTTGAGAAACATCAGAGGCGGCAAAGACTTCAGGGGTAGCGCAGGTTTGTTGCCCCCATTGAACCACTGTCGTCGAACCATCTAGACATTCCACTACACGACCATCCAATTGTTCATCGGACTGGTTGCCTGCATCATTATCCGAACCATTATCCGCATCATTATCAGAATCGACAATGGAATCGTTTTCTGAGGCATTATCACTCGGGTCATCTAATTCATCATCAGAATCGTTTTCTGAGCCATCCTGGGAAGGATTTTCTGAATCGCTCTCTGAATCGTTTGAAGCGTCGAGATCACCAATACAACCTGATAAGCAGCTGAGTAAAAGAAGCAAAGCAAAAGCGAGGGCATTCAATCTGTTCATAGCCCTCGGTCATGGCTCCTGCCAAAGGTATACCGTTGCAAAACGAGGTATGGCTCACACTCTTACTGCTTTTCTCAAAACCGGTGACTTGTGGGTCACTGTTGACTTTGAGCATACTGTAACGCATATTGTTGCGCATAGGTTGCTGCGGTTTCCGCATCGTAGCCCTGTGAAACAAATTGCTGGTAGTATTGCTGGTAAACCGCATTATCCATCGCTGGTGCTGCGGCGGCTGCAACCGGTGCTGCTGCCGCTGGGGCTGCTGCTGCTGCCTGTGCGGCATACTGTTGGGCATAAGCACGAGCAGTTTCTTCTGGGTAGCCTTGAGCAATTAATTGCTGAACGTATTGTTCTGTTTGATCCATAACGCCACCGAATCCGGAGGCATCAACTGAGAAGTCTTTGGTATCGTCTTCAGAACCCTTCCGGATAAACAGAAGCGTAAAGAGAACAACGACAACCAAAACGAATCCAATCAGAGCAGGAACAAGCAAGCCGTCAATTACGCCTTCTGCGGAGTCATCTCCAGTTGTACTTTGAGGGGCTTTCCATTCACCATTTTCAAAGGTCCATTCTCCAGACCATGCACAGTTTCCATCTTCGTCGAGAATCCATTCTCCACCTGCTGCTTCTGCATCGAGATTGGCTTCAACACCCTGACATGCAGGCAATGAAATATCAATTTGCTTGTAGACAGCATTCCGTTGGTTGAATTCATCTCCTTCGTAGACCTTGATGTAAATCGTCTGAATAAGAGATTTATTCGAATAGATGCCATCAAGGGAAAGGGTAAGTGAGAAGGTATCTGAATCACCTAGGTTGACTGCCTTTCGGTAAACATCATCATTTGTTGCCTTGAACTTATCAGGTCCAGAAGCATTCAATGTGTCAGAGGAAAAAGCAATTTCAACTGTTACGTCGCCTTCTCCACCTTCGTTTCCAGCCAAGATCGTACCGATGAGGGTAATGGTCTCGTCTTCAATGCGACATGGTGCTTGAGGGCAATCCTGGTTGACGGAAAGTGAATAGTCGAACACTGGAACTTCGTCGCCGAAATCAGCAGGTACAATCTCGAAATACATTTTATGCGTTTCAGAATATTTATCTGCACCATCATAAACAACGAGTTCGATTCGAATCTGCGTGCTTGGAGCAGTTGGGTCATCACCCTTGACTGTTGCATTACTGAAGGTGTAAGCAAACAATCCATCGCTTGCAGCTGTTTGGCTAAAGGAATGACCTGTAATATCGAAGTCATCGTCACCGTACGGAGCATCGAACAGAACTCTCCATTCATAGCGTTCAATTCCACTGCCGTCAAGTGAGTCCTCGTCAGAGGAGTTACTTGCATCAAAGTAGATGGTAACTGCGCCACTGTCATCAAGAATAATTCGGTTCACGTCCCATTCCTTTCCGAGGATTGTGTTCGTTCCGATGAACTCAACTTGTTCTGCATATCCTTCACGCATGTCGATTTCTGCATCGGCAGTTGGTTGGAATGAATCCGCAAACACATCGTTGGTTTCAACGGTTACAGTAATCACTCGGGAATGGCCTGCTGCATCGTGAAGAATGAGGGTAATATCCCATTGTTCGCCTTGAGCGCACCCTGTTGCTGAAGCAAGGTCAACCTTACAGAATGTCGCCATTGGAGTTGTGTCGCTGATGTGGTCGGTTCCAGTTGCCATAGTTGCACCAGTCCAAGAGGTTGGACCATCGATGATCCAATCGGTCTCTAGGGCTTCAGACGTTTCTGTAATGTGGGAGAACGTCAATTCAGCATTACTCTTGATATAAAGTTCGGAATATCCGCCGGTACTTGGGTCATTATCTGGTACGATACCATTGATTGCCAAGTCGAGGCCGTTACCGAGAACACCGAAACCAGTTGGGTAAGGTGTAACTTGGTAGCTGAGCATGTTTCCAAGAAGGGGTAAGGTTGTACTGTCTGCACGTTCAGAGTGCGTTGAAACGTCCATGGTTGAAACAATTATTCCACCAGATTGGTAACTGCACACACCAAGAATTGTATTCTTCTGGTCTGCAAGTGTTCCATCCTGTCGAATAATCCGTTGGAGAGTACCATCTTTCTTCGATTCACTGTCTCCACCACAAACGGATGGAATTGTTTGCACGCTTTGTTTACTGGTATCCATAACAGCAAGAGCAACTGTGGAAGACGCATCAAATCCTTGGAAGGCTGCCAAATCTACATTTTCCATCAATGGATGATAGGGGTCTGCGAAATTGGTATTCGAATAGGTGATGGCATCATCAACAGTGTTCTTTTGTTTGATGAACAAGTCCAATGGTAGTCTACGGGACGTTTCCTCACCATACACTTGGGTTCCTTGAGGTCCGAGGTGGGCTTGAATAGTACCACCAGCAAACATGAAACCTTCCAAAGTGATCTTGTTCGCAGCAGTTCCCAATTGCTCATAGTATCCTTTGCCACCCGCATCGCCATCTTTCGCAGCAAGATCCGTTTGCCAAGGTAAAACAATCTTGTCGTAATGAGTAAACCAACCACTCAAAAGGTATGTCTCCCAATCTTTAATTTCGAATTCAGTATAGGTCATTCCGAGAATGTTGAGGTCTTCTTTGATCGTTGAAGTTCGGGTTGAGCTATCAGAAAGAATAGCAACGTCGATGTTCTCTGCAAAGGTTGCATGGAAATATCGAACGTTGCCAGATGGGTTCCCGTTAACAAGTTCAGCATCGAAACTGATGTTGTATTCATGCCCATCCATCCAGCCATTCCATGGTGTGAAAGTCACTTCATGACGAGCATTCTCGTTCAAATTTACTGCTGGCCCTGCTGTTGTAGCGTGGACTGTTTGACTGTCGGTCATGTCATAGATGTTCATGTTAAAGACATAATCACCAGCAAGAACTCCATTTACTGCATCAAATTCCCAATTGTGGTTCAAAGCACTGTCAATTGGCATTAAACATTCCAAAGTTTGGTCACTCATGCACTTGAGTTTGTCTGGTTGTAAAAGTGTGATATCGACAGATTCAACATTGAAGATCACAGTCTCTCTGTTATTCGAGACTGACAATTCGTTATCATTGAACCAAGTTTTACCAACGGTTGTGTTGTCAAAGATTGTTTCAACATCAATTTTATAGACGCCTGCGAAGAACTCGTGGCTCGCTACAAAGTCGGTTGAACTTTGGTCAGCATCGACATTGGTACGGGAAATAGTGTAGGAATTATCTTCAATGAAGGTGAATTCCTTAAGAGTAATATTGTTGAATGCAACACCCTTGAAACCATCATTGATACCGTTTCGTCCATCATCATCTGATTGGAATTCGAAGTTGATATCGACCGTTGAGCCTGCGAGTGAACCGCATTCATAATCCCAGTCCCCAGGGTCTGTAGAAGAAGTGTTAAGCGTATACAAGTGAGTCAAATCAATACTTGTCGTTTTAACAAGTTTATCGCTGTTGAAGAACACATTGTAGTTGCCACCTGTACCGTCTTTTGAAGCATCGTCACCGATGTAACTGATTTCTGTGAAGTCAATTGGTTCAGAAGCATTGACGATGTTATCACCGTTTTCATCTTCTTGGCAAGTGCCGTCTTCATTGTAATCATTCCATTGGCCCATAACAACGCTGCTGTAAGTTGCACCATCACGTAGGATATCCAGAGTCATTGCAACATAGTCATTGACATCGACAATGCTGGAACCATCTGAATCGATTCCATAGAACGTATCTGCATAGTATTCGAAGTTAAGTGAAACGAAGTCACCATTCATAGAAGTCAAATTTACACTAGGAATTGTAAGTGTTTCATTGGCCCAAGCCTCACCGTATCCATTAGCACCCGTATCGCAAGGGTGACCAAACCAATAAGCATAGTTGTTGAAAATCTTTTCTGGACAAGTCGTTTCACCATAGATTGCACCTTGAGGGTTCTGGCTTTCTTCATGTCGGTATCCATTTGCGTCAGTTTCGAAGGATTCTTGGCACACGTCTGTTGAACTACCAATACCACAATAGATGTCGGAAGGATTGGCAGAGTAAACAGTTGCTTTGATGTCAAAGTCTACCTCTGTATTACCCCAGTTATTGGTAGCAACTTCAATGTCAAAGGCACCTTCAGCGTACAATCCACCTGGATTGAAGTATTCGAGGCCTTCAACCATAGGATCGTAGAGGTTAAATGGCGTTATATAGCCAATGATTTCATCATTTTGAGATTGTTCGTCCCATGAATTGCCAGTGAGTGTTGCGGAAATACGGTAGGTTGTATCATTCAACAAATCAGCTGTAATAGAAGAAGTGTATTCTTGTCCAGGGCCAAGGTTGTTGAGTGGTACATTGGCTTGCTGGACCTGTGGGTTTGCCTCGAAAGCAGTTGTCTGCTTCCAAATACTCAGATTGTCAACTGCATATCCATCACGGCCACTCCATAGGCTTTCGTTATCATCAGAAATCGAACCTTCAAATCCAGTTCGAAGACGGAATCGGATATCGACGGTCTCACCAGCCCAAGGGCTGAGGTCGAAGGCACCAACGCCTTCTTCTGTGAAGTTATTCCAACCATAATAGGTTCCGAATGAATAGACTCCGTAGTAATAAATTCCTTCTGGAGCGCCACCGATAGATTGTTTGTACATTCTGTCCCTGTCAAATCCGCCCCACATTGATTCACCGGATGCACATGCACCAGCGAGTTGAGCTGTTTGAGGGCAAGACAGGGTAGACCATCCTGTTTCAACACTGCCGATTTCAATCATTGCAATGTCATCCCAGACATCTCCAGCGAGGTATTGTCCGTTCGCATCCAAACTTCCCAACACACCGTGTCCGAGGTGCTGGAACAGTTCGAGACTCATGAAAGCACGATCTGAGCCGGTCAAATCGACGTCTTCGAGAACCATTGCATCGTCCCAGTTCCGTCCATATCCAGTCCAAGTGTCTCCACTGGAGTTGGTATCAGAGTAACCTGCCCACATGAAATCAGTTGGGTTGAGGTAATTCGCTGAAACGTTTGGATCATTGTTTCCATCGGTTGCACCCGTGGAATGGTTGGTTTCTTCGTGCCAGTATGTTGATTGATCAACGTATTCTTCGTAGGACCACGTACATCCGCTACAGGATGCCTTGTTCTCTGGGGCATCCCAATCCATTTCGTAAACGGAGGTGTTGGATGAGTTCGCTTGGTCGACAACCTTCAACTCGACGTTGAGGGTCGCTTGTTGACCGTTGAGAATATCCATTCCAGTGTTGGTAACGGTGACGTTGATGTCACGAGTTCCTTCGCCGACAACTCCGTAGAATTTGTCAACAGGAGAAATTTCAATTGAAGAGACTGACAAATCTTTGCTGTCCATTTCAATGACAGAAATGGTATCGTATTGTCCTTCCCAGCCGAAATTGTCTCTCCAGCCAGAGAATCGCCAATTTGCATGTCCGACCACTAAGTCCTCAGCAGAATTGCTTGAACCTGCAAGTTGGCCAACATCAACAACATTCGGTCGACGACCTGCAGAATATGACAATGGGCTCAAATGGCCGCCATTACCGTCTGAAAGAGTTACCTGGACCGTTGTTGGGAAATTCAAAAAGAATGAGGAAGTTGAACCACCAGCAGAATCGGTCGTGTTTTGCTGATAAGCAATTGTCGGGTTAATGAAATCAGGTTCTTGGTCACCGTTCAAATCGGTAACTGCAACCTGCCACGAAATGTAAGGGCCGAAGTATGCAAGTGTAGGTGTAGACCAAGTTCCAACAGCAGAAGAGGTTACATACGTAACATTCTCCAAATTAGCATCGTTGAGTACCATGACGTCAATAACGCCATCGTCATCCATGTCGCCGATATCGAAATTTTCGGATGTAGGAGTGTTCATGTTAATGACATTCGAGTTCGGAGGAGGGTTGGTTGCACTGAACGTGTAGGTTGCAGGATAGGTGTTGGTTAAACAACTGAATTCGATGATGGTCATGTTATCATCATCACCGGGGTTGGTCACTTGACCTGTGCTGTAATCGAGTCCTTGTCCACGTTGTAGCCAAATATCATCGTCAGTACAAGTTCCGGAAAGACCCCCAGTTTCTGTTTCGCCCCAGTCTCCAACTTCCAGATTCCGGTAGGTGTTTTGCTGAGAGGACCCCAGTGTGGTGATCATTCCTTGTGTGTTGCTCGTGATTGGTCCACGGTAGGTAACAACACGCTGTGTTGTAATATCCGCCATTAGATCGAGAACAAATACGTCATCATTACCATCTTGATTTGCATCGCCCACAGCTAAGTCCCAAGCGTAGAAGTGGGTGAAACGAGCACCTATGCTCCAAGATTTTTCATTGCATCCACCGTTTTCAATGATGGTGACGTTACCCGGTTCACCAGCAGGTGCACCGTTATCATCGGTCTTGAACGGGTTGTTTCGTTGGTAGATGACGATATCCGTGGCTGAGTCGCCGGTGAACTCGCCAACTTCGATGAATTGAACATTGGAAAATTCATCCCATTCAGCATTACGGCTGGTGTTCTTTGAAACCCAAACGTCTTGGCGTTCACTAAAATCACCGTTACCATCGTTCCAGAGGATACTGATGGTGTGTGTTCCGTCTGTCGCCATAGCCAAATCATTGAAGCCATCACAGTTGAAATCGCCAATAGCCACATCATGCGGGTCACGGTTAGTTGTGTACGAACGAGCCATGGATGCACTTGCAGTAGAAGCGATTGCAACAGTGGTCGAAAGTAACATCAGCATGACAAGGAACATGCTTAGGGCGCGGCTCTTGAGGTGGTGGTTCTTGGGAATCATCAACATCACTAGTCTTCTCCAAACTCTGTTGCACTTTAATTCCTTTGCTTTCTAGTTCTTATGGCAATAGTCAAAAGGGCCTTGCAGTATTGCGAAAAAGGGCTAAAATAAAGAAAAGAACCGTTTTGGAATTCCTTTCGGAATGAAACTCAATGTTTTCAAAACTTACCAGCTAACCAACGAGGAGAAGGGCCCCATCCAGTTGCATCTCCACCGTGTACTTTGACAAGTTTTCCAGCAGAGAAAAGTGATTCAAGCCAAACCTCGAGTTTGGTCCCTTCCCTGCCACCAAGTCGCTTACTCGCAATTTCTTCGATGTCTTCTGTTTTGAGTGCAGTGATCCCATATTCACGAACGACAAGATGGAGTAATTCTCGAAGCCATGCTTCCGCCATTGGATCGATACTCATCGCACCTTGAACAGGTTGAGGTGGGTCCATCTCTTCCAATGTAGCCATTAATTCAATCGGATCCGGGCGGATTGGTGCTTTGAGACCGAGTAAATCGAGTTCCTCAGCGAGATTCAACTTGCCGATAGGGCGTCGAACAACAGGAATGCGCGATGGGTCAGGAGTTGGACCCATGTCTGCTGGTTTTTTATTCATAGGAGCATCGTTGTTTGAGTCCCGCTCCTCTTCGGCTGGCATTTCAATACCGGAAGTATTGGTTGCCTGAACTCCGATTGCGATTGGCATAGTCCATCCTACGCCTTCTAATCCGAGTTCTTCAACTCGTTGCTGCACCCATTGAGATTCGCCCTCAAGCAGAACTTGAACATCGTGTTCATCTGAACGGAAACGATAACGCACTGGTCCCCGTAGTTCAGCCATTAGTCTCATTCCATTTTGCAAAAGGTAATCAAGTTGACGCCGGCTGCATTTCAATCTAATCTTGTTTCGCAAGTTGTCGAAGAACCGTATGTAAAATACCACCGTTTCGATAATATTCTACCTCGACGGGTGTATCGAGACGAACTTGGGCTTGGAAAGTAGAGGTCGTACCGCTCGGATGAGTGGCTGTAACAGTGAGCATTTGCAATGGTTTGACATCATCAGCGACAGGAATGGAATAGGATTCAGTACCATCGAGACTGAGCGTTTCATGCGATTCACCTTCTACAAAAGTGAGGGGGAGGACACCCATTCCAACAAGGTTTGAGCGATGAATTCGTTCAAACGAAGTAGCAATTACTGCTTCAACACCAAGAAGATACGTACCTTTGGCAGCCCAATCCCGTGAAGAACCGGTACCATATTGGCTTCCAGCCAAAACAACCTTCGCCCCTGCATAGGAATGTGCGGCGTCATAGACAGAAACAACTTCACCTGTGTTGAAATCAATCGCATATCCGCCTTCAGTCCCAGGAGCCATTTGATTACGGATGCGAACATTCGCAAATGTCCCTCGCATCATAATTTCATGGTTCCCTCGACGGCTGCCAAATGAATTGAAATCTCCTTTTCCAACACCATGTTCCAACAACCAGTTCCCAGCAGGTCCGTCCGCAGGGAAGGCACCAGCAGGTGAGATGTGATCTGTAGTAATCGAATCACCTAACTTCAGCAAAACTCGTGCCTCGTCAATGCTGGTTATCGGTTGTGGTTCAGGAGAAAGGCCGGAGAAAAAGGTCGGCAATCGAATGTAGGTCGAATCGGATTGCCAAGGATAGAGAGGGCTTGGTTCAGAAGGAATACTGTCCCATCGTGGCTCGCTCATTGCATCCGCATACCGTTGACGGAACATATCTGGTGTAATCACACTCAGTGCTTCTGCCAATTGCTCATCACTTGGCCACACATCACTCAGCATTACTGGTGAACCGTCCGTTGAAAAACCGAGTGGCTCAGTTGCTAAATCAACTTCCAAAGATCCTGCCAGCGCATAAGCGACCACCAGCGGTGGACTTGCAAGATAGGACGCCTTAACTTTACCATGGACTCTACCTTCGAAATTTCGGTTTCCGGAAATAACTGAGCCTGCGATAAGGCCTGCTTCATCAATTGCTGCTTCAATCTCTTCAGGAAGAGGTCCAGAGTTGCCAATACAAGTGGTACAACCGTAGCCAACAACGTGGAACCCGAGAGCGTTCAAGTCCTCTTGGAGACCTGATGCTTCGTAATATTCAGTAACGACTCGACTGCCAGGTGCAAGTGAAGTTTTGACCCATGGTTTGACTTCAAGACCGTGGGCTCGAGCATTGCGTGCAAGAAGACCCGCAGCCAGCATGACACCAGGGTTTGAGGTGTTGGTACACGAGGTGATGGCTGCGATGACAACATCGCCATGATTGAGGTCATAGGTCTGTCCATTGCGTTCAACGATCGCTCCGTTCGAAAGTTGTTCTGTGGAAAGACCGTGTCCATGATGGCCGAGTTCGGTGGTAAGTGATTCCTTGAAATGATGCTTCATGTTTGTGAGATCGACACGGTCCTGTGGCCGTTTGGGGCCTGCGAGTGCTGGCTGAACTGTTGTAAGGTCAAGTTCCAAAGTATCGGTATACGATTTTTCTGCATCGCCTGGTGAAAACCACAAACCTTGAGCCCGAGCATAGGCTTCGACTCCGGCGATCGCATCATCTTCTCGACCACTTAAACGAAGATATTCAAGTGTGCGTTCATCGACAGGGAAAAAGCCACACGTAGCACCGTATTCTGGCGCCATGTTGGCGATGGTTGCTCGGTCGGCCAAGGTGAGAACAGACATCCCCGGTCCAAAGAATTCTACGAACTTTCCAACAACGCCGTGATTGCGAAGGATTTCTACGATTCGTAAGGTCATGTCAGTTGCTGTCACTCCGGGATTAAGAGCACCAGTGAGGCGCATTCCAACCACATCAGGAGCAAGCATGTAGATGGGTTGGCCAAGCATAACTGCTTCAGCCTCAATTCCACCAACACCCCAGCCAAGAACACCAAGACCGTTAATCATGGTCGTGTGAGAATCGGTTCCAACCAGTGTGTCTGCAAGCCAAATCCCATCTTCTTGACGGGCAACACTTGCAAGATATTCTAAATTCACTTGGTGAACAATACCGCGTGAAGGTGGGACTGCTTGGAAATTATCCAAGGATTGTTGGCCCCATTTGAGGAAAGTATAACGTTCCATGTTTCGATGGTATTCAATGTCGAGATTGAGTTGTAAAGCATCACTGTGCCCTCCATCAACATCGACTTGAACCGAATGGTCAATGACCAAGTCGACTGGAACTTGTGGATTGACCTTTTCAGGATCGCCGCCCATTTCGACCATAGCATCACGAAGGGCAGCTAAATCGACAACTGCAGGGACTCCAGTAAAATCTTGGAGAATCACTCGTGAAGGGCGGAACGGTATTTCGCCACGTTCACCGTTTGGCGTCCATCCAGCAATGTTCAGAATGTCTTCATCTCGAACAAGGAAACCGTCGTTACCTCGAAGGGCACCTTCAAGCAATATCCGGATCGAATAGGGGAGAGAGGACGTGTCGATTCCATTTTCATCAAGCCCATCAAGGGCAAAATACTCTCCGCCAACCGAGAGACTGCGACGAGCAT